>Ga0209278_1000262_pt1 | contig 50382 bp, 44 predicted proteins | sample JI81BgreenDNA_FD_187504 | JGI IMG/M metagenome (GOLD analysis project Ga0209278, IMG submission 187504) | Wastewater effluent complex algal communities from Wisconsin, to seasonally profile nutrient transformation and Carbon sequestration -... | ecosystem: Engineered > WWTP > Effluent > Algae... | reverse complement strand
CGCTGGTTACGCGCTTGACCACAGCGCTGGATGCGTTTGATCTTGCCGCCTTTCAGAAGCTGCTGGCCGAACAGCAGCCGGAACCGGTAATCGGGGAGCAGAAGCCATGACCGAAACCCATCATGCTACCATATTGGTGGTGGACGACGCGCCCGACAGCCTGCGCTTCCTCACCGACACGCTGGAAGGCGAAGGCTATGGCGTGCGCATCGCCCGCGATGGCCATGCCGCCCTGGCCAGCCTGGCGGCGGAATTGCCCGATCTGGTGCTGATGGATGCGGTGATGCCGGGCATCGACGGGTTCGAGACGACCCGGCGCATAAAGGCCGATCCGGCGCTGGCTTCTGTGCCGGTGATCTTCATGACCGGGCTTTCGGAAACCGAAAATATCGTTGATGGCCTGGCCGCTGGCGGAGTGGATTATGTGAAGAAGCCCATCGTGCTGGCCGAGCTGTTGGCGCGATTGAAGGTGCATCTGGGCAACGCCCGCATCGCCGCCGGCGCCCAGAGCGCGCTGGATGCCAGCAACCGGCCGTTGCTGGCGTTGGATGGCGAAGGGCGGGTGCTGTGGACCACGCCCAAGAGCGCTGCCATCCTTGATCGCCGCTTTGGCGTGGCGGTAGGCGGGCAGCTGCCACCGGCTCTGGCCGGCCAGTTGCAGCGGCTGGCCCAGGGCGAGGCGCGGGTGAAGCAGGATTTTGCTGATGGCCGGGTCGAATTTGCCGCGGTGGCCACCAAGGGCGAAGAGCGGCATTTCCGCCTGACCGAAACGCTGGAAGGCGCCGATGAAAAGCTGCTGGCCCAGCGCCACGGCCTGACCGAACGGGAAGCTGAAGTGCTGCTGTGGATCAGTCGCGGCAAGGCCAATCGCGAGATTTCCGAGATATTGGGCATCTCCCCGCGCACGGTGAACAAGCATCTCGAACAGATTTTCGAAAAGATGGGGATCGAGAACCGCGCGTCGGCTGCGGCGGCCGCAGTGAAGACATTGGCTCAGTAGGGGGCGCAACAAGAGCCATTTGGCAGGCGCGATGCGGCCCGCTATGCCTGTGCCATGATCATCGGCATCGATCTTGGCACCACCAACAGCGCCGCGGCTTACTGGGTCGATGGCGCAGCGCGCTTGATCCCCAACCGGCTGGGCGAAACGCTCACACCATCGGCGGTGGGCCTTGATGATGATGGCCGCCTGCTGGTCGGCCGGCCGGCACGCGAACGCATGGCCAGCCATGCCGGCCTCACCGCCACGTCGTTCAAACGCTATATGGGCACCCAGCACCGCATCGCGCTGGGCAAGACCGACTATGGCGCCGAGGAACTCTCCGCGATGGTGCTGCGCAGCCTGAAGGAGGATGCCGAGGCGCACCTGGGCGAGGCCGTGACGGAAGCGGTGATCACCGTGCCGGCCTATTTCAACGACAAGCAGCGCAAGGCCACCCGCCGCGCCGGCGAACTGGCCGGCTTCAAGGTGGAACGGCTGATCAACGAGCCGACCGCCGCCGCGCTGGCCTATGGCATCCACCAGCTGGAAGGCGAAACCCGCTTTCTGGTGTTTGATCTGGGCGGCGGCACCTTTGATGTGTCGGTGCTGGAAATCTTCGAAGGCGTCATCGAAGTGCGCGCCTCGACCGGAGACAACCGGCTGGGCGGCGAGGATTTCAATGGCGTGCTGGCCGGGCTGATGGCCACGGCTGACAAGAAGCTTGAAGCCGCTGCCCGGGGCGATCGGCAACTGGCCGCCAAGTTGAACGAGGCTGCCGAACGCGCCCGCCGCAGCCTGACCAGCGCCAGCGAAGCGGTGATGGAACTGCAATGGCAGGGCGAGATGTGGCAGTACACGGTCACCGCCGAACAGTTCGAGGCCGCTGCCCAGCCGCTGCTGGAACGGCTGAAAACGCCGGTGCTGCGGGCGCTGCGCGATGCCGATATCGCGCCCGACCGTCTTTCGGAGATCATCCTGATTGGCGGGTCCACCCGCATGCCTGTGGTGCGCCGCACCGTGGCGCGCATGTTCGCGCGCTTTCCCAATTCGACGATCAACCCCGATGAGGCGGTCGCGCTGGGTGCGGCGGTGCAGGCCGGGCTGAAGGCGCGTGATGCGGCGCTGCGCGAAGTCGTGCTCACCGATGTCTGCCCCTATTCGCTGGGGGTGGACATTGCCGAACGGCTGCCCGGCGGCGCCATCGAGAGCGGGATTTTTTCCCCCATCATCGAGCGCAACACCACGGTGCCAGTTAGCCGGGTCAACATTTACGAGACGATGCAGCCCAATCAGCGCGAGATCGTGCTGGGCATCTATCAGGGCGAAGCGCGGCGGGTGGCCGAGAATGTGCGCATCGGTGAATTGAAGGTGCCGATGCCGCGCGGACCGGCCGGGCAGCCGATCGAAGTGCGATTCAGTTACGACATCAATGGCCTGCTGGAAGTTGACGTGAAGGTGCTCGCTACCTCCGAGGCGCATAATCTGGTGATCGCCGATCCGGAGGATCAGGTGAGCCCCAAGGAGTTGGAGCGCCGCCGCGCCGCGCTTGCCGCCCTGAAACAGCATCCCCGCGATGCCGAAGCCAACCGCGCCGCCCTGGCCCGCGCCGAGCGGATGTGGGAAAATGCGCTGGGCTTTGAACGCGACGAGATCGGCCATTTGATCCACGGTTTTCAGGCCGCGCTCGCCACCCAGGATGTGCGCACCGCCGATTCCGCGCGCGCGCAATTGACCGCCGCGCTCGACCAGCTGGAAGGGCCGAGCTGGTTGTGAGTCCCTGGGGTGTTTTGGGGCTGAAGCCGGGAGCCGACCGCGACGCCATCCGCCGCGCCTATGCCAGGCTGCTGAAGACCACCAATCCGGAAGATGATCCGGAAGGCTTTATGCGGCTGCGCGAGGCGCATGATGCGGCGCTGAACCAACTGCAATGGCGCCAGCAGTGGCCGGAGGAGGATGAGGCGGAACCCACGCCTGCACCGCCCGAACCCGCCCCAGCGCCAACGCCCGAACCGGCCCAGGACCCGGCGTTTGCCGGCGAGCAGGATGATCTCCTCGCCCGGCAGGAGGCGCTGGTCATGGCCATCCAGACCGGCCCCGAAGGCCAACGCGCCGCCTTCGATGCGCTGCTGAGCGCACCAGCGCTGGACAGCGTGGCGGCGCGGGCCGGCGTTGAAAACTGGCTGGCCGGGCTGATTGCGGCCAGCCTGCCGGCCAGTGATCCGCTGGTTGTGGCCGCCATTCATCAGTTCGGCTGGGATGATCTGCCGCGCGGGTCCACCCCGCCCAGCATCGCCCGCCTGCTGCAACGCCGGGAGGAAGGTGAGTTCGTCGCGGGCATCGCCCGGCCGCACACCGATCTGCACGTCGGCTATATGGCGCTCAGCAAGCCTCCGGGGCGGCGCTGGTTTCGGCATCTTGGCGCCTTGTTCTCGGCTGCCCCGGCGCAGACGCGCACCATATTGGGCCTGGCCGATGGACCGATGCCCGGCATTCTCGATTGGCTCGACGCCGATGCCGTGGCGGCCTGGCGGGATTGGCACAGCGTGCCGCGGCTGCGGCTGTGGATGATCCTCACCATGTTTCCGCTGGCTGCGGTGGTGCTGGTTGGCCTGCTGAACGCGTCGGGTTGGCCGGAGCCGGTGCAGCAGGGCATCGGCCTGCTGGCGTGGGGCGCACCGTTCGGCCTGCTGGCCGTGCTGCGCTGGCGGCAGCGCTGGCTGGACAATTGGGATCGGCCGGAATGGCAGTTCACCCATTGGCCGCTGGCGATCGCCGCGCTGCCGCTGCTGGCGGCGCTGTGGCCGGCGCAGGCGGCGCTCACGCCGCTGTTTCTGCTGCCGGTACTGGCGGCAGTTACGTGGCTGCTGCTGGCGCTCGACCGGCTGGAGCCGCTGGCGTTGCGCGAGTTGTTTCCCGGCCTGGTCCGCAGCCAGCCGGTCTGGCTGTTCCTGCTGCTGATGATTGGTGCCAGCGATGCCGGGGGGCCGCAGGCTGATCCCGGCGCGCCGATCAGGGTGCTTGCCTGCGCGGCACTGGCCGTGGCCTGGTGGCAGGGCGGTGACGCGCTCACCTGGCTGGCCGAACGCCGGCTGGGCGGGCGGGCGGCGTGGCTGCCGGCGCTGGCGGCGGCTGGTGATGGCGCGCTGGCGCTGGCGCTGGCGGCGTTGGGCTGGCCCGAACGCGGCCTGGCGCTCACCCCGCTCGCGCTGCTTGGCCTGCTGATCGCCCTTCGCGCGGCACGTGGCTGGTGGCAGGCTTTGCCCGCTGTGGGCCTCGCGGGCTTTGCCCTACTGCTGTTTGAACTTCTGAGCCGGGTGGATGCCACCATGCCGGGCGCTGGCGAGGCACTGTCGCGGCTGGCCGGCGCCGATCTGTTGATCGATCCGGCCACCGGCCTGCCGCGCGCGCCATTCATCACCGGGCTGCTGATCGCCGGCGTCGCCACCTGGCAGGCGCGGCGGCGCGGCGTCACCGGCTGGCCGCTGCGCATCCTGATTGGCGCGATCGGCCTGTTCCTGATTCTGCGCCCGCTGGTGGATGCGCCAACAGGCCCGGCCATGATTACCGATACCGCCAAAGGGCAAGTTCATGACCAGTAACCCTGCGGCCCATGATGCGGATCCGCCGCTGCTCAGCCCGTTGGCGCTGCTGGTCTTGTGCATGGCCTTTGCCGGCCAGATCCTGCTGATCGCGCTGCAACTGGCAGGGCCACCGCCGGCCGGGCCGCGGCAATTGCTGGATTTCCAGGTGTTCCACATCGCCGGCCAGCTGGCCTGGGCCGGCGATCTGGGAACCGCCTATGATCCGGTGCAGTTCTGGGCACATACGAAGGCGCTCACTGGCAGCAGCGATCGCATGCTGTGGCCCTACCCGCCGCATTTCAACCTGGTCACCGCGCCGCTGGCCCTGCTGCCCTTGTGGCTGAGCTATGTGGTGTTCGTGGGCGGCAGCTTGCTGTTTTACGGCTTGGCGCTGCGCCGGTTGGCGGGCGGGCAACATGCGCTGGTGCTGGCCATGGTGTTTCCGGCCATCGTCATCTGCATCCGCATCGGCCAGAACGCCTTTCTGATCGGCGGGCTGGTGGCCTGGTTGTGCAGTCTTACGCTGGCCAGGCGCACGCTGGCCGGGGTGCCGCTGGGGCTGTTGACATTCAAGCCGCAGTTCCTGCCCGGCATCGGCCTCTATCTGCTGTTACGCGGCCAGTGGCGGATCATTTTCGCCGGCGGGCTGGTCGCGGTGCTGGCGCTGGTTCTGGCAACGCTGCTGCTGGGCAGCGGCGTGTGGCTGGATTTCATCCATGTCATGGGCGAGCTGAGCAAATATCTGTCACGCGGGCTCTATCAATATCATCGCATGACGTCGCTTTACGCCGCGCTGTTCATGGCGACAGGTGATGCCGGGCTGGCACTGGCCGGGCAGATCGGCCTTGCCGCCCTGCTGGCTGCCGGATTGTGGCTGGCGGCACGGCGGGCCTGGCCACCGCGCCATCTGCTGGCCGCTGCCGTGATGGCCAGCACGCTGATGTCGCCTTATGGCTATGATTATGATCTGCCGGTGCTGGGGGCGGCGATTGCCTTGCTGGCCCCTGATCTGGTGACTGGAGGCCGGGTTTGGGCCCTGCTGCCGCTGGCGTGGCTGGCCTGTCTGGCCGGGGCGACCATCAACTATGCATATGTAACGGTGCCGCGTCCGGCGGTGACGATCCTGCCGCTGCTGCTGCTGTGTGCGGCGATGCTGGTGCAGGCGCGGCGCCCGCCGATCAGCGTTGGATCCAGCTGAATTGCCAACCCGCCGATGCACGCGCACAACAGGCCCGCCACCGGAGATGCGACAATGATCAGCCCTCACCAGACTCGCGCTGACACTCCGCTGATCAGGCCGCTGAGCACCGGTCTGATGTTGCTGGCCTGCGTCATGGTGATGGGCGGTGTGGCCTTGTACATGGCTTGGCCGGCGGAAAGTTTTACAGGGCGCAAGGCGCTGTTCGACTTCCAGGTCTTTCACATCGCCGGCCAATTGGCCTGGGCGGGCGATCTGGCCACGGCCTATGATGCGGAACGCTTTTGGGCCCACACGCGGGCACTGACGGGCAATCCAGCCCATATGTTCTGGCCCTATCCGCCGCATGCCAACCTGTTCACAGCGTTGCTGGCGTCGCTGCCGCTGTGGCTGAGCTATCTCGTGTTCTGTGGCGGCAGCCTGCTGTGCTACACGCTCACGTTGCGGCGGCTGGCCGGCGTCAACTATGGCATGGCGTTGTTGCTGCTGTTGCCTTCCATTTTGCTGTGCATCCTGATCGGGCAGAACGCCTTGCTGATCGGCGCACTGGTAGGGTGGCTGGCCAGCCTTGTGCTTGGTGGGCGAACCGTGGCCGGGGTGCCTTTGGGCCTGTTGACGGTGAAGCCGCAGTTCCTGCCCGGTATCGGCCTTTATTTGCTGCTGCGTGGCCATTGGCGGATCATCTTCACGGGTGCCCTGGTCGCCGGGTTTGCACTTGCAGCGGCGACGTTGGTGTTCGGTTTGCGGGTCTGGCCGGATTTCCTGGCCGTCATGGGCAATGTCAGCGAGCATCTGTTCGAGGGGCGATACAAGTATTTCAAGATGACCTCGCTGTATGCCGCGCTGTTCACGGCGACCCGGGATCCGCAGCTGGCCATGGCGGCGCAGATCGGCTTTGCAGTGGTTCTGGCGGGTGGGTTGCTGCTGGCCAGCCGCCGCAAGTGGCCGCCACGGCATTTGCTGGCTGCCGCCATCATGTCCAGCACCCTGATGTCGCCTTATGGCTATGATTATGATCTGCCGGTGCTGGGCGCGGCGGTCGCCCTGCTGATGCCCGATCTGGAGCTGCAGGATCGCCGCAGTTGGGTGGGGCTCCTGCTGCTGGCCTGGCTGGCCTGCACCACAGGAACGCTCACCATGATTGCCCTGCAGCCGCCGCTGCCTGCCGTTCAAATTATCCCGCTGCTCGTGCTGTGCGCAACGCTGCTGGTGCTGGCAAGGCGCGAATCGGCTCGCGCCGAATCGGACTGAACGGGCTGAATCGCCCTGAAAACTGATTCGAATCGGCGTGTTCCGATTCGTTTTTCACCCCGAAATGGTGGTTAATCGGCCCGTGTGCCCAAGAAGCCATTTCGCGCGTGTCATTTTCGCAACAGGCCCCTGAGGGCCCGCAATATGCCGATTTTTAACTGAAAATCATGATTTCAGCTCTTTACGCGCATCTCAACAAGCTCATCTAAACCATTGATAAGCATGAAAATTTACGATTCGGTATGATTCCTAAGCCCTTGTTTCCGTTCGCAAATAGCGAGAGCCAAGACCAAGCGGCCACCATGCCGATTAACAAGAAATAACGAGAGATAAGAATTCCTAATTTCCAGTAAGGATGATGAAATTCAACGCAATATAGACAAATTTTATAAACCAAATTCGATATTGTTCAAATCGTTACGGCGGTTTATTTAGATTGCGGGATATCGGCCGGAGGAAGCAGTGGTTTTCATCCGATCGGCGTCAACGGTGATCCCTCCCGTTCGCTCGTCAAAATGAGCGGGACCTTGCAAAGACTGGCCAAGGCATTTCGTCTTGGCCAACAACAGTGGGAAGAAAAACGATGATGAAGATCCTGAACGCTCTGAAGGGCAATAAGTCCGGCGCTTCGGCCGCCGAATATGCTCTGATCGTTGCCGTGCTCGGCGGCTTCGTGGTGCTGGGTGCGACCGCCTTTGGTGGCTCGCTGGAAAGCGCCATGTCCTCGTCGGGTGCGGCTCTCGAAGGCCAGGCTGACACGTTCACCCCGTAATGGGTGCCGCCGCCGGTCGGGGGTTCCCTGGCCGGCGGCCAACTCCCGGCATTTGTGTCGGGCGAGCGTTGTGCCTTTTTCTGTTGTTCGGGTGCAGCGTTTCATTGGTCCCCCAGCGGCACGTGCAGTGCGCGGCAGCCGGGCCGATCTGCAACAACAGGGGTTTCCTGGCGGCAGTTGCCGTCGTGGTGGGCGTGCTCTGTCAAACGGGCTCCTCATGCGTGTGTAAGTGGCGTTCGGGCGTAACTGTCAAGCTGGACCGTTGTCTGGCCGTAACAGGGGTATCCAGGCGGTCGATCCGGCCGGGTTGGAGACAGTTCCAAGAGGGGCGAGCTTTGCACATGCAGACGCAGCAACAGTCATGGTCGCTGACCGGCGCAGATCGCGCCGGCTGGCTTGACCGTGCCGAACGGGTGGCGATCTGATGCGCCGCTCCTCCATCATCATGTTGATCGCCGCCGTCGCGCTCGGATTGATTGCGGTGCTGTTTGCCCGCACGTTCCTGAATGGCAGTGACGACAGCGCTGGCCCGGCCTCCGCTGCCGTGCGAACCGTGCCAACGGCGATCGCCGCCACCGACATCAAGTTCGGCCAGAAAATCACGCCTGAAATGGTCAAAGTGGTTGATTGGCCGGCCAACACCCTGCCTCAGGGCAGCTTTCAGCGTATGGAAGAGTTGACGATGGGTGCCGGCCGCACCGCCATGCGCCCGATCGTCGCCAACGAAATTCTGACCGAAAACTCGCTGGCGACCGGCGCCAACCGGCTGTCGACCGCACCCCTGCTCAACCCGCAGATGCGCGCTGTTTCAGTGCCGGTGAACGAAGTTTCGGGCGTCGCCGGCCTGATCTTTCCGGGTGACCGGGTCGACGTGTTCATGACCCGCCAGCCCGAAGAGGCCATGGCGATTTCCGAACTGCTGGTGCAGGGTGCCCGCGTCCTGGCTGTGGGCGTTGACATGAACGTGGGCAAGGACAAGCCCGAAATCGTCAAATCAGCGACCATCGAGGTGACGCCCTTGCAGGCCCAGAAGATCGCGCTGGCGGTCACCGTTGGCCAGCTCAATCTGGCGCTGCGCCATTTCAGCGATGAAAGCCGCGTCCGTTTGCAGACGGCGCAAGTGATGGACCTGAACGACGGCACCATCACCCGCCTGGTGCGCAAGCCGACCAGTGGCGGCGGTGGCGGCGAGGCTGCGCCGAAAGGTGGCGGCGGAGGCGGCCCGCCGCGGATCGGGCCGGGTGTTGTTGTGATGCGTGGAACCGAAAGCAAGTTTGAATCGGTGATTGGCAAATGATGGCTCGCTCACTTCTCGCCGCCGGCCTCGTACTGGCCTCGCTCCCCACCCTGGCACTGGCGCAATCCTCTGCCAGCAGCATGGATGCCCGCACCGGGCTTTCCCTGGCGCTGCCGGTGAACAAGTCGCAAACGCTCAGGGTGCCGCGGCCCTTTGCCCGGATCGCCATCGGCAACCCCAAGATCGCCGATGTCAGCCCGGTGACCAACACGGTGGCCTATCTGCTGGGCAAGGAAATCGGCACCACCAACCTGACTTTGTATGACAAGTCCGGCGGCGTCATCGCCGTGGTCGACGTGACGGTGACGCCCGATGCCATGGGGCTGAAGCAGAAACTGGCCGAAGTGATGCCCACCGAAAATCTGGGTGTGCAGGTTGCCAACGATCGGCTGATCCTGTCTGGAACCGCCAGCAGCGCCGCTGCAGTGCAGCGCGCCGTGACGATCGCTCAGGCCTATGCCCCCGACAAGGTGATCAACATGACCGGCGTTGGCACCGCCCAGCAGATCCTGCTGGAAGTGCGTTTTGCCGAAATGCAGCGCGGTACCGTCAAGGCGCTGGGCATCGACAGCCTGGCGTTTGGCGGGCAGAGCGACGGCACGCTGGCCCGTACCAATGGCGGCGCGAATTATCCCGGCTTTGGTATCACCGGCACCTTTTCGGGCGGTTTCAGTGCCCCTGGGTTCAGCATGCGTTTCCAGGCACTGGAACGCCAGGGTCTGATCCGCACACTGGCGCAGCCCAACATCATCGCGTTGTCGGGTGAAACCGCCAACTTCCTGGCCGGCGGCGAGTTCCCGGTGCCGGTAGCCGTGACGCAGAACAACCAGATTGCCATCGAATTCAAGCAGTTCGGGGTTGGCCTCGCCTTTACTCCAACGTTGCTTGAGGATGGGCTGATCAATCTGCTGGTGGCGCCGGAAGTGTCCAGCCTTGATCCGGCAGCCGGTTTGACGTTGGCCAATCTGCGTATTCCCGGCCTGAAGGTCCGCCGTGCCCGCACCACGCTGGAGCTGCGTGACGGCCAGACCTTTGCGCTCGCCGGCCTGATCCAGAGTGATTTTCGCGATACGGTGAACGCCGTGCCGTTGCTGGGCAAGATCCCGATCATCGGCGCGCTGTTCCGTTCCAGCGATTTTGAACGGCAGGAGACCGAACTGGTGATCCTTGTAACGCCGCGCATTGTGCGGCCGGTCGCAGCCGGCACCGCGTTACAGGCGCCGACGGATCGAATTCTGGAGCCGACCGATACCGAGTTCTTCCTGCTTGGCAAGCCGGAACGCCGGGTACAACCGGGCACTATCCTGCCCCTGCCTGGCCCTGCCAGCAGCATCAACAAGCCCGGCGGTGTCGCCGCCGAGGCCGGTCATATTGTGAGGTAAGCGATGTTCAAGATTGCAACATCCCTGCTGCTGGTTGCCCTGATGGTCAGCCTTGCCGGGCCGGCCGCGGCTAAAGACAAGGGCTTGGGCCTGATCGTGCAGAATAACATCGCGGCCATGACGGTGGATCTCACGCCCAGCTATGCCAATGTCACCATCGAAGGCAGCTCTGGCATGCTGGCCGACACGGCGGTAACCCGTTACCGCACCGGTCAGGTCAAGCCCCTGCGCTCCTTGTCGGGTGAATCCGCTCTGGGCGCGGCCGGCGCCGGAGCCGGCGATGCGCCCTTGAAACCGCAACCGAACGGTCCGCGCTGATGGCTTTGCTGGCGCGTCTTGGTTCGATGGTTGGGCGCGGCGAAAAGGGCGATTCCCTGCCGACGTCTGACACGGGTGATTTGCGGGTAACGCTGGTGCTGGCGCCGGAAACGGCGGCCACCATTGATCCTGCACATCTGGCCAATCTGGGTGCCAGCATTCACGTGTTTGATGGCGGCCTGGAAAAATTCTCGGTGAACGGGCCACTGCTGCGCCGCACCGATCTGGTGATCCTGGAAATCGAGCCCGAAAGTGCCGAGGAACTGGCCGCGCTTGAACATTTTGCCAACAGCGTTGGTTCCCGCATCCCGGTGGTGGCAGCGGCCCATGATCTCACCATTACCGCCACCCGCCGCCTGATGCGGTCCAGCATTGTCGACGTGCTGCCGATCCCGTTCAGCCGTGAGGAACTGGCGCAGGCGCTTGAAACCGGCCGCGATCGGCTGGGTCAGTTGCGCACCGGCGGTGGTCCGGCCCGCAGCGGCAATGTTATTGCCTTTCAGGGCGTGCTGGGCGGTATTGGAACCACCATGCTCGCCACCCAGTTGGCGCAGATCTGGGCTTCCGAAAGGAAGGTGCTGCTGATCGATCTTGATCTGCAGCGCGGCAATGCGGCGCTGTACATGAACCTGAAGCCGCGTCTGTCGATCGCCGATCTGATCGAAGCCGATGACCGGCTTGACGCCGAGTTCCTCAAGATGGTGCTGGAACGCCACCAATCGGGCGCCTCGGTGATTTCCTCGCCGAACGACATGACCGCGATGGACGTGGTGACGCCGGAGTTCATCGACCGCCTGCTTGATGTGGCCACGCAGAATTTCGATGTGGTGCTGCTGGATCTGCCCGGCATCTGGATGGACTGGACGGCCATGGCCATTCAGAAAGCCGATATGTTGCTGCTGGTCACCCAGATGACCGTTTCGGGTGTGCAGCAGGCCCGCCGCCAGCTTGATGTCGCCGAAGCCAATGGCCTGGGGGATCGGGTGCGGGTGGTGATGAACCGCATGATCCCCGGCCTGTTCGGCAAGTATGATCTGAACGAAGCCGAAGCGGCGCTGCGCAGCCGGGTGCATTTTGGCCTTGCCAATGATTTCCCCACGGTTTCGGCGGCGCAGGATGAAGGCCGCAGCCTGGGCCAGATCAAGATGAAATCCCGCATCGAAAAAGACCTGCGTGCCATTGCAGCGCAGCTGGGCGATGAACTGGTCAGCATGGGGGCGACGGCATGATCTTCCCGACCCGCCGCAAGACAGGCACCCTGCCTGAAACCGCCGGCGATGCGGCCACGACGGCCGTGCCGGCAGAAGCCAAGGTGGCCGCACCGGCACCGGCGCCGGTGGTGAGCATCAAGGATCGCCGCCGCGACGATTACACCGAACTGAAGGTGACGCTGCACCAGCAGCTGATCGACCGCATCAACCTGGCGGCGCTGGAAACCATGACGCGCGAGCAGATGCAGCGCGACATCGGCGACATCGTTCAGGAAATGCTGAAGGAGAACAACCAGGCCCTGAACGCTGCCGAACGGCGTCAGCTGGTGGAAGATATTCTCGACGAACTGCTCGGCCTCGGCCCGCTCGAACCGCTGCTGAAAGACCCGACGATTTCGGACATCATGGTCAACAGCGCCACCAAGGTGTTCGTGGAACGGCGCGGCCGCATCGAGGAAGTCGGCACGCGTTTTGCCAGCGATCAGCATCTGTTGCGCATCATCGGCAAGATCGTTTCCAACGTTGGCCGCCGTGTTGATGAAAGCTCGCCAATGGTCGATGCGCGTCTGCCCGACGGCAGCCGCATCAACGCGATCATTCCGCCGCTGGCCATCGACGGGCCCTGCCTGTCGATCCGCAAATTCCCGCCCAGCCGCACCAGCATCGACAAGCTGGTCGAATATGGCTCGATGACGGTTGATTGCGCCACCATGCTCAAGGCGGTGGTGGCCAGCCGCCGCAACGTGATCGTTTCGGGCGGCACCGGTTCGGGCAAGACCACCATGCTCAATGCGCTGTCGGCGTCGATCGGCAGTCACGAACGCGTGGTGACCATCGAGGATTCGGCCGAACTGCAATTGCAGCAGAGCCACGTTGTGCGCCTGGAAACCCGCCCGTCCAACATCGAGGGCCGCGGTGAAGTCAACCAGCGCGATCTGGTGAAGAACGCGCTGCGCATGCGGCCCGATCGCGTCATCCTGGGCGAAATCCGGTCTGGCGAAGCCTTCGACATGCTGCAGGCGATGAACACCGGCCACGATGGTTCGATGACGACCCTGCACGCCAACACGCCGCGCGATGCGCTGTCGCGTCTGGAACAGATGATCGGCATGTCGGGCATCGACATCAGCCCGAAATCCGCCCGTGCCCAGATTGCCTCGGCCATCAATGTGGTGTGCCAGCTGGAACGCCTGCAGGACGGCAGCCGCCGTGTCACTTCGGTGGCCGAGATCACCGGCATGGAAGGCGAGATCATCCTGATGCAGGAAATCTTCAAGTTCGTGCGCGAAGGCGTGGATGAACAGGGCAAGGTGATCGGCGAAATGCGCCCGATGGGGGTGCGGCCCAAGTTCATGGACATATTGAAGGCACGCGGTTTCGATCTGCCCAGCACCATGTTCGATCCGTTCAAGCGCAAGGAGGGTTGAGGTGGAACTGCCGTCCTTCATCAACGCCGAGTTCGTCTTCTACGGCATCGTGTTCCTGGCCGTGGTGCTGCTGCTGGAAGGCGGCTTCATCTGGTATCGCGACAATTTCGGCACGAAGAAGCGCGTTTCCAAACGCATGGCGCTGATCGAGAGCGGGGCGAGTTCGGAAGAGATCATCACTGCGCTGCGCCGGCAGACGACCGATATGTCGAAGTCGATGCTGCCATCGGTCCTGCGCTATCTCGACAGCCGCATGAACCAGGCCGGCCTGCGCATGAGCGCTCAGCGCATGCTCAGCTACATGGGCACGGTCACGCTGTTGATCGGGTTCCTGTTCCCCTTGATCGGCGGCATCAGCGGCCAGATCACCTCGCCCGGCGCCGTTCTGCTGCTGTTGCTGTTTGCCGGTGGCATCGGCATCGCGCTGCCCATCCTCTACCTCAACTATGTCGCTGCCAACCGGCTCAAGAAGATCGAAGCGCAGTTCCCGATCGCGCTGGACGTGCTGGTGCGCGGCTTGCGGGCGGGCTACCCGGTGTCGGGCGCGCTGGAACTGGTGGTCAACGAAATGCCGGATCCGCTGGCTTCCGAACTGGGGCTGGTGCTGGCGGAAATGAACTATGGCTCGCCGCTGCGCGATGCGCTGGAAGGCTTTGCCAACCGGGTGCAGACCCAGGACATCAACATGTTCGTGGTGTCGGTGGCCATCCAGACCGAAACCGGCGGCAGCCTCGCTGAAATCCTCGACAGCCTGACGCGCGTGATCCGCGACCGTGCCGCCATGGTGCTGAAGGTGCGCGCGTTGGCATCCGAAGGCAAGATGACCGGCACGCTGCTCACCGCCATGCCGATCATCACCTTTGTCGGCGTGTTCTCCAGCCAGCCCAGCTTCTATCTCGATGTTGTGGGTGATCCCTGGTTCATGCCGGGCGCGCTGGGCGTGTTGTTCCTCTATGTTCTGGGTGTCGTGATCATGCGGCGCCTGATCGCGATCAAGGTGTAATGGCGATGGGCGGTGGAACCCTGGCAAACTGGATCGTTCTCGGCCTCGTGTTCGCGGCCGTGATGCTGGTCGTGCTGGCGCTGGCGCCGCTGGTGCTGGGCCGGTCCGACATCAAGGCGCGGCTGGCCAGCCAGGGCGGCGGCGCAGCGGTCGATGAAGGCCCGGGCAGTATCCGCAACGATTTGCTCACGTCGCGCTGGGCGCAACTGCTGCACGACATCGAAGCACGTGGTCTCAGCCTCACCGACGATGCCTCCGGCAAGATTGCGGACAAGCTGCAGCGGGCCGGTTTCGATCAGCCCTGGGCACCGCGCGCCTTCACCCTGGCTCGCGCCGTCGGCACACTGGCGCTGCCCATAATGGTGGTGATCGTGCTGGCCGCGGGCGGCAACTGGCCGGAACCGGCCAAGCTCTACATGATCATGATGGGTGCCGCGGTGGCTGGCCTGTATCTGCCGGGCATCATCGTTGGTTCGCGCGCCGAAAATCGCGCCCAGGAAGTGCTCAACGGTTTCCCCGATACGCTCGATCTCATGCTGGTCTGCCTTGAAGCCGGGCTTGGCATCGATGCTGCCTTCAGCCGCGTGGGTTCGGAAATCATCGGCTCGCACCCGCTGCTGGCAAAGCTGTTCGGCCAGGTCAGCCTTGAACTGCGCGCTGGCCGCAGCCGTGAAGTGGCGCTGCGCATGCTGGCCAAGAAGAGCGGCGTGCCGGAAATCACCGCCTTCACCACGCTGATCATCCAGTCTGACAAGTTGGGCGCATCGGTGGCATCGGCGCTGCGGGTCTATGCCGCGGAAATGCGCGAAGCCCGCCGGCTGCGCGCCGAGGAAAAGGCCCACAAGATTCCGGTGCTGCTGTCGATCCCGCTGGTCTGCTTCATGCTGCCCACCATGGTTGCGGTGCTGATGCTGCCGGCGGCGATCGGCATGAAGAACCAGATGGCGCAGGTTGAAAAGCAGGAGCAGGCCAACAAGGCGGCGAGGGGCAAATGAAACAGAAAACCGCGTTTCTTCTCGCGCTGGCTGGTTCATCGCCGGCGCTGGCTGACAGCTTCGATGCCAAGGGCGCCCGGCCGCGCAGCGACAACCTGCCCAGCAGCGCCATTGCCAACAATCAGAATGAAGCAGCCGCGCTGGCCGAAGGCCGCAGCTTGTTGGCCGCAGGCAATGCCGCGCAGGCCATTTCGGTGTTCCGCATCGCACTGGGCCAGAATGCCGGATCGGTGGCGGCGCTGAACGGCATCGCAATCGCTTATGATCGGCTGGGCCGCATTGATCTGGCGCGCCAGCATTTCGAAATGGCCCTCTCGCTGGAACCGGGCGCCGGCGATATTGCCTATAATCTTGGCTGGACCCTGCACCGGGCTGGCCAGCATCGCGACGCCATTGCCTGGCTGCAACGCGCCAGCAGCAGCGATGACGGACGCGCCGCTGCTTCTGCCCGCCGCGCCCTGCTGCTGGTGGCCGCCGCGCTGGAAAATGCAGCCCTGGCACCAGCCCCGTCGCCCGCCATTGCCGCCGATGCGCCGGTACGCGTTGCCAGCGCCCGCATTGAAGCCGCGCAAACTGCCCGCATCGACATGGCGAGCAGCGGTGAAGCCGTTCTGGTGCTGCCGGGCGCAGTCAGCCGCCCGGTCGCGGCGCCGCGCCTGGCCATGGCGCAGCGTGCCGGCGGCGTGCCGGTGGCCCGGATCGATGCCAGGCTCGCGCCTGCCAAGGCCGGCGAACTGCCGCAACTGGCCGCGCCCATCACGCTGGCGCAGGACGATACCGCAGAGCAGCAATCCGCACCGGCCCTGATTGCGTCAAACCTCGACAGCCTGGCTGCGCTCACCATTCCGATGGCCACGATGTCGCTGGCCGAAGCAGCGCCAGACGCGCCGACATCGCTCACAGCGGCCGTGCTGTTGCCACAGGTGATCAATGTCACCGATGTGCCGCCCGATTTCAGCCAGCTGCTGGCCGCCGGTGAAACGGTGGTGCAGCTGCTGCTGCCGTCGTTCCAGCCGTCCGCGCTGCGCCTGCTTGATCTGGCGGCGTTGCCGGAACTGGCCACGGCCACGCCGCTGGCCCCGCGACGGTTCCTGGCCCCGGCTGCCATGGCGATCGACTGGCTGGCCGGCTTTGACGCCTCACGCTTTGCCGTGGCCGCCGAAGACCGCGCCACCACACGCCTGTTGACCGCCTTGTCGGCCCAGGCCGATCCCGGCGCCGTGGATGACAAGGACGCCGTGCGCCTGGCCATTGCCCGGCTGGAAGCGCTGATTGCCCGTCTTGGAGCCATGAGTGCCTGATGGTGCCGAATCATTTGGCCAGCCGACGGAAGCGGTTGCGCCGTTGGCGACGTCGCCAGCCGAACCGGACGATGCGTTGACGGCGCGTCCGGCCGCACTGGTCGAACTGTTTCATCGCTTTGCGTTCATGATCCTGCTGGTGGCACTGGCCGTGGCCGTGATTACCCCGGCGATGGCTCGGCCGAAGCCGCCGAAATCCACGGTCGGCGTTGCTGCCGCTCCGGTGCAGCCTACCGCGCCGCCCGGCCCTGAAGCGCTGGCCATGCTGGATGCCGCCATCGCCGATGGCAGGCTGGACAATGCCCGCGCCCTGCTGGCGCCGATGTGGGCAAGTGGTGCGCCCGACGTGCAACTGCGCGCCGCCGAACTGGCTCTGGCTGGCGGCAGCCTGCCCGAAGCGGCCGAAGCCTTCACCGGCCTGATGGACGGCCCGCTGGCAGCGCTGGCGCGGCAGGGGCTGGGCATCACTCGCTTGCGCGAAGGCAAGGAAAGCGAAGCCCGCCCGTTGCTGGAACAGGCGGTGGCAGCCGATCCCGACCTTGCCCGCGCCTGGAACGCGCTGGGCGTACTGGCCGACAAGGCGCGTGATTGGCCGGCGGCCGATCTGGCCTATGGCAAGGCGGTGGCCGCCGCCCCGCAGGATGCCGGCATATTGGCCAATCGCGGTTGGTCGCAGCTGCTGCGCGGCCGTCATGAAGCCGCCGAACGCGATCTGGTGGCGGCGTTGAAGTTGCAGCCTGCGTTGAAAAAGGCGCGCACCAATCTGGCGCTGGCCCGCGCCATGCAGGGCCGCTATCAGGAAGCCTTCCTGCTCAGCGACAAGACCAGTCTTGCCACCGATCTCAACACCGTGGGCTATGCCGCGATGATGCGCGGCGATCTTGCGGTGGCCGAAGCCTATTTCAACCGCGCGCTGGCGTTGAACCCGCAGTTTGATCGTGCCGCCTGGGCCAATCTGCAATATCTGGCCGAACTCAAGGCGCAGAAGGTGCGCGAGCCGACCGCCGCCGCGCCGCCACGATCATGATGGGGCTGGCATGACGCTTGCTGATGCCGGCCTGTGGCTGATGGCGCTGTCGGTTCTGGCCAGTGCAGGCTTTGATCTGCGCACCTTCGAAATCCCCGATACCATCACTGTGCTGATCATCATTGGCGCCGTGCTGTTCGGGCTGGGCACACCCGGCTTTGACTGGGCCAGCCATGCCGCCGCTGGCGGTGCTTTCTTTGCCTTCGGCCTGCTTGCCTTTGCGCGGGGCTGGCTGGGCGGCGGCGATGTGAAGGTGATGACCGGTTGCGCCTGCTGGGCAACGTTGGGCACGCTGGCGGCGCAGGTGGTGCTGATCGCCATCGCCGGCGGCGTGCTGGCCCTGGTGCTGATGCTGCTGCGCCGCGGGCTGGCCGTGGCCGGCGTTACCGGCGACAATGCGCCGCGACTGGTGCAGGTGGGGGCCGATCTGCCCTATGCCGTAGGCATTGCCGGGGGCATGGCCGTGTGGGGCTGGCGGTTTCTGCCCTTGCCCTGACCGGTGGGGGCCTGTTGCCCGAATGCTTCGTCATCAACCTGAAACATCACAGCCGCCGAACTGTCACCTGACAGTCACCACGCCGTAACTTCGGCTGTCTAGCGGACCCCAAGTCCGCCGAACACAGGGTTCGGCGCAACGGGGCCGTGTCATGATCTTGAACCTGTCTGCGCGTGGCACTGCCGCGCTTCGTCTTGCTCTGCTGGCCAGCCTGGCCGGTACGCCTGCCATGGCGCAGGTGATGGCCGCTGCCGATCAGGCTGGCGGCGATCAGGCTGCCGTCAGCCGCGCGAGGGCCGGGGAAACCACCACGGCTGACGACGGTGAGATCATCGTTTCGGGTGAGCGCCCGATCCGCGAATCAGAACGCGCCGCGCTGCTGGTGCAGAAGAACAGCGATCAGCTGGTCAGCGTGCTCTCTGCCGACAGCGTGGGCCGCTTGCCTGACCAGAACATCGCGCAAGCCGTGTCCCGCTTGCCCGGCGTCGCCGTGCAGCGCGACCAGGGCCAGGCCCGTTATGTCAACCTGCGCGGTGCGCCGCTCAATTGGACGACGCTGAGCTTTGACGGCATCAACGTCATCTCGCCGGAAGGCCGCGATGCGCGCTTTGATTCGATCCCGTCGGCGATTGCCACCCAGGTGATCGTGCGCAAGGCGGTGACGCCCGACATGACCGCCGAAACGATCGCGGGCAACGTCAACGTCATCACCCGCTCCGCTTTCGACTACAAGGGCCTGCACGTGCAGGGCCGCGCCGGCATCGGTTATGTCGATCTGGGCGGCGGCAAGGAATATGAAGCCACTGGCGTGATTTCTGATCGCTGGGAAACCGGCATCGGCGAAATCGGCGCTGTGCTGTCGGGCAGCTTCTACGAACGCACCATGGCAACCGACAACACCGAAACCGATTGGGAAACGGTGGGCCGCGATCTGCGTCCGATCACCGGTGACGCTGCCAATACGCTGGTCGATACGGCGGGCGGGCCGCGCCGCGTGTGGGCGCGCGAAACCGAAAACAAGCTCTATCGCCTCACCCGCCGCAACTACAGCGTGTCGGGCCGGTTGGAGTGGGCGCCGGACAGTGACAACAAGCTGTTTGTCACCTCGATCTTCTCGGCCTTCACCGATAACGAGCTGCGGTCGAACTATATCTTCGATCTGGACGATCAGGAAGGCCGCGTACCCAACCTAAACACCGCTTGCGGCAACAGCGTGTTGGCCCCCAACACCACCGGCTATGCCGATGTCTGCGTCAACAACCCGTTCCGCGGCACGGTGCACGGTATCGACATCAATGCCAACCTGCTGAGCCGCGAGTTCAAGCAATCGGTGTTCATCAACACCATCGGCGGTGATCACAAGTTCGGCGGCTGGACGGTGAGCTGGCGCGGCAACTACACCCAGTCCAAGGACGATCGCAGCTTCCCGGCGCAGCTGAATTATGAAAGCCCGGGTTTCGGCAGCAACGGCGCGACCGCGACCAGCCGTCCGACGGTGTTCTATGATCTCACCGATCCGCAGGCCCAGCGCGTGGAGCTGTATCGCACCCTGCGCGCCGCCGATGGTACGCTGTCGCGCGGTGAGCGGGTGCTGTCGATCGCCGATTTCCCCACCTCGCTCACCCGCGTGCGCGGCCAGCGCGCCATCGACACCACCGATGCCTATACCGGCCGCCTGGACGTGAGCCGCGAGAGCGAGTTCCTTGGCAACACCAAGTTCAGCTTTGGCGTGCAGTATGACAACCGGGTCAAAGAGGTTGATGAACGCCTGCTCGACGTGAACAGCAGCGCCTCTTTCAATGGTGCAAACATCTTCACCCAGGCCGGCCTGCCGCTCAATCCGGCGGCGGTGAGCATCCCCGGCGATTATCTTGGCAAGCTGCCGCTGGGTTATACCTTCCCCTATTTCGGCAAGCAGCAGATCATCGACGTGGTCCGCGCCACCGAACCGTTCGCGGCCTATAACTTCAACAACAACAATTATTACAAGGTGGCCGAACAGGTCTGGTCCGGTTACGCCATGGCGGTGACCAAGCTGGATTGGGGCAGCATCGTCTATGGTGCGCGGTTTGAACACGTGACCAACGAAGCCAGCGCCTTCCGCGCCGTCACTGCCGGCGGCCCGGTGAACACGCTGAACACCATCAACCGTGATTTCACCCAGATCTATCCCAGCGTTCACTTCAACTGGAACGCCACCGAAGAGATGAAGGTGCGGCTGTCGTTCAACACTGGCGCCGCCCGCCCGGATTACCCGGTGCTGCGGCCGAACTTCACCTTCAACGATGCCAACCTCACCGTTTCGGGCGGCAACCCCGATGCCAAGCCGGAACAGACCCGCGGTGTCGATCTGTACTGGGAATATTATCCGCGCCGTGGCGGCTTCTTCATGGTGGGTGCCCACTACAAGGATGTGCGCGACGTGCTGTTCGGCTCCACCCGTCAGTTCGGGCTGGATATCCTGAACTCGAACGGCGTGAACCGCGCCGATTACGTCTTCTCCACCACGCTGAACGGCGGTTCCGGCAAGGTCTATGGCGTCGAAGCCGCCGCCCAGTTGCAGCTCGATAATTTCCTGAGCGAAGATCATTGGTGGGGTGGCTTCGGCATCCAGACCAACGTGTCGCTGAACCGCAGCGAAGCCATCACGCCAAACGGCGACAAGGTACGCTTCCCCGGCACCTCTGATGTGGTGCTGAACGTCGGGCCCTATTACGAGAAATATGGCTTCTCGGCCCGCGTTTCCTACCAGTATCGTTCCAGCTGGGTCGATGGCCTGGGTGAACCGGCGGTGGGCGGCGATTTCTATTGGGCCGCCGATGGCGAGCTGGATGTGTCGGCGCGCTATGCCATCACCAAGAATTTCGAAGTCTATGCTGACTTGTCGAACCTCTTGAATGGCCCCGGCCGGCGCTTCGTGGGCAATGATGCGCGTACCACCGAGCGTGAGACTTTCGGCCGGCGCTTCACCGGCGGTATCCGCGTTACCTATTGATCGCCACACGGCCCGCCGCCGCACGCAGCTGCGGCGGGCCACCCAAACGGAGCGGCTCCATGCGCTTGATCCTTCTGGCGGCCGGGGCCGCTCTGTTCGTCTCTCCGGCTCTCGCCCACGGCACCCATGGCGGCCTGGCCGAACGGCATCAGAACAAGCCCACCGCCGGCGCCGTGCCCGCCAAGGGCCGGCTGTGGCTGCCCGGTGATCACCATATCCATTCCGAATACAGCGCCGATTACGAGCCCAACCCGGCCAGTCCGCAAACGGCGCCCATCCCGCTGCTCGGCAAGGATGGCCGTTATTCGATAGCCAGGAATGCCCAGATGGCGCGCCAGTTCGGCCTGCGCTGGATGGTGAGCACCGATCATGGCGGGCCCAATCACAGCAAGCTGAATTACGAACAGGCCTGGCCGGAAGTGAACAAGGCGCGGAGCCTCGTGCCGGAAATGCTGATCTTCTATGGCATGGAATTCGATACGCCGGCCGGCGATCACTCCAGCCTGATCATCCCCTTCACCGGCGATGAGCGCGAGCAGTTGCGTGCCATCGAATCCGGCTTTTCCAAGCGTGAGCCGTGGCCGGCCGACAAGGCGTGGGATACCGAAGGCCGCATGATCGACGCGCTGAAACTGATGCGCGATCAGAAGGCGCCGCCAGTGCTGATCGCCAATCACCCCAGCCGCTCCGCCACCGCACCCTTTGCCTGGGGCCTCTATACCCCGGCCGAATTCCGCAACTGGAACGATACCGCACCGCGCGTTGCCATCGGCATGGAAGGTGCACCGGGCCACCAGGCTGGCGCGATCAAACCCGATGGCAGCCCCGATCCCACCGGCAACCGCGGCGGCTATGGCCGCGCACCGACGCTGGGCGGCTTTGACCAGATGACGGCCACCTTGGGTGGCTTCTGGGATTCGATGCTGGCCGAAGGCCGGCGCTGGTTCATCACTGCGACGTCGGACAGCCACAGCAACTGGCGCGACGGCGGCAATGATTTCTGGCCGGGTGAGTATAGCAAGACCTATGTGCAGGCGCAGCCCAACCATGGCGACATTGTCGATGGTCTGCGATCGGGCCGCATCTTTGTCACCACCGGTGATCTGGTTTCGGAAGTGGATGTGATCGTCAGCAGCGGCGGTACGCAGGCCGGGATTGGCGGCACGCTGAAGGCGCGCAAGGGCCAGCCGCTCACCGTCACCATCCGGCTGCGCGATCCCGCTGCTGCCAATGCCGGCGGCCGCAGCCCAAGCGTCGCGCGCGTTGATCTCATCACCGGGCCCGTGACGGGGCCGGTTGCCGATCGCACCACGGCACGTGCGCCGACGACCACCGTTACCCACCGCTTTACCGCCGCCGATTGGCACCGGGAGGGTGAAGTGCTGACCATGACCCACCGCATCCCGGCGGTGACCGGCCCGCTCTATCTGCGCGTGCGCGGTACCAGCAGCGATGAACTGGAGCCGACGGCCGATCCCAAGGGCGAAGACCCGTGGTCTGATCTGTGGTTCTATGCCAACCCGATTTTCGTGAACGTGAAGTGAGGCCGATGCGCGCTGTCCTGCCCTTGTTGCTGCTGCTGGCCGCCTGCGCGCCGCCGGCCGACGTGCCCGGCGTGACAACAGCGACGGTGGCCGCCGATGCCGAAACCGCAGCGGTGAAGAGCGGCGACGACGCTGCGGATGATCCGGCGATCTGGCGCAACGCTGCCAACCCGGCCGCCAGCCTGATCGTGGGGACTGACAAGCAGGCCGGGCTTTACGTCTACGGCCTTGTTGGCCGGGTGCGGGATTTCAACAACGCCGGCCGGGTCAACAATGTCGATCTAGTCGAAACTCCGGCAGGCGTGATCGTTGCCGCCAGCGACCGCAGCGACGAGGCCAACGCGCACATCGCTTTGTTCCGCCTGAATACCGCCACGGCGCGGCTGGAACCGATCGGCCGGGTGCCGGCGGGTGCGGGCGAAGCTTATGGCATGTGCCTGTGGGCGACGCCCGGTGCTCTCACGGCGTTCATCGTCATCAAGGATGGCACGATCCGCCAGATTGAACTCGATCCAGCGCGGGCCACCGGCCGCATCGTGCGCACCATGAAGCTCGCCACCCAGAGCGAAGGCTGCGTTGTCGATGCCCGCACCGCCCGGCTTTATGTGGCGGAGGAAGATGAGGGCATCTGGCGTTTCGATGCGCGCGCCAGTGGCAGCGCCACGCCAGTGAAGCTGGCGGGCGTGGATGGCAAGCGGCTGGTCGCCGATGTCGAAGGACTGGCGATCGCTGCCGAAGGCGCCGGCAATGGCGGCTGGCTGGTGGCGTCGAGCCAGGGCGACAACGCCTACACCCTGTATCGCCTTGCCGATGAGCGTTTTGCCGGGCGGTTCCGCATCGCCGAAGGCCGCCTGGGCGGCACCCAGGAAACCGATGGCATCGCGGTGATGACCGGCGACTTCGGCGCCGCTTTCCCGCACGGCCTGATGGTGGCCCAGGATGGTGAGAACCGCCCGGCGCAGAATTTCAAGCTGGTCGGCTGGGGCCGGGTGAAGGAGGCGCTGGGGCTGCGCTAGCCGCCGGCATCCCGCCGGTCTGTCATAAAAGCATCACGCAACTGCAATGTTGCCGTCACCCAGGTGTCATATTCGCCGCGGGTCGCAGGCGTCTGTGTCTGGCGGCACAGGGCCACACCGCAATGACCACCCGCCTCCAGCGCCGCAATACCGGCGCCCTGATCGCCTTGCTGGCCAGCTTGGCTGCATTGCCGGCCGATGCGGCGGAGCCCACGGTGGCCGAACTGCAGCGCCAGATCGACGAATTGAAGGCGATGGTGGCCGAACTGAAGGCGGCCACGCGGCCGCCGGCGACCGCCCCCGTGGCCTCTGCGCCGATTGCGACCGCTCCGGTCACCTTGGCTGCCGCGCCAGCCGCACCCTCCACCATCGTGCTCACCCCGCCGCCTCGGCGCGGCAAGCCCTGGTATGAAAAACTCACGTTGCGCGGCTATAGCCAGCTGCGGTTGAACGAGATCGTTTCGGGCGATGCCACAGCGCCGGCCGGCGTGTCGCGACTGCGCAGCATCGGCGATGGCAATATCACCGACAGGAACAATTTCAGTTTCCGCCGGATCCGCCTGATCCTGCAGGGCGATCTCAATGATCATGTCTCGCTCTATCTGCAGCCGGATTTTGCCACAGCCGTTTCGGGCCAGTCGGCGGGTGAACGCCGCGAAGGCTTTGGCCAGTTGCGCGATGCCTATGTCGATTGGTTCCCGCTGAAGGATCGCAGCCTGCGCCTGCGTTTCGGCCAATCCAAGGTGCCGTTCGGCTGGGAGAATCTGCAAAGTTCGTCTGCCCGGCTGGCGCTGGATCGCACCGATGGCATCAACAGCGCCGTGCCCACCGAACGTGATCTGGGTGTGGTTGCCTATTACACGCCAGCGCAGGTGCAGTTGATCTGGGATCGGCTCGCGGCGGACGGCCAGAAATTGTTCGGCAATTATGGCGCCTTCGGGCTGGCCGCCTACAATGGACAGGGCACCAACCGCACAGAAACAAACAATGGCATCATGTTCGTTGCCATGGCCACCTGGCCGTTCGCGCTGGATGGGCTGGGCCTTGATGGGCAGGTGCTGGAAGTGGGCGGCGCGATTCTGCGCAACCGTGTGCAGCCCGAAATTCGCACGGGTGGGGTCAGCCCGCTGTCCTATGCCGATAATCGCATTGGCTTCCACGCCATGCTCTACCCGCAGCCCATCGGTTTCCAGGCCGAATGGAACTGGGGCACCGGGCCGCAGTGGGATGATGCCACCCGCTCCATCCAGGAAAAGCCCTTGGAAGGCGGCTATGTGCAGGCGATGGCGCGGGTGAAGCGCTCGCCGCTGGGGCCGTTCATGCCGTTCGCGCGCTGGCAGCATTATCGCGGCGGCTTCAAGGCCGGGCTCAACGCGCCGCGGCTGGAAACCGACGAACTGGAACTGGGCATCGAATTCCAGCCGTCCCCGCCGCTGGAGCTGACCCTGACCTATGGCCACGCCAAGCGCCGCGAGGCCGACGAGCGCCGCAGCGGCCGCGCCGAAGGTGATATCCTGCGCGCCCAGCTACAGTGGAATTACTGACCTTGCCGCAGGATTGACCGCCCGCGCCCCATGCGCCACGCTGCCCGAAATAAATGGGGAGAGGCAGGCACATGGCGCTGCTCGAAGGCTATCAAAGGTTCACCTTCACCCGCGGCCAGTTTGGCCATGAACGGGTGTTGACCGCCACCATCACCGGCAACAATCCGGTGAACGGCGTTGACGAGCTGATGCACGAAGAACTGGCGCGGGTATTCACCGATCTGCAGCAGGACAAGGGCAGCGACATCATCGTGCTCACCGGCGCTGGCCGGGCTTTCTGCGCCGGCGGTGATTTCGACTGGTTCGAAGAACAGATCGCTCATCCCAACCAGTTCCGCGATATCGGCTGGGACGCGAAACGCATCGTCACCAGCCTGCTCGACATCGAAAAGCCGGTGATCTGCCGCATGAACGGCGCTGCCGCCGGGCTGGGCGCCACCATCGCCCTGCTGTGCGATATCATCGTGGCCGACGAAAACGCCGTGATCGGCGATCCGCATGTGAAGGTAGGCCTGGTGGCTGGTGATGGCGGCGCGGTGATCTGGCCGCAGCTGATCGGCTATGCCCGCGCCAAGGAATTTCTGATGACTGGCGATCTGATCAAGGCGCCGCGGGCCGAAGCGATGGGCCTGATCAACTATGCCGTGCCGACCGATCAGCTGGATGGCAAGGTGACCGAGCTGGTCGGCAAGCTGATGAACAATCCCAAATATGCCGTGCGCTGGTCCAAGGTGGTGGCAAACCAGCCGCTCAGGGTGCTGGCGCAGCAGTTGATGGATGCCTCCATCCCCTATGAGACGCTGTCCAACCTGGCGGCTGATCGCGCCGAGGCTGTGCGCGCCTTCCGTGAACGCCGCTCGCCGAACTTGACGGGTGAGTGATGGCCCCCCCGCTGCCCCCCGTCACCTTCACCGATGAGCCGGAACATATCGGCCAGTTGCGCGACACCATCCGGCGGTTCGTGGCGCAACATGCGCCGCGCGACGCCCGCATCCAGTGGGACCGCGATCACCGCTGGCCGCGTGATGTTTATGCCGAACTGAACAAATTGGGCCTGACCGCGCTCACCGTACCGGAAGCCTATGGCGGCGCCGGCCAGGATCTGGTCGCCGCCATCGCGGTGATCGAGGAGTTGGCGCAGGCCGGGCCGTGTCTTGCTGGCCCCTATATCCACACGGCCTTCTATGGCGGCATGAACCTCTCTGAAAACGGTAGCGCCGAACAAAAAGCCGAGTTCCTACCCCGGCTGGCGAAGGGCGAATTGTTCTTCGCTTATGGCCTGTCCGAACCCGATGTTGGCGGCGATCTCGCCAGCGTCACCACCCGCGCGCGGCTGGAGGGTGATGAGGTGATCATCGACGGTGCCAAACGCTGGTGCACGGGGGCGGACTGGAGCGATTATATCTACACGCTGGTGCGCTCCGGCCCCGCCGAGGACCGCTATCGCAACCTGTCGTTCGTGTTGATCCCCACCAACGCCGCTGGCGTGCGGATGCAGGACATTCACCACGCCAACCTGCGCTACACGGCGAGCCAGGATGTGTATTTCGACAGCGTGCGGGTGCCGGCGGGCAACATTGTTGGCGGGCCGGCGATGTGGAACCAGGGCTGGAAGCTGTTGGCGGGCCGCGCGCTCGACGTGGAAAAACTGGAGATCACCGCCGTCGCCTTCGGCATCGCGCGGGCCGCGCTGGATGAGGCGTGGGATTACGCACAGCAACGCGTTCAGTTCGGCAAGGCGATCAGCCAGCACCAGGCCATCCGCCACAAACTGGTGGTGGCGCGCACCAAGCTGCAGGCGGCGCGGCACATGCTCTATCACGCCGCATGGCTGGCCAATGAAGGCCGGCCGTGCAGTGCGGAGACCAGCATGGCGAAACTGTTCGTGGCTGATGTCGGCGTGGAAATTGCGCTCGCCTGCCAGCAGGTGATCGGTTCCTATGCCCTGTCGGACGCGTTCGACATGGAGCGGCACGTGCGTGATCTGCTCGGCATGCCGATTGTGGGCGGTTCGTCCGACATGCAGAAGAATAACCTGGCGAGCCTGTGGAAGCTGTGATGGCCACTGCGTTGGACAAACCAGAACCCGCTCATGCCGAGCTTGTCGAGGCACGTACCACGCTCAGCGCGCGCCTCGACAAGCTCGGCATGAGCGGGGTGGGTGCTTGGGTGTACGACCGATGACAGCTGCGCCCGCCCTCCTTGCCACCATTGCCGCCCGCGCCGCCGATACCGAGGCGCAGCGGCGACTGCCCGCCGATCTGGCGGCGGAACTGGCGCAGGCTGGCCTGTTCCGGATGCTGGTCCCCAAATCGCTGGGCGGGGCAGAGGTCGATGTTGCCACCCTGTTCACCACGCTCGAACAACTCGGCCGCGCTGATGCCGCCACCGGCTGGTGCGTGATGATCGGCGGCACCACTGCGCTGATTTCGGCGTGGTTGCCAGAGGACCACGCGCGGGAAATCTGGGCTGATCCGGGCGTCATCACCGGCGGCGTGTTCGCGCCGATGGGCCGGGCCACCGTGGATGGCGATGATTATGTCGTGTCTGGCCGTTGGGCCTGGGGTTCCGGCAGCGCCAATTGCTCGTGGCTGCTCGGCGGCGCGGTGATCATGGAGGGCGGCGAAATGCGCCGCCTGCCCAGCGGCGCACCCGATCACCGCATGATGGTGATGCGCCGCGAACAGGTCGAACTGATCGACACCTGGGATGCGCTGGGCATGCGCGGCACTGGATCGGGCGATCTGGCGGCAAAGGATGTGCGCGTGCCGCAGGGCCGCAGCGTGTCGTTCATCACCGATACGCCGCGTGAAACCGGGCCACTGTACCGCTTTGCGCCGTTCGGCCTGCTGGCGCTCGGCATCGCCGCGGTGGCAAGCGGCAATGCGCTTGGCGCGCTCGATGATCTGAAGGCGCTGGCGGCGGCCAAGAAGGGCCAGGGCAGTAGCCGCAGCCTGGCCGAACGCGACGTGGTGCAGGCGGATTATGCCGTGGCCCACGCCGATCTGGGTGCCGCCCGCGCGCTCGTTCACGCTGAAATCGCTGCTGCCTGGGAGCGCGTCATGGCCGGCGACACGCTCGATCTGCCCGCCCGCGCCCGGCTGCGGCTGGCAGCGACGCGCCTTACGCAGGTCTCGGCGCGGGTGGCCGCCAAGATGCACGAGCTGGCCGGCGGCACCTCGGTCTATGCCAGCCACCCGCTCAATCGCCGCTTCCGCGACGCGCACGTGGCGACCCAGCACGTGATGGTCGCCCCGCCAACGCTGGAGCTGGCAGGGCGCGTGTTGCTGGGGCTGCCGGTGGATGCGTCGATGCTTTAAGCCAGATCGCGCTTCAGCAGCTTGCCGAACAGCCACCAGCTTCCAATCGCATAAAGCACCACGTTCAGCCCGATCACCATCGCCCAGAACTGTACCGGTTCGAACCCTTCGATGATGCCAAAACGCGGGTTGGTCAGCACCTGGCTGAAGCCGGCCATCATCAGGCCGAGCCAGCTATAGGCCATCTGCACCTTGTGCGCCTTCAGATCAGCCGGCTGCCGGCTCTTCAGCCATTTGCGCAGCGCCCACATGCCGGTGGTCAGCGAATACAGGCTGACAAACGCCAAGATGTGAAACGGCAGGAATTTCGTATCGGGCCGGAAGGTCGCCAGCGCGCCGATGTTGCACACCAGCATCGCCGGCACATACAGCCGCCCGGCCAGCGCATGGCCCGGCGTGCCCTGGCGGGCCAGCATCTGATACAGGCCCAGCGGCATGGCGAGGCAGGCGGCGACAAGGTGGGCAAGCAGCAGCGGCGAAAGATTGGCGAGCATCGGTGAGGTCCTCCTGTTGGCGGGTTGATGCAGCCTCTGTGGCAACCCGCCGCCGCTTGCCGCAACGCCGCTTTCGCCTATCATGCCATTCGCTTCGCCAACCCTGACCGTGCAGGATTCACGCATCGTGGAATCGACCCTCAGCCTCTCCCGCGATACCGCCCCGCCGCTGCGGCCGCTGGTTGCCGGCACGCTGTTTGCCGTGTTTGCCTGTGTACTGGCCGGGCCGTTCGAGACGACGCGGCTGCCGCTGCCCAGCCGGCTGGTGTTCTGGCTGGTGCTGATTGGCTGGCAAAGCGTGAAATGGTGGCTGTGGTATGCCTGGGCCGGGCCACGCACCACCGATCGGCGCACGGCGGTGCTGGCGGCTGTGGTTGGTGCGCTGTTGCTGAACGCGACCATGCCGCTGGAAATCGATCTGATGTTCCGCGCCACCGGGCGGCCGATGGCGCTGTCGTGGGCAGGCCTCTATCTGATGGCGCTGCTGGTGGCGGCATCGATTTCGGTCCTCACGGCCGTGCTGCGCGGCCCGCGCGGGATGCCGGTGGCGCCGGCTCCGGCCCTCACGATTGCGCCTTCTCTGCTCGCCCAGCGCGCCGGCCTGCCCGATCTGGCCGGCGTGCGGAGCGTGACGGCAGAAGACCATTATCTGCGCCTGGTGCTGGCCGATGGCCGCAAGCCGCTGGTGCTGTTCCGCCTGAGCGATGCGCTGCCGGAACTGGCCGCCCACGATGGCCTGCAAGTGCACCGCAGCGCCTGGGTCGCGCGCCGCCATGTGGCCGGTGCGCGGCGGGATGGACGGCGCTGGCTGCTGGTGCTGGCCGATGGCAGCGAACAGGCGGTGAGCGAGACGTTCCTGCCCGCCGTGCGCGCCGCCGGCTGGCTTCAGACGAAGCTGTAAGGGTCCACGTCCACCACCACGCGCACCGCTGATGGCAGCGCCGCGCCGCCCACCCATTCGCGCAATATCGCCGGCAGCGGCAGGTCCCGCCTTGCCTGCACCAACAGGCGATGCCGGTGCCGCCCGCGCAGCATGGCGAGTGGGGCAGGAGCGGGGCCGAGCACCATCAGGCCTTCGCGTTGCGGCGCGGCGCTGCCCAGTGCATCGGCGGCCGATTTGGCAGCGGCAGCATCTTCGGAACTCACGATCAGCGCGGCGAGCCGCCCGAACGGCGGCAGGCCCAGATCGCGCCGGGCCTCGATTTCGGCGGCGAAGAATGCCGCCGCATCACCCTTGCCCAGCGCCTGCATGATGGGCGCTTTCGGCTGGTGGGTCTGGATCAGGACGCGGCCCGGCTTTACCCCGCGCCCGGCGCGGCCAGCGGCCTGCATGATCTGCTGCCAGGTGCGCTCGCCAGCGCGCAGATCGCCGCCCGACAGGCCAAGATCGGCATCGACCACGCCCACCAGCGTTAGATCGGGGAAGTGATAGCCCTTGGTCACCATCTGGGTGCCGATGATCACGTCCACCTCGCGCGCCTCTACGGCGGACACCAGCGCGGCGGCGCGCGCCGGGCTGGTGATGGTGTCGCTGGTGACGACTGCGGTGCGTGCGGCTGGCCAGGTGCGGCGCACTTCCTCGGCGATGCGCTCCACGCCCGGGCCGCAGGCAACCAGATGATCGGCCTCGCCGCATTCCGGACATTGTTCGGGCACCGGCATCTGGTGGCCGCAGTGGTGGCAGGCGAGGCGCCGCGACAGGCGGTGTTCGACCATCCAGGCGGTGCAATTGGGGCACTGGATGCGGTTGCCGCACGCCCGGCACAGGGTGAGCGGGGCATAGCCGCGCCGATTGAGGAACAACAGCGACTGTTCGCCCTTGGCCAGCGTGTCGGTGATGGCAGCAACCAGCACCGGCGATAGCCAGGTGCCGCGCGTTGGCGGGTGACGGGTCATGTCCACCAACGTCACCTCTGGCAGTTCCGCGCCGCCAAACCGGCTGGGCAGCACGAGATGGCGATAGGTGCCACGGCTGGCCAGCACCTGGGTTTCGATGGCCGGCGTTGCCGTGGCCAGCACGATGGGCAGGCCTTCCATGCGGCCGCGCATCACCGCCACGTCGCGGGCGTGATAATGCACGCCCTCTTCCTGCTTGAAGCTGGCTTCGTGGGCTTCATCGACGATGATGGTTTTCAGGTTCGCATAGGGCAGGAACAATGCCGATCGCGCGCCCACCACCACCTTGGCGCGGCCATCGGCAATCGCCGCCCAGGCAGCGCGACGCTCGCTGGTTTTCAGGTCGCTGTGCCACGCCAGCGGCTGGCAGCCGAAGCGCGCCGCAAAGCGCGCCAGCCACGGCGCGGTCAGTGCGATTTCCGGCACCATCACCAGCGCCTGTCCGCCCTGCCGGATCGCCTGCGCCACGGCTTCGAAATAGACTTCGGTCTTGCCCGAGCCCGTCACCCCTTCCAGCAGGATCGGTGCGAATTCGCCTGCATCAACGGCGGCAACCAGTTCGTCGGCCACCGTCTGCTGATCGGCAGACAGTGCCGGCGGCGCGAACGCCGGGTCGGGCTGCGGCGGCGTGGCATCGCCCGCCACGCGGCTTGCGATCAGCGTTCCGGCGGTGACGAGGCCGCGAACCACCGCCTCTGAAACCCCGGCCATGCGGGCGAGATCCCGCGCCGTTCCCTGCCGCCCTTCCAGCCGCTCCAGCGCCTTGGTGCGTTCCGGGGTCAGCCGCTTCGGCACCGGGCCGCCCAGCCGGTATTCGGTGAACTCCCTCGGACTCAGGAACGCCACCGACGGCCACGCCATGCGCACCACCGATTGCAGCGAGGCGACATAATAATCGGCGGTCCATTCGATCAGGCGGCGCAGCGGTTCGGCCAGCGGCGGCAGGTCGAGCCGGGCCGCCACGGGACGCAACTTGTTCGCCGCAATATCGGGCGCGACGAGGCGCTCTGCATCCCACACCACGCCGATGATGCGGCGCGGGCCCAGCGGCACTTCCACCGCGTCGCCCGGTTGCAGGTCCATGCCGTCGGGCACGGCATAATCCAGCGCCCCCAGCCCATGCTGGAAGGGGATGACGCGGACACGGGCAGGTGAGGGGTTCACCATCCGACAGATAGGCAATCGCCGCATCACATGCTAGGCGCGCCGCACATCAGAAAGGCCCCGCATGATCCCCCGTTATTCCCGCCCCGACATGGTTGCCATCTGGGAACCGGAAGCCCGATTCCGCATCTGGTTCGAGATCGAGGCCCATGCGACGCAAAAGCTGGCCGATCTTGGCGTCGTGCCGCAAAGCGCCGCCAAGGCGCTGTGGGACTGGTGGGCAACCAAGCCCGCCATCGATGTCGCCGCCATCGATGCGATCGAAGCGGTGACCAAGCATGACGTGATTGCCTTCCTCGATTGGGTGGCGCAGCAGGTTGGCCCGGAAGCCCGCTTCATGCACCAGGGCATGACCAGCAGCGACGTGCTCGATACCTGCCTCGCCGTGCAGTTGGCCCGCGCGTCGGACCTGCTGCTCGCCGACATGGATGCCCTGCTCGCTGCCATCAAGCGCCGGGCGCTGGAGCACAAGTTCACCCCCACCATGGGCCGCAGCCACGGCATCCACGCCGAGCCGACGACCTTTGGCGTCAAGCTGGCGCAAGCCTATGCCGAGTTCGCCCGCTGCCGCGCCCGGCTGGTGGCGGCGCGCGCAGATATCGCCACCTGCGCCATTTCCGGCGCTGTCGGCACCTTCGCCAATGTCGATCCGCAGGTTGAAGACTATGTGGCCGAGCAACTGGGCCTGTCGGTTGAACCGGTTTCGACCCAGGTCATCCCCCGTGATCGTCACGCCATGTTCTTCGCCACGTTGGGCGTGATCGCCAGCAGCATCGAGCGGCTGGCCACCGAAATCCGCCACCTGCAGCGCACCGAAGTGCTGGAGGCCGAGGAATATTTCTCGCCGGGCCAGAAGGGCTCGAGCGCCATGCCGCACAAGCGCAACCCGGTGCTGACCGAGAATCTCACCGGCCTTGCCCGTATGGTCCGCTCCGCCGTCACTCCGGCGCTGGAGAATGTCGCGCTGTGGCACGAGCGCGACATCAGCCACTCGTCGGTGGAGCGCTATATCGGCCCCGATGCCACCGTCACGCTTGATTTCGCGCTGGCGCGGCTGACCGGCGTGGTGGACAAGCTGCTGGTCTATCCGGAGCGGATGGAAAAGAATTTGAACCGCATGGGCGGCCTCATCCATTCGCAGCGCATCCTGCTGGCGCTGACCCAGGCCGGCCTGACCCGCGACGACAGCTATCGGCTGGTGCAGCGCAACGCGATGAAGGTGTGGGAATCCGATGGCGCGTTGAGCCTGCTCGATCTGTTGAAGGCCGATGCCGACGTGACCGCCCGCCTGTCCAACGCCGAGCTGGAAAGCCTGTTCGACCTTGGTTACCACTTCAAGCACGTGGATACGATCTTTACCCGCGTGTTCGGTTAAACCCCTTTCGCCCTGGAGCCTGCCCGATGAAGCTGATTCTTGCCGCCGTTCTTGCTGCCCTGCCGGTCGCGGCCCTGGCCCAAACCGCCGCAACACCGGCCGCGCCGGCCGCTGCGGCCATCAGCCTCGACACGCCGATCGAACAGCTGCTGATCAACGAGAAGACCAAGGCCATGCTCGATGCCCGCATCCCCGGCCTGACCAGCCACCCGATGCTCGACCAGTTCAAGGCGATGAGCCTGAAGCAGCTGCAACCCATGGCCGGCGGTCAGCTCACCGATGCCATGCTGGAAGCGGTTGCCGCCGATCTTGCCAGCGGCAAGTAAGGCGTTCTCTTCTCTGTCCTACGCCCAAGAAAAATGTCACCCTGCCGGGCATGAGGCCTGATCCGGAAACCCCTCCAATTGATGCGAATGGCTGTGCGCAAACCGGCCAGATGCGGAAAAACTGTCAAATCTCAGCTCCGGCAAGCGTGCGCGCATGAGTGACGTGAAAAAAATCTGGCTGACCGCTGATGCCCTGCTGGGCGACAGTTTCCGGCTGGCGCGGCAGGTGCTGGAAAGTGGCTTCCGCCCCACGCACCTGGTCGGCATCTGGCGTGGCGGCGCGCCGATCGGCATCGCCGTGCAGGAATTTTTCGATGTGCACGGGGTGGAATGCGATCACATCGCCATCCGCACGGCGAGCTATACCGGGATCGACCAGCAATCGAAGACGGTGAAGGTCTATGCGCTGGGCTATCTGATCGACACGCTGAATGCCGATGACCGGCTGTTGGTGATCGATGATGTGTTCGATTCCGGCCGCAGCATCGAAGCGGTGCTGGCCGAGCTCAAGGCCCGCTGCCGCGCCAACACGCCGGCCGATATCCGCATCGCCACCGTGTGGTACAAGCCGGCGCGCAACCAGACGGCGCTGAAACCGGATTATTTCATCCACGAAAGCAATGAGTGGCTGGTGTTCCCGCACGAGATCGACGGGCTGACGCCTGAGGAAATCCGCGCCCACAAGCCAGCGGCCGACGTGATCCTGGCGCCGATCGAAGGACTGAAAAAGTGACCGGATTTGCCTCACGCGAGGCGCGCGCCGCCTTCATCGCTGGCCTGCCCAAGGCGGAACTGCACCTGCACATCGAAGGCAGCCTGGAGCCAGAGATGATGTTTGCGCTGGCGCAGCGGGGCGGGGTGAAGCTGGCCTTTGACAGTGTCGCGGCGATCCGCGCTGCCTATGAATTCTCCAATCTGCAGGACTTTCTCGACATCTATTACCAGGGCATGGCGGTCCTCCTGACCGAGCAGGACTTCTTCGATCTCACGACAGCCTATCTGGACCGCGCCGTTGTCGATGGCGTGCGCCATGTCGAGATCTTCTTCGATCCGCAGGGCCATACCGATCGCGGCGTGCCGTTCGCAAACGTGGTCGGCGGCATTGCCCGCGCGCTGGCGGAAGCGGAAGCGCGCGGCATCAGCAGCCGGCTGATCATGTGCTTCCTGCGCCATCTTTCGGAAGACGATGCGCAGGCCACGTTGGACGAGGCGCTGCCCTTCCTGCCGCTGATCCACGGTGTCGGCCTTGATTCCAGCGAAGTCGGCCACCCGCCGGAAAAATTCGCCGGCGTCTTCGCCCGTGCCCGCGCGCTTGGCCTGAAGATCGTCGCCCATGCCGGCGAGGAAGGCCCGCCCGATTATGTCTGGCAGGCGCTGGACGTGCTGAAGGTGGACCGTATCGATCACGGCAACCGCGCGCTGGAAGACGCGGCGTTGGTGGATCGCATTGTCAGCGACGGGCTGACGCTCACCGTTTGTCCGCTGTCCAACCTCAAGCTCTGCGTGGTCGATGATCTCACGCGCCACCCACTGCGCCGCATGCTGCAGGCCGGGTTGAAGGCGACAGTGAACAGCGATGATCCGGCCTATTTTGGCGGCTATGTGAACGCCAATTTCATCGCTGTGGCCGACGCGCTCGATCTGACGCGGGACGAGATCGTCACGCTGGCCCGCAACAGTTTCACTGGCAGTTTTCTGACCCCGGCCGAACAGGCCCGCCACCTTGCCGCCATCGACGCTTTTTCAGCAGGGCATTGACCAGGCGTGGCGCTTGACCTGTTCGGACCGTGACGCAATACCCAAATCCGCTCATGCCGAGCTTGTCGAGGCACGCACCACAGGCTGTCCGTGCCTCGACAAGCTCGGCATGAGCGGGTTTGGCGCGGGTATTGACGATAATCGCATCAATGCGCCGTTTGTTGGGGAGCACGCATGACGAAGGCCGATATCGGATTGAACAGCTGGTTCAGCCGCCGTGTGCAGCAAACGCCGGACCGGCCGGCCCTCACCTTCGAAGGCACCACGCGCAGCTATCGCCAGATGGGCGATGCCGTGAACCGGCTGGCCACGGCGCTGAAGGCTGGCGGCATTTGTCGGGGTGATCGGGTGGGCTATCTGGGCCTCAACAATCCGCTTTATTTCGACCTGCTGTTTGCTGCCGCGCGGTTGGGCGCCATCTTCGTGCCGTTGAACTTCCGCCTCACCGGCCCGGAGCTTGATTACATCATCAACGATGCCGGCGTGCACACGCTGGTGGTGGATGGCCCGCACCGGCCGGTGATCGACAGCGTGCGCGACCGCCTGTGCTGCCGGCGCTTCCTGTCGGCTGATGGGCCGGCCGATGGTTGGCAGCCGATCACGGAGTTTGTGGGCGATGCCGCCCCGCTGGCCGATCGGGTGGAAACCGCCGAGGATGACGTGGCGGTGATCATGTACACATCGGGCACCACCGGCCGGCCCAAGGGCGCCATGCTCACCCACGGCAATTTCTGGTGGGCCAACATCAATGGCGCGCTGGGCGCCGATGTGTCCGAGAAGGACGTGAGCCTGGTGATGGCGCCGCTGTTCCATATCGGTGGCCTCAACGTCACGCCCTTGAGCTGCTGGCAGAAGGGCGGCCATGTCGTGCTGCACCGTGCCTTCGATCCGGCGCGCTTCATCGCCGATGTGCGCGAATATCGCGTCACCACCACCTTCGCTGTGCCGGCGATGCTGCTGTTTGTCGCCCAGCAACCGGATTTCGAAGCGGCCGATCTGTCGTCCTTGCGCGTCATCATGTGCGGCGGCGCCCCGGTGCCGGAGCCGTTGCTGCGGCTCTACAACGCCCGCGGCATTCCGATGAACCAGGGCTATGGCCTCACCGAAACCGCGCCGTCGGGCACCTATCTCGGGCCTGATTTCGCGCTGGCCAAGCTGGGCTCGGCCGGCAAGCCGATGTTCTTCGTCGATCTGCGCATCGTCGCCGAGGATGGCCGCACGCCGCTGGGGCCGAACGAACGTGGCGAAGTGATCATGCGCGGGCCCAACATCATGCGCGGATACTGGAACAAGCCGGAAGCCACCGCGGCGGCCATCGATGCCGAAGGCTGGTTCCATAGCGGCGACATCGGCTATCTGGATGAGGACGGTTTCCTCTATATCTGCGACCGCCTGAAAGACATGATCATCAGCGGCGGCGAGAATATCTATCCGGCCGAGGTGGAAGCCGTGCTCTATGATCACCCGGCCATCGCCGAAGTGGCGATCTTTGGCGAACCCAATGAAAAATGGGGCGAAAGCGTCACCGCCGTCGCCGCGCTGAAGCCCGGCATCAGCCTGGATCTCGAAACCCTGCGCGCCTGGGCCACCGAACGGCTGGCGCGTTACAAGCTGCCAACCCGGCTGGAGATCGTCACCGCCCTGCCGCGCAACCCGGCCGGCAAGGTGCTGAAATTCGAATTGCGCGACCGGTTCAAGCGTTAACGTGGAGGGGCCACCGCGGCCGGCAGGTCGCGGCCATATTTCAGGAAGGCGGTTTTCACGTCGGGCCGGGCTTTGAGCCCGCGCATGGCGGCCTTGGTCAGCTTGTCAGGCGCGTTCGGGCGGTCGTTGATCAGGAAGGGCTGCAGTTCGAACAGTGCATCATCGCGGCTGCTCTCGTCGTCCAGCCGCTTGATCAGCACGGCAGCAGCGGCGTCGAGCCGGCCCAGGCAGGAAAAAGCCGCCTGCAGGGCGCGGTTGTTGCCCTCCTTGGTCCAGCCGGCGGGCAGGGCGATCTTCTGCGCTTCGGCCAGTTTGCCGGAACGGGCCAGCGCGCACACCTTGATGCCAGCCAGCGCCTGCTTGCCATAGTCGTTCAGATCGGCGCTGTCGGCCGCAGCCACGCGCGCCAGTGCATCGGCATGTCGGCCGGCTTCTTCCGCCATGTCGGCCGCGATGATGCGGAAGGCCAGGGTGTTGGGCCGGCCTTCGGCGGGCAGGCTGGCGACGGCATCGAGCGCCGCCAGGGCTTCATCGGTGCGGCCGGCATCGTTGAGCAGCGCGGCCTTCAGGTTCATGGTCCACAGCTCGCGGTTGGTCATCTTGGTCAGCGCCTCGGGGGTGGCGCCGATGTCCTTCACCCGCTCCAGCGCTTCCGGTTCCTTGCTGGCGATGTTCAGCGCTTCGGCCACGCCGGCGCGGGCCACGATGGATTGCGGGTTGGCGGACAGTTTCTGCTCGGCAGCGGCGATGAAGGCGGCATCGGCGGTATCGGCACCGGGCCCAAGCCGGGTTTCCAGCGCCGGCCACAGCGATTGGTAGCGGCGGTCGATGGCCAGGCGGGCAATGTTGGCGGTGTTGATCAGCGCTGCGATGATCGGCTTGGCATCCTCCAGCCGATCGCGCTTGGCCAGCCCGGCAATCACGGCGAGGCGCAAGGCGTCGCCATCGCTCACCGTCTCGTCGGGCGGCGCATAACCGGCGGCGACCAGCGTATAGGACAGATCAAAGCTGCGCTGTTCGTCGCTGGCGGTGCTGCGCTGCACATCGGCGATCAGTTCGTGCGGCAGTTCCGCCAGCCATTTCGGATTGGATTCGGCGACCAGTTGCAGCGTTTGCGCCGCGCCCTTCACGTCGCCGGTGATGGCGCGCAGCACGAACAATTGGCGCAGCAGCAGCGGCGTGGGATTGAGCGCTGAGTCCACCGCCAGTTCGATGGCGGCGCGGGCTTCGGTGAACTTGCCAGTGCGGGCCAGTGCGAAACTGCGCAGCCCTTCCACCTGGCCCTTGTCGGCCGGCAGATCGGATTCGGCCAGCAGCGGATCGAGGATGGCGAGGGCTTCGGCCGGTTTGCCATTATCCACCAGCGCGGCGGCCTGGGCCAGCCGGTCGGCACGGTCCGGAACGGCGCCCGGCATGGTGCTCGGCGCCGCCGCGATCAGCAGGGCTGCCAAGGGTGCCAGCAAAAAGACCGGTTTGAAACGTTGCATCATGGCCCCACAGTAACCGCAAAGCAGCGTTTGGGGAGAGGGTCATGACGGCACAGGTGGAATTCTTCTTCGATTGTTCGAGTCCGTGGACTTATCTTGGCTTCGAGGCGCTGGTGAAGGCGGCCGGCGAGGATGGCTTTGGCGTGTGTTTCCGCCCGTTCCTGGTGGGCGGGGTGTTCAACACGGTGAACCCGTCGGTGTACGAGATGCGCTCCAAGCCGGTGGTGCCCAAGGCGCGTTACTTCACCAAGGACATGCAGGACTGGATCCGGCGTTCCGGCCTGTCGATCAAGTGGACGCCCAGCATCTTCCCGGTGAACAGCGCGCGGGCGATGCGCCTGTGCCTGGTGGCTGCTGATGCCTCCGCCTGCGAGCCGGTGGCCCGCCGGATCTTCCAACTATATTGGGGCGAAGATCGTGATATTTCTCAGGTAGATGTGCTGGCCGAGGCAGCGGCGGCCGGGGGGCTTGGCGCGGACGCGCTGGAGCAGTCGGATGCGCCCGAGATGAAGGCGAAATTGCGCGCCAACACCGATGAACTGATTGCCCGTGGCGGCTTTGGCAGTCCGACCTTCTATGTGGGCGGTGACGACATGTATTTCGGGCAGGACCGCATCCTGCTGGTACGCGAGGCGGCGGCAAAAGCCCGGTAGGATGTCGCCGGCTTGACTCTGCCGGGCGGCTGACGGCAACTAGAACAAAGAAAGAACATATTGCCATAAGTGAGTCGTTCTGTTGCCGTCTGTCGCCCGCCTGGTGCCGCCCGTGTCCGTCCGTGTTCCGGCTGCTGCCGGGCGGGTGGCGCTTGATGGCGGCCGTGTCGATTCGGCGCTTGGCGGCGGATTGCAACTGGCGGGATGCCACGAAATCTACGGGCCGGCGGCCACGCCTTTGGCGCTTATGCTGGCGCTGGCCGCTCCGCGCGCCGGTCCGATCCTGTGGCTGGCCGATCCCCGGGGCGACGATGGCCGGTTGTATGGCGCGGGCCTTGCCGAACTTGGGGGCGATCCGGGGCGGTTGTGGCTGGTGGCGGCGGGCGCGGCATTGCCGATGCTGCGCGCAGCGGCCGAGGCGCAGCGTTGTGCGGCGCTGGCCTGCCTGGTGATCGAGGCCGGCAGCGCCAGCGCCGTCGATCTGACCGTGACGCGCCGGCTGCAACTGGCGGCGGCGGCGTCCGGCGTGTTCACCCTGCTGCTGCGTGCCGGCCCGCCCAAGCCATCGGCGGCGCTCACCCGTTGGCAGGCGCGCGCGGCGCCGGCCCGCCGTCTTGCCGCCAATACCCCTGGCCCGCCGCGCCTGGCGCTCACGCTTGAGCGGCAGCGCGGCGGGCCAGCTGACCTTTATCTTGAATTGGAGTGGGATCGTGATCGCCGCCGTTTCCTGCCCGCCAATACGATCGCCCAGCCTGCCATCCCCATCGGCGCTGCCTTTGGCCGGCGTGAGGCGGATATTGGCCGTGTGCCTGCCGTGGCTGCCCGCCGAACGCCTCGCCCGGCAAGCGGAATCCGCGCCGCCTGAACCTTTGGTGCTGGTGGCCAATGATCGTGGCCGCCAGATCATCCGCGCCTGTTGCCCGGCGGCGGCAGCGGAGGGCCTGCACCCCGGCCTGGCGCTTGCTGATGCGCGCGCCGTTCTGCCGGGGGTGCGGGTGGTGCCGCATGATCCGGCGGGCGATGCGGCCTGCCTTGATTGGCTGGCGGATGGCGCCACCCGTTGGTCCCCCATGGTCGCCGCTTCGCCGCCGCACGGCCTGGTGATCGACATCACTGGCTGTGCCCACCTGTTCGGCGGGGAGTCCAGCCTGGTCGCCGACGTGCTGACCCGGCTGCACCGATTGGGTTTCACCGCCAGCCACGCGCTGGCTGCCACCCCGGCCGCCGCGATGGCGCTGGCGCGGTTTGGCCAGACGCGCGTTGCCGATCTGCCGCTGGCGGCACTATCGGATCAGGAACCGGTGCAGATTGCGCTGCGCCGGGCCGGGCTGAAGCGGGTCGGCGAGGTGGCGAAGCTGCCGCGTGCCGCCGTCGCCGCGCGTTTCGGCGAAGCCCTGCTGGCCGCGCTCGACGCGCTGACCGAATCCGCGCCGCAACCGCTCGATCCGCGGCTGCCGGTGGCCGAGATCGTCGCGCAGCATCGTTTTGCCCAACCGATCGCCACCACCGATGCGGTGCGCGCCACGCTGGAAAAGCTCCTCCTGCGCTGCGCCGTGCAACTGGGTGCTCGCGGACTCGGCGGCCGCCTGTTTGCGCTGGCGCTGTACCGCGCCGATGGCCATGTCGCGCAGGTCGCGGTGGAAACCGCCGAGCCGCAGCGCGATTCGGCCGTGCTGCTGCGCCTGTTCGATGAACGCATCGCTGCGCTCAACGATCCGCTCGATCCCGGCTTCGGCTATGATCTGGTGCGCCTCGCCGTGCCGGTCACCCACGCGCTCGATGAGACGCAGCTCGGCCTCGAAGGCGGCCAGCTTGCCGAAACCCAGCTTGCTGAACTGGTCGATCGCCTCACCGCCCGGCTGGGGCGCGGACGCATCCGTCGGCTGGTGCGTGCGGACACGCACATCCCCGAACAGGCGAGTTTCGATCTGCCGTTGGCAAGCAGCGCGCCTTCGGCCTGGCCCACCCCCGCGCCCGGTGAGCCGCCGGCCCGGCCGATCCGCCTGTTTGACCCGCCGCAGCCGATAGAGGTGCTCGCCGAAGTGCCGGACGGCCCGCCGCGCCGCTTCCGTTGGCGCCGGCAGGTCCACGATGTCACCGCCCACGAAGGCCCCGAACGCATCGCTGCGGAATGGTGGCGCCGCAAGGACGGTGCGGGCCTCACGCGCGATTACTGGCGGGTGGAGGCCGCCGATGGCCGGCGCTACTGGCTGTTCCGCCACGGCCTTTACGATCGCGAACCCGGCCCGCCGCGCTGGTATCTGCACGGCCTGTTCGCATGATGGCGACGCCCAGCGGTTTCGCCGAACTGGCGGCCGCCACGCATTTCTCTTTCCTGGAAGGCGCGTCGAGCCCGGCGGCGATGGTGGAGGCAGCGCTGGCGTTGGGCTACCCTGGCATTGGCATTGCGGATAAAAACACCGTCGCCGGCGTGGTGCGTGCCCATGTGGCGGTGCGCGAACTGGCCGAAGCCGCGAAGGAGGCCGGCAGCGAACTGCCGCCGTTCAAGCTGGCGGTGGGCGCGCGACTGGTGTTCGCCGATGGCACGCCCGACGTGATCGCCTATCCCGCCCACCGCCACGGTTGGGGGCGGCTCACCCGGCTGCTCACCACCGGCAATCGGCGGGCGGAGAAGGGGGATTGCATCCTGCATCTTTCCGACTTGATTGAACACTCAAGCGGCCTGCTGCTCATCGCCCTGCCGCTGGACGGCGGCCAACAAACAATGCCGCCAACAGGTGCCCAGCGGGGTCGCCTTGCCGAACTGGCGCGGGCCTGCCCCGATCGGCTGTGGCAGGGCGCGATGCTGCATCATGGCGGCGCGGACCGGCGGCGATTGGCGGCGCTGAGCGCGGTGGCTGATGCCGCCAATGTGCCGCTGCTGGCACTCAACGCCCCGCTCTATGCGATGCCGCAACAACGCCCGCTGCACGACGTGATCCGCTGCATCGGCATGGGCGAAACGCTTGAGGCTGCCGGCACGCGGCTGGCCGCCAATGCCGAACGCCACCTGAAAAGCAGCGACGAGATGGCCCGGCTGTTCCGCGATTTCCCGCAAGCCCTGGCGGAGCCGGCCCGCCTGCTCGCCCGCGTCGATTTCAACCTGGATCAGCTGCGCTATGAATATCCCAACGAACCGGTGCCGGCCGGTTACAGCCCGCAAGGCTGGCTGGAAACGCTGACGCTGCAGAAGGCGCGCGAGAAGTGGCCAGACGGTATACCGCCCAAGCTGATGGCGCTGCTGGCCGAGGAATTCCGCATCATCGCCAAGGCCGGTTACGCGCCCTATTTCCTCACCGTCCACGATATCGTGGCGTTCGCGCAAGGCCGGGGCATATTGTGTCAGGGCCGCGGCAGTGCGGCCAACAGCGCGGTGTGCTTCGTGCTCGGCATCACGGCGGTCGATCCGTCCAAGCACAACCTCCTGTTTTCCCGTTTCATTTCCGAAGAGCGCAAGGAACCGCCCGATATCGATGTCGATTTCGAGCATGAGCGGCGCGAGGAGGTGATGCAGTGGATTTACGAACGCTATGGCCGCGAACGTGCCGGCATCGCGGCGACCGTGATCCATTACCGCCCGCGCAGCGCCGTGCGCGAAGTGGGCAAGGTGCTGGGCATGAGCGAGGATCTGACCACCCGGCTGTCGAGCACCGTGTGGGGCAGTTATGCTTCGCAGATGGAGCGCGAACGCTTTGCCGAAAGCGGGCTGGATCCGGACAGTCCTGAGATCGCGCGACTGGCCGGGCTGGTCACGCAGATCATGGGGATGCCGCGCCATCTTTCGCAACATGTAGGCGGTTTCGTGCTCACGCAGACGCGGCTGGATGAGCTGGTGCCGATCCACAACGCCGCCATGACGGATCGCACCTTCATCGAGTGGGACAAGGACGATATCGACGCGCTCGGCCTGATGAAGGTGGATGTGCTGGCGCTCGGCATGCTGAGCTGCATCCGCCGCGCGTTCGAATTCATCGAGACGCAGTTGGGGCACAGCTACACGCTGGACAATGTGCCGGGGGATGCGCCGGATGTGTACCGGATGCTGCAACGGGGCGATTCCATCGGCGTCTTCCAGGTCGAAAGCCGGGCGCAGATGAACATGCTGCCGCGCCTGAAGCCGGCCGAGTTCTATGATCTCGTCATCCAGGTCGCCATCGTGCGGCCGGGGCCGATCCAGGGCGATATGGTCCACCCCTATCTGCGCCGCCGGCAGGGGCGCGAGGTGGTGAGCTTCCCCAGCCCCAAGCCGCCGCACGATCCGGATGAGCTGAAGAATGTGCTGGGCAAGACGCTGGGAGTGCCGCTGTTCCAGGAACAGGCGATGAAGCTGGCGATCACCGCGGCCAATTTCACGCCGGCCGAAGCCAATCGCCTGCGCCGCGCCATGGCGACGTTTCGCAGCAATGGCGGCATGGAATATTTCGAGAGCAAGCTGGTCGATGGCATGGTGGCGCGGGGGTATGAGGCGGATTTTGCGCTGCGCTGTTTCAACCAGATCAAGGGGTTCGGCAGTTACGGCTTCCCGGAAAGCCATGCGATTGCCTTTGCCCGGCTGGTGTGGGTTTCGGCATACCTCAAGTGCCGTTACCCGGCGGTGTTTGCCGCCGCCCTGCTGAACGCGCAGCCGATGGGATTTTACGCGCCGGCCCAGATCGTGCGCGATGCGGCGGAGCATGGCGTGGTCGTGCGGCCGGTGGATGTGAACCACAGCGGGTGGGATTGCACGTTGGAAAATCTTTCGCCCAGCAAGGACAGACTCGCTCATGCCGAGCTTGTCGAGGCCCGCACCACAGCCGGTCCGTGCCTCGACAAGCTCGGCATGAGCGGGTTTGGTGCTGGTGGACAGGGAAGAGGTCGCCACGACTCCCCCCTCGCCCTGCGGCTTGGCCTGCGCCAGATCACCGGGTTTCGTGAGGAGTGGGCCCAACGCATCGCCGCCGCCCGCCCGATCCGCAGCCTCGAACATCTCGCCCGCGCCGGCCTGCCGGCCCGCGCGTTGAAACTGCTCGCCGATGCCGATGCCTACGCGTCGCTCAATCTCAACCGCCGCGATGCCGGCTGGCAGGCGCTGCGCACGCCAACGGACAGCCTGCCCTTGTTTGCAGCGGCGGCCGCAAGCGACCTGGGCGAGGAACCCGGCCACGACCTGCCGCTGATGGTGCCGGGCGAGGAGGTTGCCGCCGATTATCAGGTATTGCGCCTGTCCCTGCGCGTCCATCCGCTGGCGCTGCTGCGGCGCTGGTTCCCAGGCGTGCTCAGCGCCGCGCAGTTCAACGCGGCGAAGAACGGCCGGCGCGCGCAGGTGGCCGGCGTCGTGCTGGTGCGGCAGCGCCCGGGGGGCGGCAACGCCATCTTCATCACGCTGGAGGATGAAAGCGGCGTGGTAAACGTGGTGGTGTGGGCCCGCCTGTTCGAAACCTATCGCCGGGCCATCATGGCCAGCCGCCTGATGCAGGTGGAGGGCGAGGTGCAGCGCAGCCCCGAAGGCGTGATGCACCTGATGGCCACACGCATCACCGATATGTCGGCTTTACTGGACCGCCTGTCCGACGCGCACGATGCCACCACGCCCTTGGCGCGCGCCAGTGAAGATCTGGTGCACGGGCCACAGGGGCGCAAACCGCCGCCTTCCCGCGGGCGCCATCCCCGCGATGTGCGCGTGATTCCGCGCAGTCGGGATTTTCATTGAGGCTGGCCGCCCCCTGTGCCACCACAGCGCCATCGGCAACCAGAGTGTGATTGATGGCAACGAACAACGCAGAGGCAACTGCCGCCGGCCAGTTCTGGGATCGCCGCGTTCGTGCAGCCGGCGATCGAGTGAACTGGTGGTCAAGCGATGCCTGCACCGCTCACTATAATCTGGGCGTGTGCGGCCAGGCCGTGCCCGGCAATTCGCTTGGCTGCCGCATCGCATTGGCGGCGGCGGCGGGCCGAACCTTGGGCTGCGGCATATCGGTGGGCGCCGGTGCCGGGGACAAGGAACGCGCGCTGCTGACAGGCGGCATCGTCGGTGAAATGCAGCTGTGGGAACTGTCCGAAGCCCGCGCTGCCGAAGCCCGCCGCCGCGCCGAGGCCGATGGCGTGGGCGACCGGCTGCAGGCGCGCGTCGGCAATGCCTTCACCCAGGAAACCGGCAGCTTCGATCTCGTCACCTGGGATCACAGCCTGCACCACATGCCCGATATCGATCAGGCGCTGGCGTGGAGCGTTGAACGGCTCAATCCCGGCGGCTGGCTGATGATCAACGATTATTTCGGCCCCAACCGCCTGCAATGGCGGCGCGACGAGGTGAACCTGTGCAACGGCGTGCTGGATGAGATCGACCACGCCCACGGCACCCGCCTGCGCCGGGTGCGCCAATCCAACATCATCACCCGCCTGCGCATGAAGCACCGCGATCCATCCGAAGCACCGCAGAGCGAGGCTATCGCGGCGGCCATCACCCGCCACCTGGGCCCGGCAACGCACATCAAGCCCGTGGGCGGAACGGTGCTGAACATCCTGGGCGGCATCGTCGTCCCGGCCTTCCCCGAAGATCACCCGGCCATCGCGACGCTGGTGGCGGCGGACCGTGCCGCGCTGGCGCAAGGCCAGTGGCATTTCGGCTTCACGCTTTGGCAGAAGCCATGAGCCTGAACACGCTGTTCGCCATCGCCGCGCGCGTGGGCGAACAACTGAAGGCCCGTGGCGAAACGGTGGCCGTGGCCGAATCGGCCGCCGGCGGCCTGATCTCGGCCGCGCTGCTCAGCGTGCCGGGCGCCTCTGCTTTCTATCTCAGCGGTGCCGTCGTCTACACGCCGCGCGCCCGCCACCGCCTGCTCGGCCTGCGCCGCGAAGATGTGCGCGGCTTCATGTCCGCCACCGAACCCTTCGCGCTGCTGATGGCCGAAACCATCCGCAAACAGCACAGCGTCACTTGGGGCATCGGCGAAACCGGCGCGGCCGGGCCAAACGGCAACCCCTATGGCCACGCCGCCGGGCATGACGTGGTGGCGGTGAGCGGCCCCGTGCAGGCGGCACGCACCATCGCGACGGGATCGAGCGACCGGCAGGCCAACATGGTGGCGTTTGCCGTGGCGGCGCTGGAGTTGTTGGGGGAGCAGTTGGATTAGAAGAATGGGAGCCTCCGGCGGGCAGGGTCGCAGACCCTGCACCCGGTTGTTTTAGGGTGCGCTGGTTGTAGGCGCGTCCACACGCAAAAACCCTTGAAGACAATGGCTGTCCTTGATTCAGCTCTTGCTGCGATACAATGAAGCGCCCCGAACGCAGGCCTGCATTGCGAGCTTGGCCCATTCGTCGACGAATGTATCCTCCGAGTCTCCCAACCAGGGCTGAAGGGCGGGAATCAGAGCGGGGTCAGCAATCATTTCGACAGCCTCGAAGATGGGCATTGAAGCACTGCTGGCCGTTAGCGCCTCTTGAGCATACGGCAACGCTAGCTTCGGGTCGCGCATGGCAAGGCCAAGTAGCGCTTCTGCCCTGACAGCATAATGGTCGTCTCTAGCGGCTCGCAACAGTGCGAGCCTCACGGCGTCCGTGTCGATCTCCTCTTGGGCCAGAAGCATGGTTGCCCAATCCCGATTTGCTGGATCTTGGTCACACGTCATATCGATCAGCCGGCTAAGGTTTTCGGCTGCAAAGCCAGTTGTCCCAATCGGCACATTTTCAGCAATAATTGCCTTCAGGAACTCTGATGGAGGTTCGTAGCGCTCGTTCATGAGGTAATTTTGCCAGTTTGTGGAATTGGCGGCAAACCACCAATTGGCCGTAATTGACCACGCGAAAACAAACGGGTGCAGGGACTGCGTCCCTGCCCGCCGGAGGCCCTCTCTTATTTCGTCTCCGCTCAATCCGCCAGCGTCACGCTGCCATCCGGTCCCGGCAGCATGAAGGGATTGTAGACCACTTCCCACGGGTGGCCGTCGGGGTCGCAGAAATAGCCGGAGTAGCCGCCCCAGAAGGCGTCGTGGGCGGGTTTTTGCAGGGTGGCGCCGTTTGTGACGGCGCGGGCGAGGAGAGCGTCGACTTCGGCCTTGCTGCCGACATTGTGGGCGAGGGTGAAGCCGCCGAAGCCGGGGCCTCTGTCGGTCATGCCGCAATCTTCGGCCAGTTTATCGAACGGGTAGATCGCAAACACCATGGCGCCGCACTGGAACATGGCGATGGCGTCGAATTTGCGGGCCTTGCGGGGCCAGCCCATGGCTTCCCAGAAGGCGACGGCGCGCGCCATGTCGTCGGTTCCGAGGGTGACGATGCTGATGCGTTGGTCCATGATGTGCTCCTGTTGATGGGGATGAGACTGGCATGACGACGGGTCAAATGGAACGCATCGTGTTGGCGCGGCATATCGTGGGGGCGCCCAGCCCGGAGGATTTCCGGCTGGAGGTGCTGCCGATTCCGGAACTGGCCGAGGGGCAGTTGCTGATCGCCAATCGTTTCATCAGCTGCGATCCGGGCACGCGGTCGCGGCTGTCGCCGGGTGCTTCCTATGCGCCGCCGTTGCAGCCGGGGCAGATGGTTGATGGCTTTGCGGTGGGCGAGGTGGTGGAGAGCCGCCACCCGAAGTTCGCCGCCGGCGAAAAGGTGATGGGCACCGGCTGGGCGACGCACATGGTGTCGAACGGGCGCGGCTATCTGGCAAAGGTGCCCGATCTGGATGTGCCGCTGAGCCTGTGGAACGGCATATTGGGCGTGCCGGGGATGACGGCGTGGTTTGGGCTGAAGCGGGTGGCGCAGATGCAGGCGGGCGAACGCGTGCTGGTGACGAGCGCCGCCGGGCCGGTGGGGGCGACGGCGGGGCAGTTGGCCAAGATCTGGGGTGCATCAAACGTGACCGGCATTGCTGGTGGGGCGGAGAAGTGCCGCTGGCTGGTGGAGGAATGTGGGTTCGATGCGGCGCTGGATTACAAGGCGGCCGATTTCGAGGCGCAGTTTGCTGCTGCCAGTGCCGATGGTTGGGATGTGCTGTTCGACAATGTGGGCAATGCCAGTGTCGATCGCGCCTTGCCGGTGATGCGGATGAAGGGACGGATCGTGATTTCGGGGCAGGTCGCGGATTACAACCTGACGCCCGCCGAAGCGCCGGGCATCCACAACACGCGCGAATTCATCGGCAAGCGGCTGCGCATGGAAGGCATGGTGGTGTTTGATGACATGCCGGGCTTCCCGGCGGCCCAGGCCGAGCTTGCGGGGATGATCCGTGCCGGCCAGGTGAAGTATCGCGAGGAGATTTTCGACGGGCTGGCCAGCCTGCCGGCGGCGTTCAGCGGACTGTTCAGCGGCCAGAGTTTCGGGCGGCGGCTGATCCGGGTTTAGGCGCGATTGCGCTTTGACTGAACCGCTCATGCCGAGCTTGTCGAGGCACGCGCTACAGTCAGTGCGTGCCTCGACAAGCTCGGCATGAGCGAGGTTGGTGATTCAGGCGCGATGCAATCGAATCGAGGCGCGGCCCCCTGCACTTTGCGCAAACGCTGGCAAAGCCGCGCGCCTGGGCGTAAAGGAATCGGGTTCATCCCGCTCACAGCCAAGGGTCTTACATCATGGGTTCGTTCAGCCTCACGCATTGGCTGGTGGTCATCCTGGTCATCGTGCTGTTGTTCGGCCGTGGCCGTATTTCCGATCTGATGGGTGATTTTGCCAAGGGTATCAACAGCTTCAAGAAGGGGCTGAACGACGATGCCGCGCCCGGCAGCCCGGCTGCGCCCCCCTCTTTGCAGAATCCGCAGGTGACGCAGAATCCGCAGGCAACGGCCAAGTCCCCGGTTGAAGACGCCCGCGGCTGACCTGTTGAAAAGGGGCTGAGGCCCGCAGGGTCACGCAATGTTTGGGATTGATTCGTCTGAACTGATGCTCATTGCGCTGGTGGCCCTGCTGGTCATCGGCCCGAAAGACCTGCCCAAGGCGATGCGCTGGGTGGGCCAGTGGGTGGGCAAGGCCCGCGCCATGAGCCGCCACATGCGCAGCGGTTTCGATGCGATGATGCGCGAAGCCGAAATGGAAGAAATGCAGAAATTGTGGGCGCAGCAGAACGAGGCCATCATGAAGGCCACTTCGCTGCCGGAGAATATGCTGCCCGATCTGTCTGGCCCGGTGCTCGCAGAGCCTAGCTATGATCCGTGGCCGGTGGCACCGCCCGAAGCCACGGTTGAAACCCCGCCTGCTGCCGAAGCCGCGCCGCCGGTGAAGAAGCCGCGCAAGCCGCGCGCCAAGAAGCCGGCCGCCACGGGCGAAGCGGCATGACCGACGAGGTTGACCGCAGCGACATCGACGCCAGCAAGGCGCCGCTGCTCGATCATCTCATCGAACTGCGTGGCCGGCTGCTGCGCTGTGTCGTCTATTTCGTCATCGCCTTTGGCCTGTGCTTCAGCCAGGCCGGGCGCATCTTCGATTTCCTGGTGCAGCCGCTGGTCGATGCCTCGGGCAGCGGCGCGCGGCTGATCTACACCAAGCTGTATGAAGCGTTCTTCGTCGAAATCCGCGTGGCGGCCTTTGCCGGCATCTGCATCGCCTTTCCGTTGATCGCCAACGAACTGTGGCGCTTCGTGGCCCCCGGCCTGTACCGGAAGGAACAGAAGGCGCTGCTGCCGTTCCTGCTGGCCACGCCGATCCTGTTCACCTGCGGCGCGGCGCTGGCCTATTATGGCGTGATGCCGGCGGCCTTCCGCTTCTTCCTGGGTTTCCAGCAGCTTGGTGGCGTGAACGGCATCAACCGCGAAGCGCTGCCGGCGATGGGCGAATATCTCGATCTGGTGATGAGCCTGATCCTGGCCTTTGGCGTGGCCTTCCTGTTGCCGGTGCTGCTGATGCTGCTGGAACGGGCGGGCATCATCAACCGCAAGCAGCTGATCGCCGGCCGCCGTTATGCC
>Ga0209278_1000261_pt1 | contig 50565 bp, 34 predicted proteins | sample JI81BgreenDNA_FD_187504 | JGI IMG/M metagenome (GOLD analysis project Ga0209278, IMG submission 187504) | Wastewater effluent complex algal communities from Wisconsin, to seasonally profile nutrient transformation and Carbon sequestration -... | ecosystem: Engineered > WWTP > Effluent > Algae... | reverse complement strand
CTCAATGGCACCTGCAATTACATCCTTACCACGATGGCGGCGGAGCGCCGCGACTTCGCCGAGGTGCTGGCCGATGCGCAAAAGCTCGGCTATGCCGAGGCCGATCCCAGCTTCGATGTGGACGGTATTGATGCGGCGCACAAAACCAGTATTCTTGCCGCGCTGGCGTTCGGTACGCAGCCCGCGTTCGCGCAGATGCATATCGAAGGCATTCGCCGCATCACGCTGCGCGATATCGACTATGCCGCCAGCTTTGGCTACACCATCAAACTGCTCGGCATCGCCAGCATGCAGGACGGTCAATTGTTGCAGCGTGTGCATCCGTGCCTGGTGCCGAACGGTTCGCCGCTGGCGGTGATTCCTGGCTCGTTCAATGCCGTGCAGGTGGAAGGCAACGCCGTGGGCCGCGTGGTGTTCGAAGGACGCGGCGCGGGCGCTGGCCCCACGGCCAGTGCCGTGGTGGCCGATCTCATCGCCATTGCGCGCGGCGACCGCTATGCACCCTTCACCGTGAAGGCCGAGGCGCTGCGCGCCGCGCCTGCTGCTGCGCTGGATGCGCATACGGGCTGCTATTACCTGCGCCTCAGCCTGAAGGATGAACCCGGTGTGCTGGCGGAATTCACGCGCGCGTTCGCGGCCGAATCCATTTCGGTGCATTCCATCACCCAGCGCGCGGTGATCGCCGAGCATTCCGCACAAGTCATCGTGATTACGCATGAAACGAATGAAGCCGCCGTGCAGCGCGCGGCTGCCACCATTGCCAAACTACCGGTGAGCGTGGAGCCGCCGGTGGTGCTGCGCATCGAACCGTAAGGAGCTTGCCATGACCGCGCCCGCTTATCGCAACGAACCCGCCACCAAAGAATGGATCATGGATCGCAACTTTGCGCTTGAAGCCGTGCGCGTGAGTGAGGCCGCTGCCTTGGCCGCCAGCCATTGGATCGGTCGTGGCCGCGAAGACGACGCCGACCAGGCTGCCGTGAACGCCATGCGCGAGGCGCTCAACGGCCTGACGATTGACGGTACCGTGGTGATCGGCGAGGGTGAGCGCGACAAAGCGCCCATGCTCTATATCGGCGAGAAGGTCGGCACCGGCACCGGCCCGCGCATCGATATTGCGCTTGATCCGCTGGAGGGCACGACGATTTGCGCCACCGCCGGGCCGAATTCGCTGGCTGTGCTGGCGATGGCGGAGCATGGCGGATTCCTGCACGCGCCGGATGTGTATATGGATAAGATCGCCGTGGGGGGCGGACTGCCCGAAGGCGTGGTCGATCTCGATGCGAGCATCAAAGAAAATTTGAAGAACCTCGCCCTCGCCAAGAAAAAAGAGGTGAGCGAGCTGATCGTGACCATCCTGAAGCGCGACCGCCATGCCGAGAAAATTGCGCATTTGCGCGAAGCCGGGGCACGCGTGCAGCTGATTCCGGACGGCGACGTGGCCGGCGTGATCGCCACCGCCACGGCGACCACCGGCATCGACATGTATCTGGGCATTGGTGGCGCGCCGGAAGGCGTGCTGGCTGCTGCAGCATTGCGCAGCATTGGCGGGCAGATGCAGGGCCGCCTGCTGTTCGATGGCGAGGACGAGCAAAAAGAGCGCGCGCAGCGCATGGGGATTACGGATTTTAACCGCAAATATTCCATTCTGGACATGGCCAAGGGCGACGTGATGTTTGCCGCCACCGGCGTGACGGATGGTTCCATGCTCAAAGGGGTGCATCGCTTCCCCGGCGGCGCAACAACGCACAGTATCGTCATGCGCAGCAAAACCGGCACGATTCGCTGGGTCGAAGCGCAGCATAATTTCGGGCTGAAAACGGAAATCTGATCTTTGGTTAGTTCAAAATGAATGGGAGCATAGCATGGTAAACTTTAAAGATGGGATTATCCGTGACGGCTCAAGCATTGGCACCGGCAAGGCAATAGGTAATCTCAAGGATGGCCTGATTAGAAATGGCATCTCTCTCGGTTCTGGTAAGACATTGGGTAATGTAAAGGATGGCATCATCCGCGATGGAATGTCGCGCGGTTCAGGCAAAACACTCGGCAATGTAAAAGATGGCATTATTAGGGACGGGTTGTCACTAGGCTCAGGTAAGACGCTAGGGCATGTGAAGGATTACACCATTAAGGGCATAGAAAGAATGCATGATGGTGAGATTATTGCTTGCTATCATTTCCTTATTAAAAAGATATTTTAGATAAAGCTCCTCAATAATGAATGCGCTATTGTCATACCGCTTTGAACCATGCGTAGGCAAAGCGTATGAGTCCGATCTTGAGAACAGCAAGAATCGCCTGCTAATTCTCGGAGAAAGCCATTACGGGATTGAGGAGCAAGGAGACAGAGAGCTTACAAACTGGGTCATGCGTGATTGGCGTGATCGCAAAAAGCCGCACAGGGTGCTTACCAAGACAGCAAAGATTTTAATGCAGTTTGATTCCGCATTTATTCGTCGCAACCGACAGCATTTCTTCAACGGATGTCTCTTCTACAACTTTATTCAAGATTATGTAGGTACACGCCATCACGATTTTGATGCAGATTTTTTGAAGCATCTCCCTTTGTTTGAACAGCTGATTTGCACCTATCAACCAACCCACATATTGGGCTGGGGCTGGCGGTTAGGTGAGGGTTTGATTCAATGTAGTCAGGCTGCATCTATTAATACGGAGATTAGCCGTGATCCGGCCATCGACGGGTATAAATTGGTCGTTGGCGAGGTTGAGTGCGCCATGATGTTCATTCCTCACCCATCGGCACGCGGGAACCTCTATGCAGAACATTCGATGCGCGTTCACAGATGGATGAATTCTTATGGTGGTATTCCGCTATCCTCTATATTCGATGGCATATGGCATCCACCACGCAAATAGTAGCTGACTCGTAATGCACATTCATCCTGCATGCACCGCTTCCGGCCTTGCCTGGCAGCCACGCACCGACGATGCGCGCAGCGTGCTCGCCATGGCGCAGCAGCATGGACTGCCCGAATTGCTGGCGCAGATTCTGGTCGGGCGCGGGGTGGGCGTGGACGCTGCGCCGCAATTCCTTGCACCCACGCTCCGTGATGCGTTGCCCGATCCGTTCCATTTGCACGACATGGACAAGGCCGTGGCCGCCGTGATGGCTGCCATGCGCAGCGGCGCGCCCATCGCGGTGTTTGGCGATTACGATGTGGATGGTGCAACATCGACTGCGCTGCTATGGCATTACCTTACGCCGTTGGGGGTGCGCCTGCTGCCCTACATTCCCGACCGCGCAAAGGAAGGCTACGGCCCCAGCATTGCCGCGTTCGATACATTGATTGATGCAGGCGCAGGCCTGATCATTACGGTGGATTGCGGCACGTTGGCGCATGCCGCAATCGCGCATGCGACGGCGCGCGGCGTGCCGGTCGTCGTGCTCGATCACCATCTCAGCGGGCCGGACTTGCCAGAAGCGGCAGCACTCGTGAACCCTAACCGGTTCGATGAAGCCTCGCCGGTCACGCATCTCGCGGCGGTGGGGGTGACGTTCCTGTTCCTCGTGGCGCTGAATAAAACGCTGCGTGAGGAAGGTTTTTTTGGTGGGCGCGCAGCGCCAGAAGGGGCACCCAATCCCCAATCCCCAATCCCCAATCCTCCCAACCTCTTGGCGCTTTTAGACCTTGTGGCGCTGGGCACGGTGTGCGACGTGATGCCGCTGACTGGGCTGAACCGCGCGTTCGTCGCACAGGGGCTGAAATTGCTGGCCACCCGCCAGCAGCGTGGGCTTGCCGCACTGGCGGATGTGGCGGCGCTGCATGAGCCACCGAGCGCGTACCATCTCGGCTTCATTTATGGCCCGCGCATCAATGCTGGCGGCCGCGTGGGGCAGGCCGATCTGGGCGTGCGCCTGCTCACCACCGAGGACGATGCGGCGCGCGCGCAGATCGCGCAGCAACTGCATCTGCACAATGCCGAGCGGCAAGCCATCGAAGCCGGGGTGCTGGAAGCCGCGATGGCGCAGGCGGCCACGCAGCAAAACGCGCCCGTGATCGTGGTGGCGGGGCAGGGGTGGCACCAGGGCGTGATCGGCATCGTTGCCGGAAGGCTGAAGGAGAAATTCGCGCGACCTGCTGCGGTCATCAGCATTGATGGGGCGACCGCCAAAGGCTCCGCCCGGTCAGTCACGGGGGCGGATATGGGCGCCGCCATTCACGCCGCGCTCACGCAAGGCATGCTCACCCATGGTGGCGGGCATGCCATGGCCGCGGGTTTCAGCCTGGATGCCGCGCGTGTGAGCGAGCTGCATGCGTTCCTGATTACGCGGCTGGAGGCTGCCGTACAGCGGTACGGCGAATCGCGCGTGCGCAAGCTGGATGGGTGGATTACCGCCAGTGCCGCCACGCCCGCGCTGCTGGCCGAGATCGCGCGCGCCGCACCGTTTGGCCTTGGCAACCCCAGCCCGCGTTTTGGCCTGCGCCATGCGCGCATCCTGCATCGGCAGGTGATGAAGGAAAAACACCTGCGCCTCGTGCTGGGCGATGCGACGGGTGGCCGCCTGAATGCCGTGGCGTTCAATGTGGGTGACACCCAGCTGGGCGCATGGCTGGCCACCTTGCCCGAGCTGCACTTGGCTGGCGAGCTGACGCTGAACCGCTGGCAGGGTCAGGAAACCCCGCAATTCATCATCGAAGACGCAGCCAAACCGGCCTGAGCCGCCCCACTATAAAACCGCTTGACTTGGGGCACGGCTCGTGGTGTTAAAAGGCCCCTGTTTTTCGCCCATCGGGCGTGGCAGTGTGGCCTCTTCGTCTAGCGGTTAGGACACCTCCCTTTCACGGAGGTAACACGGGTTCGATTCCCGTAGAGGTCACCAATCTCTGCCACTGGGCGGAATTCCAATAAGTTGCAGTCCCTTTCGTCGCTACTAGCCTCAAACTGGTACAGAAAGCGCGTACATATATGAGCAACTATTGGAAGAAACTTATGCAGCACACCAGCACTGAACAATTTAGAAAGGCTGTCCCCGCTGACTTGCAAGAGCATTTCGGTAAATGGGAAATCAAGCAGTCACTCCGTAAATACTCGCCTGAGGAACGCCTCATGCGGCTAGCAGAGCTGCATAAGCATTGGGACGAGCAGTTTCAGGCGGCAAGACTTGGTGGCGTGGCAAAAGCCTATAAGCCGATTACCCTGAGTGCAGGCCTAGAAACCAAAACCTCCAATCACCAGACCCCAATTCTTAGCGCCGCGTTTGAAAGCTGGAGCAAGACAAAGCCTCATACCACTGAAAGCACCCGCGCGGAGTGGCAGCGGGCAGTGCGGTACTTTATCGAACTATATGGCGACCTTCCACTAGGCCTGATCACCAAGCCGCAATTAGCTGACTACCGGGACGCGCTATTAAAACTCCCCTGCAAGCCATCCAAAAACTGGCAACGGATGTCTTTGCCGCAAAAGCTGGCTTCGATTGAAGCCGGAGAAATGGCTGATAAAGAAGTTATCTCCCCAAAGAGCGTAAACAAATACCTCACGGCAATCTCAGCCCTTTTCGAGAAAGCTATGAAGGAAGGGCTAGTAACATCGAACCCCGCACAAGGCCTGAAACTCGATGCAAAGCATTCCCGCGATGACCGCTACCCATTTGAGGAGGCGGAGCTAAAGGCCATATTCTCGCAGCCAGTGTTTGAACAGAAGCGCCAAGACGATGAGTGCTACTGGACAATGCTGCTCGGTCTCTACACAGGCGCAAGATTGGAAGAAATCGGCCAGCTGCATTTGAAGGACATTCGCCAGCAGGGTGAAATCTGGTTCCTCGACATCAACAGCCGAGAAGATGACAAGTCCCTCAAGACTGCATCCTCCACGCGCAAAGTGCCGCTGCACCATGACCTCATAGCATTAGGTTTGTTGGATTATATCGCAGCAAAAAGCGCCGAAGGTGCAGCACGCTTGTTTCCCCGCCTGCAAAAAGACAAGCGCAACAAATACACCACCGCTCTATCTAAACGCCTGAACCGCATGATTGATGCTGCAGGCATCCAAGATCGCCGCAAGACCTTCCACAGCCTACGTCATACCTTTCGCGACTATGCTGCACTCTACGATGTTCCTGAAGATCGTATTGAGGCACTTATGGGCCATGCCAGTAGCAAGACCAGCCGTGCTTACGGCTCAGGGGCAAGCCTCATAAAGCTGAATGAATCGCTGCAGCAAATCCGCTTCCCGATTTGCGGTGCTACCAATACTTCTACGAGCACTTCCAAGCTAAAATCGCTCCCAAAACGGTTGGAAGAATACTACGCCCATGTAACTCGACTCCAGCTGTGTGAAGTGTCAGAAGAATTAGCCTCAGCATTACACCTGCCGAACGGTGTAATGCTTGCAATGCTGCAGAGCTGGAGTGCTAGGCATCGTATTGGTGAGGATACTTTGCTTGAGTGCCATCCAACAGCATTCATCACCCGCGAAGAAGTAATGTTGGCCCTTCGGGATTGGGAACGCATGGCGTGATGTTTGGCGGGACGCATAATGCCCAAACGCCGCCCCCGCATTCCCATAAAAACGCCCCATGCAATGCAATGGATGGGTGGCCATGGGGGGTGTGCGCGGCCAACAACGCAATCGCGTGAATGGCCAATATACTTTGCGTGTTCTAGTGTACAAATGTACCCGGCCACCCCTCCCCAAAGAGTGCCCGGCGCGTATCACAGGGCACCAGAATATTTCCGCGCACCTAAAATCTTGATGGCGGAACAATCACTTATGTTACGCATTCCTTATAAATGTAGACAACTCTGGGTAGAGTGCTAGAACAGTCAGAAAACGAGGTTAGTATGAAAGTTCGGCTCCTAGGATTCTCCTTCTACACTGGCAAAAACATTTCCCAAGGCGATTTTGCTATGGGTCGCTAAAAAGACTCAGCAATCTCTTATTTTATACGGTGTTCGCTTCAGTAAGCTGTTCAGTGATTCAGTTTACTATTGGCCTCTATAATCATTGGGCAGCGGCCTTATTTTGTTTGTATTTTGCCTTGGCAACGATCTTCTTGTTCATATGCAGCCTTTACCAAATTCGGCAAAACTTGAACAAATGGTTTGAGTATTTGGAAACCATGCCAGCGCCCAAAGGCAAATAATTAGCAAATTCATTAGTTGATGAAGTGCTGCAATCGGCATACAGTTGCGGCATGAACGCAATGCGTTCTGGGGCTTCAAAACCTCTCAATACACGGACTTTGCATCGACCGAAACACGATGCTGCTTTCCGACCATATGGCCGGGAGGCGGCAGTGTATGTCCAAGCCTCGCGGCCAAAGATTGTCGCGCCGTTGTATTGCGGTTTTGAACTCCCGGCTGCCAGTCAGCCAAATCCAAACGATAAGATCTCAGGTTCAGTGATTCACACTGCACTTGGGTTATAAACCGGGCTACTTGCACAAACAGGAAGCCTGAATTTTGGGGACAAGCCATGAGTCGTACATTGACTGCTAATTTTCTAATCTTAGCTTTAATGCCCTTGATGATAAGCTGCGCGCCAGTCGAACATTCGGGCAAATTAGCCCAACCTGTAAATACAAGACTTGTGGCTGGGGTTGGCGACACAGTTTTAAGCATATCCAAGGAGAAGAGCTTGCCGAATGCAGTCGGAGGGGCAGATATATTTGGCCGTACTACGCCTACCGGCATGACAACTGTGCAATACATGGGGGTTCGTAAAGGCAAGGCAATCTTTAAGCGTACTTCACTGACGATTGAGACGGGAGCTACCACAATGAATAGTAGCCCCATCGTCGTTTCCAACTCACAGACAACTTCTCATACGGGTATGATTGGCGGCGTTATGTATAGCGGAACGTCTACCACTTCTTCCCCGCCAACGGTGATTATGCCGCCGACACCCCAGGCCCAGCTTTATGACAGTGGAACTATCGAAATTGAGGTTGATTTGAGCAAGGGTAATAACATCTTAGTGGTAGAAGGTAAAACCGTAACCATTGAAAAAGCAGATAGTTCGCAAATCACATATAAAATTAAAGAGTAATTATTTGCGCCCAAGGAATGACTCTAAACTAAATTATCTTAACCGAGGGGGGTGTGTGGCTCCTTCGCATTTAGAATGTGTGGCCCATGCTGCAATATGCGGGCCGAATTTGCAGGTATGAGGCCCCCGTTTTTTTACCCGTGCACCATTGTTCTAATGTGACTAATGCGCCTGATGTACCCGTATGCCTTTCCCAATGACGGCCCCTCGCGAGTATATCTAAATAAAAAATAATAAAAATAAGAATTAAGGATACAGTATACTAATAAGATAAGCATACAAGTACATCAGGTATATTAGGGATATTAGTACATTAGTATCTAGAATAAGATCTAAGTCGCGTGCCCGCGCGTACACGAACAAAACGGGTGGCTCATCACTCCGCGCTGGCCTTTGGTACAGACGTTTGGTACAGAAGGTACATCAACTCGGCGGGTCGCCGATGAAAGCTCAAAGGCTTATTGGCTAGTCAGCCCGTCCCGTAGAGGTCACCAAAAAAAAGGCTCCCATGCGGGGGCCTTTTTTGTTGCGGGCAAGCTGCGTTTGGCCATTCCCATTTGCACAAGGCTGCGCTAGGGTATTGGCGTTATGACACGCATTCTTCCTACTTTCCTATCTGCCCCGCTTGCGCGGCTGCGCGCGTGGCTGTGCCAACCCCAGCATAAAGAGCGCGCCGCCCAACTGCGCGATGACGTGGAGCGTGCCTTCACCGAACACCCGCACGAGACCGGCGAGACCTACCTGCAGCATCTGTGGTTTACGCTGACCATGAGCGCGCGCTTTGTCTACACCACGCTGGTGCTGGTGCTGCACGGGTTGTTCCCGTTCCTGTTGAAAAAAGCGGCGAGCGCGGAGATTGAACAGATTTATCGCATCATGCGCGGCCGTGTTCCGAAAGCGCGCCGCGACGCGATCGACATTGATTATCAGGTCTAGATGCAGCGCATCGGCATGGTGGGGTTTGGCTTCTGCGGCAGCATGGTGCTGGCCCAGCTGGTGCGTCAGGCCACACAGCCTTGCATTGTGTATGTGTTCGACCCGGCGATGGACCCGCGCGGGGTGGCCTACAGCACGCCGTATGCGGAGCATCTGCTGAATGTGCGCGCCAGCGGCATGAGCGCCTGGCCGGAGGAACCCCTTCATTTCGTGCAATGGCTGGCGGATGCAGGGCATGGGTTCGGCCCACAGGATTTTGTACCGCGCCGCATCTATGGCGATTACCTGCAGCAGCAATGGCAGCGCACGCAGGAAGAAGCGGCGGCCAAATCCATCGCACTGAAACTCATCCCCAGCGAGGCAGTGGCCCTGGAAGCCCAAGGCGACATACTGTGCGTACGCAGTGCGCGGGGCGACGCGGTAGCGCTGGATACGCTGGTGCTGGCCACGGGCCATGTGACCAAGCCCGTCGCGCTACCGATAGGCATGCCCGTGATGCAGAACCCTTGGGCCGAAGGGGCGGTGCGGCAGGCCGTGCAGCATGGCGGCGCACCGCTGCTGGTGGGCACGGGGCTGACCGCGGTGGATATGCTGCTTGCGCTGCGCGCGGAAGGTTATCGTGGCACGGTCTATGCCTATTCGCGCCGTGCCTTGTGGCCGCAGCCGCATGCTGCACAGTCAAGCCCCGCGACTCTCGCTGCGCCGCTACATACGGATTCAGGCTTGCTTGGGCTATTGCGCCAGCTACGCAAGCAGGCGCGTAACGCGCACGATTGGCGCAGCGTGGTGGATGGGGTGCGCCCTATCACCAGCCAGCTCTGGCAGGCGTTGGATGGGCGCGCGCAGCAGCAATTCCTGCAGCGTTTGGCGCCCTTCTGGAACATTCACCGCCACCGCATGGCACCGCAGATTGCGGCCCAGTTGCAGGCCGAACGCAAGGCAGGAAGCCTGGTGGTGTTGCGTGCTGCTGAACTTTCGGCACACGTAGAAACGCTTGGCATGGCGCTGAATTGCACCGGGCCGGAGCTGAACCTTGCGCGCATGGAGCATGCGTTTTTGCGTAGCGCGCTGGCCCAGCGCATGGTAGAGCCGCACCCCACCGGTCAGGGGCTGGCGGCAGACCCGCGCGGGCGGCTGTGGGGCGAGGCCTATCCACGGCTTTACGCCATGGGCGGGTTGCGCACCGGGCAATTACTGGAATCCACTGCCGTACCCGAATTGCGGGTGCAGGCGCAGACCATTGCGGAGGCGCTATGCGCATCGATATCGAGCAAGTAAAGAACGAGGCGGATTTTGCCATCTGCATGGCGATCCGCATGGAAGTGTTCGTGTTCGAACAGAACGTGCCCGCCGAGCTGGAGTGGGACGCGTTCGACAAAACCGCCACGCATTTCTTTGCGCGGATTGACGGCAAGCCTGCGGCGACCGCCCGCCTGCGCCGCGATACGGATGGTGCCGCCAAGATCGAACGCATGGCCGTGCGCGCCAGCCAGCGCGGTCAGCATGTGGGTGAAACCTTACTGCAGCACGTGCTGGGGCAGGCCCGCAGTGAGGGCTATGCGCAAGCGCGGGTGAGTGCGCAAACGCATGCCATCGCGTTTTATGAGAAGCTGGGATTCGCGGTGGTCAGCGAGGAATATCAAGAAGCGGGCATTCCACACAAACGCATGGAACGCCCGCTTTAAGCGCTAAGCGCTGGCAGCCTGTGCTTCGCGCGCGCGCTCGGCTTTCTTACGCTCGTTCGGATCCAGCTCGCGCTTGCGCAGGCGGATATTCTTGGGCGTCACTTCCATCAGCTCATCTTCTTCGATGTAGGCGATGGCCTGCTCCAGCGTGGGTACGCGCGGTGGGGTGAGCTTCACGGCTTCGTCCTTGCTGGTGGTACGGATATTGGTGAGCTGCTTGGCTTTCAGCGCGTTCACTTCCAGGTCGTTCTCGCGGCTATGCTGGCCAATGATCATGCCCTGATAGATTTTTACACCCGCTGGAATGATCAGGTAGCCACGGTCTTCCAGGCCCCACAGCGCGTATTCCACGGCCACACCCGTGCCGTTGGAGATCAGTACGCCGTTGCGGCGGCCGGGGATGTCGCCTTTATAGGGCGCATAGCCGTGAAATAGGCGGCTGAGTACGCCCGAGCCGCGCGTATCGGTCAGGAACTCGCTCTGGTAGCCAATCATGCCGCGCGAGGGGATCTCGAACTTGATGCGCACTTTACCACCGGAGGAGGGGCGCATATCGGTCATATTGCCTTTACGCAAGCTGAGCTTCTCGACGACGACGCCGGAGAATTCCTCATCCACATCGACTTGCACTTCCTCAATCGGCTCGAGCGTCTGGCCGGTTTCTTCGTCTTTTTTGAACAGCACGCGCGGGCGCGATACGGAGAGTTCAAACCCTTCGCGGCGCATGTTTTCGATCAATACGCCGAGCTGTAACTCGCCGCGGCCACCCACTTCAAATGCGTCGCCTTTTTCGGTATCTTTCACACGGATGGCCACGTTGCTTTCCGCCTCTTTATACAGGCGATCGCGGATCATGCGGCTCGTCACTTTGGTGCCTTCGGTGCCCGCCAGCGGCGAGTCATTCACACCGATGGTGATCGCCATCGTTGGCGGATCGATCGGCGTTGCTTTCAGCGGGGCCTGCAATTCGAGCGCACCGATGGTATCGGCCACGGTGGTCTCGGTCAGTCCGGCGATGGAGACAATGGAGCCAGCCGGCGCTTCGGTCACGGGGTTGCGCTCAATGCCATCGAACGACAGCAGCTTGGTGATGCGGCCCTGCTCGATCACGGTACCATCGAGGCGCATCCCCTTCACGGGCATACCGACTTTTACGGTGCCGGATTCGACCTTGCCGGTAATGATGCGGCCCAGGAAATTGTCGGATTCGATCATCACGCCGATCATCGAGAAGATGGCATCCGGGTCATTATCGGGTGCTTCCACGTGGCGCACCACTTCGTCCATGATCACATGCAGATTGTCGCGGTTGGTATCGGCGAGGTCTTTCACTGCCCAGCCATTACGACCCGACGCGTAGATGATCGGGAAATCCAGCTGCGCGTCATTCGCTTCCAGTGCGACGAACAGGTCGAACACCTCGTTCACCACTTCTTCCACGCGCGCATCGGGACGATCCACCTTGTTGATGACGACGATGGGGCGCAGGCCCTGGGCGAGGGCCTTCATCAGCACGAATTTGGTTTGCGGCATGGGGCCTTCGGCGGCATCGACCAGCACCAGCACCCCATCCACCATGCCAAGGATGCGTTCTACTTCGCCGCCGAAATCGGCGTGGCCAGGGGTATCGATGATGTTGATGCGCGTGTCTTTCCACTGAATGCTTGTGCATTTTGCAAGAATGGTAATGCCGCGCTCTTTCTCGAGGTCGTTGGAATCCATCACGCGTTCTTCCACGCGCTGGTTGTCGCGGAACGTGCCGGCTTGACGCAGCATCACGTCGATTAGGGTGGTTTTGCCATGATCCACATGGGCGATGATGGCGATGTTACGAAGCTGGCTCATGTATTTCTCAAGCAGTTAATGGTGGTCCGCCGACGAATATGACAACGTGCGCGACTTCCGCCTGTGCGGTATGCGGCCCGTCGCGCCGTAGCTAACATGTTGACATTGTTAATTTTCATCACCATGTGCGCAGGCTGATGCGCTGCAATAGGCGATTTGCGCTGCTTTGGCTAGGAATTTGTGCATTCCCCCATGTTTTAACCGAATGTTAAGAAAGCTGGGGCAAGGTGGGGTGTAGGAGAAAGCTACATGAGCGAAAGCTACAATTATATCTTGGATAACTGGAGGGATGTCGAACGCGGACGAATTGCAGGAGATTCGGGTCCAGTACCTGAAGGCTACCATGTCTACACACATGGGGGCTCAGGATCATTTTTAGGATTCATGCGAAATGATTTTGATAGTGATGAACATTATCGTAACGGCGACGGATGGAAATTCCATCTTACCATTCATCCCAAAGATTTGTCAAAGGCATGGGATAGAGTGATTGCGCCCATTCTCACCGATGCTGGTGTGGGTGGTGTAAAATTTGCCGCTGGCTCTACCCTTGATAGATTTTCAGATCCCAATAACTCGCAAGCTGGAAAGACCATTACTATCTACGGGGCGGGGAACCTTGGCTGGGATCAACTTGCGCGTAAGCTTGAAGCTGGATTGGCGCGCGAGGGCATCCGACCTGGCCCAGCGCAAATTGCTGGTGATAAAATGGTTGAAGGTAGCCGTTATATTGGTTACCGAAACGAGAAGCGTTTTGGCTTGCCGCCTATACCTGATTTTACAGATTCTGATGCTAATCCACAATACATCTCAGCGAAAGAAATTAGAGAGCATATTCGGCTCGGTAATGTACCATCGGAAATGAGCCATAATCCAGCCGGACAACCCGACAGTCTCGCAAATATCAATTTGGCTAACGATCCCCTGGTCATGCGAGCGCGTGAGGGTATTGCAAACGCAGCGGCCAGCGCCGCAAAACCTCCTGGATTTTTTGAAAGAGCTAAAAATTTGCTATTCGGTGCGCCTCATCCTGCCGATGACTTAAATGAGAATGAATTACACCGCGACGTGCAACCAGCCCAGCCCGCAAGAGAACAAGTAGCGCAAGGGCGTGAAATATCTCCAGCCCGTGGGTGGTCGAATTATCAGTCGAGTGCATTCGGTGATTCGATGCGGCATGACCAGCCATTCCCCACGAATGGCGTCAATTGTCCCACACCCGACATGCAGCGTTTCCAACAAGAAATGCACGGCAAAGGTGTGGCCGTTGAATGGGGCTTTAAAGGCAATTATGCTTACGCCTATGTGCCCGTAAGCGATGCTGAGTCGATGCAAAATCTCGGTCGCGCTGCACAGCCATCTACACCAGAACCAGTGCGTCCCGTCACGCCTGAAGCTGCGCCAGAAAAAGCAACGCCTGCAGTTGCAAAAGCGTCTACACAAAAATTGCCCATTACAAAATCCCGAACGAGCAACGCCTCCTATTCCGTATTACACGATTTGCAATACGAATTAGGAGATAGGAACATACTTGGAGTTGAGCGCATAAATGGCGCATACCATGTTACGGTTCCAGCCACATATTCCCGCAGTAATTTTGTCGATGCAGGTATTAAGAATGTAGACCAGTTGGCGCGGCCTGGCTCATTGCAAACAGCGAGCACACATGTCGTTGTTATCCCAGAAGGCAGCTTGCCAGAAGGCATTGCCCGTGATGCAAAAGTCTTTGATGCATTAGATCGTGCGGGGATTTCTGATGCATCATTAAAGGCTTTCCGAAGCGAAGACAGTATAGGTAAGAGGACTTATGTAATAGATGTTCCTGATAACTATAGCAGGGAAAATCTTGCGGCTGCTGGGATCAATCCAAGTAAGGTGACTAGGGAGAATTTGGGAGGGGGCGTCCATCGGATCACCATTCCATTAGAAGCAAGCGCGGCGATCCTTAATGCGCGCGTTGAAAATGCTATTCCTTCCACCCCTGATCGCGCAGCCCCATTTCCGGCTCCCGATCAGTTTGGTCGTTCGACGACGCCGCGCAATGGCTTATCGATGGACCCTCTTGTGTACACGGAACGTTCCGATATCGAACGCCTTCCGCCCCTTGATATGGAGGGATTGCAACGCGACTTGCGCGCGAAGGGCCACGCGGCGCTCGAAGAAGCGGGCATGACGCGCACGCCACCGGAAGCCTTCGGACGTCGTGCAGTGGATGATGCGGGCGTCGCGGCTGCGAATGAGCCGCGTAACGCAGAGAGTGTGCGCACTGCGTCGCAGCCTGATACTATGCCTGCCCGGGGTGGCGCTTCAACGGGTCTTCCTCGTGTTGCAGGGGGGGCGGTTGCGGGCATGAGTGCCTACATGATCGCACAAAAAGTGGGGCCCAATGGCACATTAGGAGAAGATGTACGTCATGGTGGCACACGCGCGGCGCTTGCCAGCGCATCGCTTGCGGCGGATACAACTGCCGCCGTGGCAGATGTGGCCGAAGTAACGGGTAAGGCAAAGGGGGCGCTCGGCGCACTTGCACGGCGTGCTACGCCGGTTGCTGTTGTCGCTGGTGCCATGGAATTCGGCACCGCTATCAGTGCGAAAGATGGCCACCGTGCAGCAAATGCTGCCGGTGCGACCGCGGGCGGCATTTTAGGGGGTATTGCTGCAGGGGCTAGCGCTGGTTTCGTGATGGGGACCGTTTTCCCGGGTGCGGGGAACGTTGCAGGTGCGGTGGTCGGTGGTGCGGTTGGTTTAATCGGAGGTATTGCAGGCGCGATTGGTGGCGGTGCCTTAACCGAAGCGGTGGCAGGGGATGCGCTGGATGCGCATTTAAACAACCGTGCTGCCGGTGATGATTGGCGCAGTAAACAGGCGAAGGCTGCGCAAGAACGCCAGCGTGAAGCTGCAGCAAAATCCGGCCAGGTCCATCGCAGCTTTGCCGGCCGGGCGGGTGCACAGCATCTGAATCAGGAGCTGGGTGAAATCGCGGGTCAATTCGCGAGTACCAATTGGGGCAAGCATATTGGTAACGGCGATAAAAACGTGACTGCGCAGGAGCTGCGTCAGGAAATGCAGCAGCACGGCATTACGGTGGCGGAGATCGACCGCAACCGTGATGGCAATATTACCGGCAAAGAAATGACGGATGCGCTCAACGCCCATGGTGTGCAGCATGATCGCGGCAATCCTCAACAAGCACCGGCGCGTACGGCGCCCCCGCGTGACTGGCGCGCAGAACAGGCGAAGGCTGCGCAAGAGCGCCAGCGTGAAGCGGCTGCGCAATCGGGCAAGGTCCATAGTAGCTTTGCAGGGCGCGCAGGGGCCCAGCATCTCAATGCGGAATTAAAGGGGCTTGAGGGTGAGCTAACGAAGGCTGGGTGGGGCCGCCTTATTGGCAATGGCGACGCGAACGTGACCGTCGCAGAATTACGCGCCACCATGCAGAAACATGGGATTACCGTGGCCGAGATGGACCGTAACGGCGATGGGAACATTACCGGACGCGAAGTTACGAATGCGCTGAAAGGACACGGTATAGGCAACGGACAGCGCCCGAACGGTGGGCAGGGCCGTTAGGCCTTATTCCTGATTGGTCTCGAGCTGCGGTTTCACTTTTCCTGAGAGCACATCGTGCGCCAGCTTCACATCCAGCTTGCCTTCCCAGTTCGCCATGAAGATGGTGGCCACCCCATTGCTGATGAGGTTGGTCACCGCGCGTCCTTCGCTCATGAACCGGTCAATGCCGAGGATGAGCGCCACGCTTGCCACCGGAATGATGTTCAGTGATTCCAGCGTGGCGGTAAGCACCACAAAGGCACTGCCGACGACACCCGCAGCACCTTTGCTGGTCAACATCATAATGCCGAGGATCATCAGTTCCTGCCCCAGCGTCAGCGGCGTGTTGGTGGCTTGCGCTAGGAAAATCGCCGATAGCGTGAGGGCGATGGATGAGCCAACTAGGTTGAAGCTGTAGCCCGTAGGCAGCACCATACCCACCACCGACCGTTCGCAGCCCAGCGCCGTGAGCTTGTCGATCATACGCGGGAACACGGCTTCCGAGCTGGCGGTGCCGAGGGTAATCACCAGCTCGTCTTTGATGTAGACGAGGTATTGCCAGAGGCTAAGCCCCATCCACCGCATAATGCCCCATTGTACCACGAACACGAACAGCAGGCAGGTGATGTAGAACCCAATCAGCAATTTCAGCAGCGGCAGCAGCGATTCCGCGCCGTATTCGCCCACGGTGTAGGCCATTGCGCCGAACGCGCCAATGGGCGCGATCTTCATGAAGAACCCAATGATGGTGAAGAAGAAATGCGACATGTCGTCGATCAGCTTCACCACGGGCTTGGCTTTTGGCCCCAGCACCGTAGCGGCCGCGGCAAACAGCAGCGCGAAGAACAGCACCTGCAAGATCTCGCCGCTGGCGAAGGCATCCACCGGTGTTTTCGGAATGATATGCATGAAGAAATCAATCGGTGAATTGAGCTTCACCGTGCCGCCGCCCGTGTAGGCTTTCACGGCTTCGGTATCGAGCGAGGAGGCGTCGATATTCATGCCCACGCCGGGTTTATACACATTGGCGACCACGAGGCCGAGCGCCAGCGAGATCACCGTGAAGGCCATAAAGTAGATCAGGGCCTTGATGGCGATCGAGCCTGCCTCTTTCATGCTGCCCATGCTGGCCACACCGGTGACCACGGTGCAGAAAATGATCGGCCCGATCATCATCTTGATGAGCTTGATAAACCCATCGCCCAGAATTTTCATCTTCACGCCATATTCGGGCGCAACCGCTCCGAGCAGAATCCCAAGCCCAATGGCGCCCAGCACCTGCACATACAGGTTGCGGTAGAAGGGCAGTTTCTTTTTCTTTGTGCGCGTGGCGGTGGTGGCGTTCATGGCGTCCCTTATCCTATGGCGAGGCGCGCACCATAGCAGCCAAATCCCAGATGACCACCCTTCGGGTGTGCAGTGCAATATCAGCGGGCTGTATCCACCACCAGCTTACGCAGCTTTGGCGCGCGCCAGGCGGTGATGCCTACGACCAGCAAAGTCCCCATACCACCTAGAATGATGGATGGCACCAGCCCAAGCCACGCAGCACTGGACCCAGCACGGAATGCGCCGATCTCGTTGCTGGAGATAATGAACATGCTGTTGACCGACGAAACACGCCCGCGCATTTCCTCGGGGATCAGCAATTGCATCAGCGTGCTGCGAATCACCATGCTGACACTGTCGAACGCACCACTTAGCGCCAATAGCACCAGCGCCACGGCGAAATGCGCGGTCAGGCCAATGCCGATCATGCACAGGCCAAAGCCGGTGATGACCCAGAGCAGCTGGCTGGCGTGAATCCGTTGCATGGGCTTCAGCGCCAGATAAAGCGCCGTGGCAATTGCCCCAATGGCGGGGGCGGCGCGCAGCAGGCCCAGCCCCGTCGCACCCGTGTGCAGCACTTGGTCGGCATAGGCAGGTAGAATGGCGACGACGCCGCCAAATAGCACGGCAAACATGTCCAGCGCCATGATGGAAAGTAGCGACTGGCTGCTGAGAATGAATTTCCACCCGGCGAGAATGCTCTGCATGGCGGGTTCACGTTTCGCGTGGCTGCGGAAGGCGCGTGGCGTGGCGCTCATGCGGGCCACGTTGGCCATGGCAATCGCCATCAGCAGGGTGGGCATGGCCCAGGCAGCCATGGCGCCATAGCCCGCATAGACAATACCTGCCGCTGCCGGGCCAACAATGGCGGCCATTTGAAACCCGCTCGAGAGCCAGGCGGATGCAGCGGGGATATCGCTGCGGCTGACCACCTGCGGCAGTAGCGAGAAGGAGGCGGGCATGATGAATGCGCGCGCGATGCCGGAGATGAAGATCCCCGCAAAGATCCATGGAATCACGCTGCGATCGGCCGCATGCAGCACGCCGCCCGCCAGTAAAAACAGCAGCAGCGTATTCAGCGTCAGCACCAGCAGGCAGGTAAGGTAGATGCGGTGGGGCCGCCCCACATCCACCACATGGCCAGCAAACAGCGCGCAGGCAATGGCGGGAATCGCCTCGACCAGTCCGGTCAGCCCCAGCATGAACGGGTCTTTGGTGAGTGAATAGACCTGCCAGCCGACGATGACGGCCTGCGCCTGCAGCGCCATCAATCCGCCCATGCGGGTGAATAGCAGCCGCCGGAAATCTGGAATTTTCAGCACATGGGTAGAAAGTTTGCTCATGCCGCCCGCATGCCTGCTAGCGTCGTCCCTGTCAATCGCGTGATTGCGGTGATCGCTCATTCACGCTAAAGCGCATGCATGCATGCAGAATCCGCACCGTTCGTTGTCATTGGCGCCGGCCCCGCCGGGCTGATGGCGGCCGAAACCCTTGCCACCCAAGGCTATGCCGTGCAGCTGTTCGACCGGATGCCCAGCCCGGCGCGCAAATTTCTGCTGGCCGGGCGCGGCGGGCTGAACTTAACGCATAGCGAACCGCTGGAGCAGTTCACCAAACGCTATGGCCATGCCGCTGCGTGGATGGAACCATGCCTCCATGACTTCCCGCCGGATGCCTTGCGTGCCTGGTGCGAAGGGTTGGGGCAGGAGACATTCGTCGGCAGCTCGGGCCGAGTCTTCCCGCGCGCCATGAAAGCAGCCCCACTGCTGCGCGCCTGGTTACGCCGACTGGCAGCACTGGGTGTGCAATATTATCCGCGTCACCGCTGGGTGGGCTGGTATGAAGATCAACTCCTGTTTGAAGATGCGCAGCAAAAGCCCATTGCCGTGCGCCCGCCTGCAGCGTTGCTGGCGTTGGGTGGTGGTAGCTGGCCGCGCCTTGGCAGCGATGGTGGCTGGGTGGCACCGCTGGTCAAGCGCGGGGTGGATGTGGTGCGGCTTGCCCCGGCCAATTGCGGCTTCACCGTGGCCTGGAGCGAGTTTTTCCGCACCCGTTTTGCAGGCCAGCCATTGAAGCCACTTGGCGTGTCGTATGACCGTGTGCGCAGGCAAGGCGAGGCGATGATTACGCCAACCGGCATCGAGGGTGGGTTGATCTATGCGCTCAGCAGCAAATTGCGCGATGCGATTGCGCGCAATGGCACCACGACGCTCATGCTTGATCTGCGACCCACCATGACGCTTGATGCGCTGGCGCAAAAATTTGGTGCGCCGCGCCGCAGCAAATCGCTGAGCAGTTATTTGCGCAGTGCCGGGTTTTCGCCCGTTGCGGTGGCGCTGCTGCAGGAATGCTACGCGAAGGATGTGGTGCAGCAGGCCGGGCCGGAGCAGCTGGCGCGCATGCTAAAGCAGTTGCCCCTCACACTCACCGGCACCACCGGCATGGATCGCGCCATTTCCACTGCAGGTGGCATTGCGCGCGAAGCGGTGGATGACCAGTTTATGCTGCGCAACATTCCCGGCCTTTTCGTGGCCGGCGAAATGCTGGATTGGGAAGCACCCACCGGCGGCTATTTGCTGCAGGGCTGCTTCAGCACCGGCCGCGCCGCCGCTCTTGGCATGCTGCGCTATGCGCTGGGCGATCACACAACCATGACGGAGGTTCCCCATGCCCTATGAAGATCCGATGGAGGCGGCCTTACGCGCGCTGACCGATGTGGAATGGCGCAAGCGCCCGCACGGGTTTGAAGCGCGCATTAATAAGACCCATCTCGTGGGCATCCAGCAAATGCTGGAAGACCACCAGATCAGCATCAGCGGGCAGGTGAGTGCAGCACGCAGCGGGCGCTATATTGCCACCGTACCGCTGGAGGAGATCCCACGCATCGAGCGTGCTGTGCTGAAGGAAAAACTGGTGGTCAAACCCATGCGGCGCAAAGCGGGCGGCTAAGCAGCCTGCGCCTGCCCAAGCATGCTCAGCGCCACGGCTTCGGCGACCTTAATCCCATCCACCCCGGCGGAGAGAATGCCGCCCGCGTAGCCCGCACCTTCACCGGCGGGGTAGAGCCCGTGGGTGTTCAGGCTTTGGAAGCTCGCATCGCGCGTGATGCGGATGGGTGAGCTGGTGCGGGTTTCGACCCCGGTCATTACTGCGTCGGGCATATCGTAGCCGTGGATCTTGCGGCCAAAAACGGGCAGTGCTTCGCGCATCGCTTCCACTGCGAAGGCGGGCAGCACCTGCGCCAGATCGGTGGGCGTGACGCCGGGTTTGTACGAGGGGATCACGTCGCCCAAGCTGGTGCTGGGCCGGCCTGCGAGGAAATCTTCCACGCGTTGGCCGGGTGCAAAATAATTGCTGCCACCGGCGATGAACGCGGCCGATTCGATGGCGCGCTGCATCTCGATACCCGCGAGCGGATGGCCGGGATAATCCCGCGCGGGGTCAATACCCACCACCATGCCCGCATTGGCGTTGCGCTCGGCACGCGAATATTGGCTCATGCCGTTGGTGACGACGCGATGTTCTTCGCTGGTGGCGGCCACCACCGTGCCGCCCGGGCACATGCAGAAACTATACACATCGCGCCCGTTGCTGGCATGGTGCACGAGTTTATAATCCGCCGCACCAAGGGCCGGGTGCCCGGCATGCGGGCCGTAACGCGCCACGTCGATCACCGATTGCGGGTGCTCGATGCGCACGCCGATGGAAAAGGGTTTTGCCTCCACATACACGCCGCGGGCATGCAGCGTGGCAAACGCATCGCGCGCGCTGTGGCCCACCGCCAGCACCACGTGCGATGCGGCGATATATTCCCCGGTATGCAGGTGCAAGCCACGCATGTGGCGTATGCCCTGATGTTCTTCGATGTCGAAATCCACCACGCGCGATTCGAACCGGTATTCACCGCCGAGCGATTCGATCGTACGGCGGATATTCTCGACCATTTTCACCAGCCGGAAGGTGCCGATATGCGGGTGCGCCTCGACCAGAATATCTTCCGGCGCTTCGGCCTTCACAAATTCCTGCAGCACTTTGCGACCCAAATGGCGCGGGTCCTTGATCTGGCTGTAGAGCTTGCCGTCGGAGAAGGTGCCAGCGCCACCTTCGCCAAATTGTACGTTGGATTCGGTCGTCAGCACCGATTTGCGCCACAGCGCCCAAGTATCTTTGGTGCGCTCGCGCACCACCTTGCCACGTTCGAGGATGATAGGGCGGAACCCCATCTGCGCCAGCACCAGTGCGCATAGCAGGCCGCATGGCCCTGCGCCGATGATGACCGGACGTTGCGGCAGCGTCTCAGGTGCACGGGCGACGAACTGGTATTCCATGTTGGGCGTGGGCTTCACATCCGGGTCGCGGGCGAAGCGTTTGAGGATCTGTGCTTCGCCTGCCACCTCCACATCCACCGTGTAGACGCGCTGAATAGCTTGTTTTTTGCGCGCATCGTTGCCGCGCTTGAACAGCTCGCAACGCAGGATTTGTGTAGGCTTAAGGCCGAGCTTAGCGGCCGCCGCGGCAGCAATCGCCTCGGGTGGGTGGTCAAGCGGCAGTTTGATCTGGCTGATGCGAATCATGGCGGTGGCCTTAGCATTCCTTCGCGCCAAGCGAAAGAAAATCTATTGGGGCAGGCCGGGCACCGGGCGGTTGGGGCGACGTTTTTTGAACGGCAGCGTGACGGGCTTGGGTTTGGCCTGTGGCAATGGCTTATCGGACAGTGGTTGCCATTGAATCGCTTTGTTTTTTGTCAACGGAATGGTTGCGTCCTTGCGCTGCACCAAAGGAGCAGCTTTGGGCCGCGATGGTTTGGCAGCCGTGGCCTTGGGCAAGGCCGCTGTCGGGGTAAAGGCGGTATCCTTTGCGGGTGTTGGCGTCGTTGGCGTTGCCTTCGTTTCGGGAGCGGCGGGTTTAGGAATCGTCACGTCCCAGCCGCCACCGAGCGCGCGGATCAGGCTTACCGTGGCCACGTATTGATCGGCCCGGGCACGCGCCTGTGCCCGTTGTGCGTTCAGGAGCGTGCGTTCGCTGTCGATGCGCTCAAGATAGCCCAGCACGCCATTCTCGTATTGCAGGCGGGCAATGCGGTAGGCGCGCTCGGCGGCGCTTGCGGCCTGTTCCTGCGATTGCACCACGCCTTTGCTGGTGCGCACGCCGGCCAGTGCATCTTCGGTTTCTTGGAATGCGGTGAGCACCTGCGCACGGTAATTGGCCACGGCCTCGCGGAATTGAAGTTTGGCGGTGGCAAGCTGCGCCTGCAGCCGCCCGCCTGTGAAGACGGGCAGGCTTAGCATGGTGCCGTTGGCCGGGCCAAGCAACCAGGTGCGCGACGACCAGTCAAACAGGCTGCCCGAATCGGCCGCCTGATAGCCAAAGCTTGCCCCCAGCGTGATAGCGGGGAAGAACGCGCCGCGCGCATAGCCGATTTCGGCATTGGTGGCGGCCATTTCGCGGGCGGCAGTAGCGACATCTGGCCGGCGCTCCAGCAAGGTAGCGGGCAGTCCGGCAGGAATCGCCGGTGGCGCGCCAAGCATTGGCGTGGTGGTGACCGTGAAACTTGCAGGCGGCTTACCGGTGAGGATCGCCAACGCATTCTCGGTCATGATGCGTTGCTGTTCTACGGCATACAGATCTGCTCGGGTGGTTGCTTCTTCGCTCTCGGCGGTAGCGACTTCCAGATCGCTCACATCGCCAATTTCATAACGTTTACGGGTGATGCTAAGCGTTTCGGTGCGCAGTGCGAGGTTGCGCTTCAGCACGGTTTCTTCGGCACGCAGGCCGCGCAGGCGGAAATAGGCCTCCGCCACATCAGCGGCGAGGGTGATTTTTGCAGCCTTGTAGGTGGCGGTGGCCCCAGCCTCGCGCGCACGCGCAGCTTTGGCGAGGTTGCGCGCACGACCGAAAATATCCAGCTCGTAATCAATCGAGGCGTCCGTGTTGTAGAGCGTAAAGGGTTTCACGGGCACGCCGGGCGGGAAGTTCGGGTTCTGTGCCGAGAATTTCTGACGCTGCACAGCACCGCCTAGTGTGACATCGGGCCAGAGGCGGGATTCTTCCGAACGCGTGAAGGCACGGGCTTTTTTCAGCCTTGCTTTTGCTGCTTTCAAGGTGGGGCTTTCCTTGTAAGCCGCGTCAACCAGCGCATTTAAGGTCGCATCGCCAAAGATTTTCCACCACTCGTCCTGCCCGAACTGCTCGGCCATGGCGGGGTTGGCCGCGGCCCATTTGCCGTCCGCGATGGGGGCATCATCTGCCGTCGGAGCATGCTTGAAGGCGGTCGGGATATCGACTTTCGGAGCCTTCAGTTCGGGTGCCAGATCGCAGCCCACCAGCAGGGTGATGCCAAGCAATGCTGTAGGGAATACAGAACGCACGCGCATGCTAGTAAGGCTCCTCTGGTGCCGTGGTGGGGAAGGCATGGGGTGCAGGCGCCACAGCACTGCGGCGCGTAGTGCGCTGCGCGATGCTGCGGATGATGACGTAGAAAATCGGCGTGAAGACCAGCCCGAAGAAGGTGACGCCCAGCATGCCGGAGAACACGGCAATACCCATCGCCTGACGCATTTCGGCACCCGCACCGGTCGAGATCACAAGCGGCACCACCCCCATGATGAAGGCAAACGACGTCATCAGAATCGGGCGCAGGCGCAGGCGGCTTGCTTCGATTGCCGCCTCCACGATGCTACGGCCTTGCGCTTCCAGTTCGCGGGCGAATTCGACGATCAGAATCGCGTTCTTACACGCGAGCCCCACCAGCACGATCAGCCCGATCTGCGTGAAGATGTTATTGTCGCCACGCATGATCCACACGCCGAAAATGGCGCAGAGCAGACACATCGGCACGATGAGGATCACCGCCAGCGGCAGGCTCAGGCTTTCATATTGCGCGCTCAGCACCATGAACACCAGCAGCACGCAAAGCGGGAACACAAAGATGGCCGTGTTGCCGGCGAGGATCTTCTGGTAGGTCAGCTCCGTCCATTCGTAGGTCATGCCTTTGGGCAGGTGTTTTTTCAGGATGCCTTCCATCGCCGCTTCGGCCTGGCCCGTGGAGACGCCTTTGGGCGCACCATTAATATCGGCGGCGCGGTAGGCGTTGTAGCGGTTCGCGCGGGCGGGCCCGTAGGTCTGTTTAACTTCGACGACGGAGCCAAGCGGAATCATCTGCCCGCGATCGTTGCGGACTTTCAACTGAGCGATCTGCTCGGCTGTTTTTCTAAACGGTGCATCGGCCTGCGCGATCACCTGGAAGGTGCGGCCAAATTTATTGAAATCGTTCACGTATAGCGAGCCAAGATAGACCTGTAAGGTGGAGAACAGCTCGCTCAGCGGAATCCCAAGCTGCCGTGCGCGGGCGCGGTTGATCTCGATCTCCAGCTGCGGCACGTTGATGTCCATGCCCGAATAGACCTGATCCAGCACACCGGTTTGGTATGCATCGCCAATGACTTTCTGCACCACCTCGTTCAGCTTGTCGTAGCCAAGATCGGCGCGGTCTTGAATCTCCAGTTTGAAGCCACCCGTGGTGCCAAGCCCCATCACCGGTGGCGGCGGGAAGATGGCGACGAATCCTTCTTCAATCGCCATGTATTGGCCGAAGAGTTGCCCGGCAATGGCCCCGGCGGAATTGGCACCGCCCTTGCGCTCGGCAAACGGTTTGAGTGTCACGAACACGATCCCTTCGTTGGAACTTGCCGAGAATCCAGCAATCGAAAGGCCAGGGAAAGCGACGGAGCTTTCCACACCGGGATGCTCCAGCGCAATGTCAGACATGCGGCGAATCACCGCTTCGGTGCGCTCCAGCGAGGCACCACTAGGTAGCTTCGCAAACGCGATGAGGTATTGCTTATCCTGCCCCGGCACATAACCGGTGGGCACGATGCGGAACATCACCACCGTGAGGGCCAGAAGCAGCCCATAGACGACCAGCATGCGGCCTTTGCGCGCGAAGGAGCGTTGTACGGAGTGACCGTAGCGATCCGCCCCGCGCTGGAACACGCCATTGAACCAGCCGAAGCCGGGTGGGGTGCCAGCGGGCAGGCCGCGCAGCAGGTAGCGTAGCGTCATCAGCACGCCAATGATGGCAAGCACGCGCGCACCCCACATGCCCACGCCACGGGCAATGTAGCCCATCGGCCCAATGAAGGAGACCAGCACCGTGCTGATGATCACGCCCGCCAACCACACAGCCAGTGCGATCAGGAACCAGCGGCGTGCAGCAAACAGCGCACCAAAGAACCGTTCGGAACCGCGGGTGAGTTTATCTTTCGGTGTGTCGTGCCCTTTCAGCAAAATCGCTGCCAGTGCCGGGCTGAGGGTGAGCGAGTTGAACGCCGAGATGACGGTCGAGATAGCAATGGTGAGCGCAAACTGCTTATAGAATTGGCCCGTGAGACCGCTGATGAAGGCAATGGGCACGAACACGGCACACAGTGTAAGCGCGATGGCAATGATGGGGCCGGAGACTTCTTCCATCGCTTTGTAGGTGGCTTCGCGCGGGCTCAAGCCCGCTTCGATGTTGCGCTCCACGTTCTCGACCACGACGATCGCATCATCCACCACGATACCGATGGCCAGCACCAACCCGAACAGCGTGAGCGCGTTGATGGAGAAGCCAAACAGCAGCATGATGGCAAAGGTGCCGATGATGGAAACCGGCACGGCCAGCAACGGAATCAGCGAGGCACGCCAGGTCTGCAGGAACACAATGACCACCAGCACCACCAGTGCCACGGCCTCGATAAGGGTGTGGATCACCTTCTCGATGGATTCGCGCACGAAGATGGTGGGGTCATAGACGATGCTGTAGGTCACGCCCTCGGGCATGGATTTTTGCAGGCGCTTCATGGTGGCGCGCACCTGATTGGAGATCTCAATCGCATTGCTGCCCGGCATCTGGAACACGGCAAGCGCCGCCGCGGGCTTATTGTTCAACAGCGAACGCAGCGCATAGGTCGAGGCACCCAGCTCCACCCGCGCCACATCCTTCAGGCGGGTGATGCCGCCCCGATCGTTCGTCTTGATGATGATCTCTTCAAATTCCTCGGGCGACGTCAATCGGCCCTTGGTGTTCACGGGCAGTTCGAACGGCACCTCAGGGCCAGACGGTGTGCCACCGACGACACCAGCGGCGATCTGCACGTTCTGCTCGCGGATGGCATTGGTCACATCGCTGGCATTCAGCCCACGCTGCGCTACTTTTTGCGGATCCAGCCAGATGCGCATAGCGTAATCGCCACCGCCGAATTGCTCCACGCGGCCAACGCCTTCAATGCGGCCGAGTTGGTCTTTGACGTTCAACAGCCCGTAATTACGCAGGTAAAGCAGGTCGTATTTCTCGGAGTTCGAGACGAGATGCACCACCATCGTGAGATCCGGTGCACTTTTGACGGTGGTGACCCCCAGCGTACGCGTAATATCCGGCAAGCGGGGCAGGGCCTGGCTCACGCGGTTTTGCACCAGTTGCTGCGCCTTGTCGGGATCGGTGCCCAGCTTGAAGGTGACGGTGATCATCACCATACCATCAGTGCCCGCTTGCGACGACATGTAGAGCATGTCTTCCACACCGTTGATCTGCTCTTCCAGCGGTGCTGCGACCGTCTCGGCGCTGACTTTCGGGTTCGCGCCGGGATATTGCGCCGCAACGACCACCTGCGGGGGTACCAGATCGGGATATTCCGAGATGGGCAGGGCAAACATCGCAATCGCCCCGGCGATGAAAATCAGCAGTGAAAGCACGCCCGCAAAAATCGGCCGGTCGATAAAGAAATTCGCAATGTGCAAACGGCCATGTTGCATGGGCTTACGACTTCGCCTCGCTGCTGCCTTCTTTTGTGGTGTCATCGGCCTTGTCGGCGGCGTCGTTCGCTTCGGGTTGCTCCAGCGGCTTCAACGTTTCCATATCCGCGGGGATCGGCTGGATCGCTGCCCCCGGGCGGATTTTCGTCAGCCCGTTCACGATGATGGTATCGCCCTCACTCAGGCCCGAGGTAACGATACGCAAGCCGCTCTCGATCCCACCCAGCGTGACTTCGCGGTATTCGGCTTTGTTCTCGGCGTTCAGCACATACACATAGCGTTTGCTCTGGTCGGTGCTGATGGCCGCATCGTTCACCAGTAATGAAGCTTTTGCATCCGGCGTGCCGATGCGCACGCGGGCAAACAGGCCTGGCAGCAGGCTGCCATCATTCTCGAACACCGCGCGGCCACGAATCGTACCCGAATTGTGGTCGATGCGGTTATCAAATGCCAGAATTTTGCCGTGATAGGGGGTATCGCTTGCATCCGCGAGGCCCATCTCTACCGGGATTTTTGATGCATCCTGCACCCCGCGAATCAGCGAGAGGTAACTGGATTCATCCGCCTCGAAGCTTAGATAAAGGGGCGACTGGCTAACGATCGTGGTAAGGATCGGCTGGCTATCCACCAGGTTGCCAACGGTCAGCTCCGGGCGGCTTGCTTTGCCGCTGATGGGGGCGCGCACTTCGGTATATTGCAGGTTCAGTCGCGCGGCTTCCACCGCTCCTTCGGCGCTTTTCAGGCTACCCGCGGCCGTTTCTGCACGCGCAATACGCGCATCGTATTGCGTGCGGGCAATGGCATTGGCACGCATCAGCTTGGTCGCGCGGTCAGCCTCGATCTTGGCGGTAGCAAACTCTGCTTTAGCAGCAGCAAGCTCGCCTTCGGCCTGCGCCAGCGCGGCACGGTAGGGGCGTGGATCGATCAGGAATAGCGCATCGCCCCGGCGCACCTGTGCGCCGTCTTTAAAGTAGACGCGCTCAATGGTGCCGGTCACGCGGGCGCGGACTTCGGCAATATCCACCGGTTCAAGCCGTCCGGAAAATTCGGTCCACAAGGTAATGGTGCGGCTCATCACGGGGGCGGTGGAGGCAGGCATGGGGCCTTCTGGCATGCCATACTGCGCCGGGCCGCCAAAGAAGATGCGCCAGACAATGAACAATGCAGCACCGATGAGAATGATCGGGAACCAGCGTTTGCGACGCGTCTGCGCCGGAAAGCCTTGGGCCATAAACACACCTGTATATATTGCGTCTTATTGTTCGGCGAACGCTAGCACAGCGTATTTTGCAATGCAAAAGCTTATTGGATGTCTTTTTGGTAACAGAGTGTTCACCGCAGCGGGTCGGGACACGTGCCAGCATAGATTACTCAAAAATGGAAAAATTTTTATCTTTCTCCTTAGTGGTTGAACCTTGGCAAGCGCTTAGCTATTTTGCGGCGCATGGAAGACGCCACAACGCCGTATCCGATTCGCCCAGCGCGCAAGGGACTTGCCGCCTTTATGCGCCGTTTGGTGCGGCCCGAGCGGGCATTCTACCAGGTCTGCCTGACCTACGGCACAGCCGTCAGCCTTCTCTCGCTGGCCGTGCCTGTGGCCGTGCAGATGGTCATTAACACGGTCGCGAATACAGCCCAGCAGCTCTCACTGCTTGTGGTGTGCGGTCTCGTTGTCGGCATGCTGACCATTGCCAGCGCGCTGTATGCCTTGCAGATTTACAGCATGGAATTGTTCTGCCGCCGTTTCTTTGCACGCACGGTTGCTGAGATGAGCGTGCTGATGGTGGATGTATTCCGTGCCGCTGCACGTCGCGTGCAGGCGCATGAAGTGATTAAACGATTTTATGAGATCATTTTTGTGCAGGAAGCCATTCCCCATCTGGTGATATCCGGCTTTGCCTTGGCGGTGCAGATGATGGTGGGGCTGATCGTGGTGGCGTTCTACCATCCATTCCTCCTCGCATTTAATCTGGTATTTATCTTCCTCTGCCTTGTCATCTGGCGGATATGGCACGCCGCGGCGCGTGATGCGGCGCGCGAAGTGGCGGCCGCGAAATATGACATGGCTGGGTGGCTTGGCGCCTTTGCCGACAGTTTATCCAACGCCAGCGATGCCGAATGTGTGCGCGGTTGGCAACATACCAACCATCTTACCAACGCGTATTTGAACGCGCGCAAGAGCTTCTTTGGCTGTTCATTTGCCCAGACCCTTGGCTATTTGCTGCTCTACATCACGGCCAGTGCGGGCTTATTGGGGCTGGGTGGTTGGCTGGTGATTAAGGCACAGCTAACGCTTGGCCAACTGGCCGCAGCGGAAATCATTCTCTCTGCCGTCTTCTTTAGCCTGACGCGGGTAGGGTATTTCTTGGGCCTGTACTATGAGCTGTGTGTCGCCGCGGAGAAGCTGGATGCGGTATTTGCCGATCCCATCGCGGTACTGGCCGCGCCCGAGGGAGGTGCCGCGCATGCATAGCAACCATCCCGCATCCGCGATTCTCACTGCCCAGCAACGCATTCACATGCCACGCCCTATGCGGGTGCTGATGCGGCTTGTGCTGGTGGCGCTGGCGCTAAGCATTCTGGTGTTGGGGCTGGTACCATGGGTGCAAACCGCACAGGGTACAGGCCGCATTACGGCGCTGCACCCCGATAGCCAGTTGCAGCAGATCCATGCGCTCGTGGAAGGGCGCATTGGGCATTGGCATGTGCGCGACGGCACGCGCGTGAAAAAGGGCGATCCGATTGTCGACCTCGTCGATAACGACCCGGATCGGTTGTTGCGATTGGAAACAGAGCGCGATGCTTCGCAAAACAAACTGAATGCCGCGCAGATCGCCACCGAAACCGCCAAGCGCAACCTGGAACGGCAAGAGCGGCTGCAAAAGCAGGGCCTGAGTTCGCGCAAGGAATACGAACAGGCGCTGATTACCTACAAAACCTGGCGCAGCACCGAGGCGGAGGCCATGCAGGCACTGGCCATGGCGGAAAGCAAATTGTCGCAGCAATTCACCCAGCGCGTGGTCGCCCCGAAAGATGGGCGCGTGGTGCGCACCTATGCCGGTGCTTCGGCCACGTTTGTGCGCCCCGGCCAGCTATTGGCGGATTTCATGCCCGCCGATGTGGTGCCCGCGGTGGAGCTTTATGTGCGCGGCGTGGATATGCCGTTGGTGCAGCCTGGCCAGCGTGTGCGCTTGCAGTTTGAAGGCTGGCCGATTGTGCAGTTCAGCGGGTGGCCATCGCAGGCCGTGGGCACGTTTGGCGGTATCGTCAGTGTGGTGGACCCGGCCGTGGGGCCGGATGGGCGGTTGCGCATTCTGGTGACCGAGCCAACCGATGAGCCTTGGCCTGAGGAAAAATATCTGGCGTTCGGCGCACGTGCGCAAGGCTGGGTCCTGCTTTCCACGGTGACGCTGGGCTATGAAATATGGCGGCAGCTGAACAGCTTCCCACCGGAGAACCCGCAGCGTCCGAATTCGGTAACGGTCATTGCCCCGAGCACAGAAGGCAGCAAATGATTCGTTCGCATCATGCCTTGCGACTGCTCGTGCTTGCAGCATCCATGGCGGGGCTACCCGCGCACGCGCTTACCTTAGAGGAGGTGCTGCGCAGTTCGCACCAGCACGCGCCGCAGATTCAGCGCGCCACCGCGCGTCTGGCAGAAGCGGATGCCGGTATTCAGGAAGCCCAGGGCGCATTCGACTGGGAGCTGAATGGCACCGCTTCGCAGCGCGGCGGGGTGTATGGGGGCGGCTACGCCGACACGCAATTCACCCGTCGCCTTGCCGAGAGTAATGCGCGGATTTATGGCGGCTACCGGGCTTCGAACGCCGACCTGCCGATTTACGAGGATTACTACAACACGGCCAGTGGTGGCGAGTTTAACATTGGCGTGGCGTTTGCGTTGCTGCGTGACCGCGTGATCGATGAGGATCGGTTTCGCTTCCGCGACGCAGTGCTCGCCCAAAAGCAGCAGGAGGCCGAGGCATATCTTGTCACCTTGCGCACGCAGTTCGAGGCCATGTCGGCCTATGCGCAATGGCTTGCCGATGGGCATGCCTTAGCCGTCATGGAGAATTTGGCCGCGCTTGCAAACGAGCGCCAGTCCGCCATGCGTAAACAAGCGGATGCGGGGGATATCGCCCGCATCTTCCTTACCGAGAATGCGCAAAATATCGCGCGGCGCGAAGCCCAGATCGCCGATGCGCGCCGTCGGTTGGAACGCTCGGCGCAAAAGCTGAGCCTGTATTGGCGCGATGCCGAAGGCAACCCGCAAGTGCCGCGCGTGAGCGAGTTGCCACCGCTGCTGGATGCACCGCCCGCTTTGGGTCTGGAAGATGCCAGCCTGCGCGAGACCATCCGCCGTGTGCAGGCGTTGCGGCCCGAGCAGATTGCCATTGAGTTTGGTAAGGAACGCGAACAGAACCGGCTGGCACTGGCGGAGAACCTGCGCCTGCCCAAGCTGGATCTGGCATTGGAAGGCGCGCAGAATCTCGGGCGTGATGCGGGGCAGGATGCAGGCGAGGAGGGGCGTGTGCTGCTGCGCATGTCGATTCCGCTGCAGCAAAACACCGCGGATGGCCGCGCGCGTGGTTCGCAGGCGCGGCTGAAATCGCTGGAGCAGGAGCGCCGGCTGCTGAACGATCAGATCGCGGCCGATATTCGCGCCATTGCCGCCACGGCCGATGCCACGGCCGAGGAGATCGCCCAGGCCGAACGCGAGGTGGAGGCAGCCAACGCCATGCGCCGCGCGGAAAACCAGCGTTTTGCGAATGGTGATGTGGATTTCTTCGTGCTCAACATGCGCGAAGAGCGGCTGGCCGAGGCGCAGCTGCGCCGCATCGCAGCGGAGCGTATCTGGCTTGAGAACCTTGCCATGTTCTATTTCATGACCTTGGATAAGGCGAAGCTGGTGCCCGAAGCGCCCAAGGCTTAAATTGCGTACATGAATTTTTTGTAATGGACTATTGCCGCCCCCTATGCTGGGATGCGGCGTATTCACGCACGATGATTTCATGGCAACCAACAGCCTCATTGCTGGACTTACCGAAGCGCTGCTGGCGGGTATTGCTGGCGACCAGGCCGCGTATCATGATTTTTTAACACGTGTCTCGCCGTTGCTGCGCCGCATGATCGGCCGCAAAGTGCCCGCCTGCGACGTGGAGGATGTGCTGCAGGAAGTGCTTGTATCCCTTCACCACGCACGCCACACCTACGATGGAAGCCGCCCTCTCTTGCCGTGGGTGGGCGCGATTGCCAGCTATCGCGTGTCGGATTATCTGCGCAAAACCTATCGGCATCTTCGCCACCCCACAGTGGACATTGCGGATTATGAAAATATCCTTGCCGCGGTAACCGAAAATACCGAAGCGAGCGAATCCATAGGGGAGATGCTGAACAGTGTAGCCCCGCGGGAGAAGAAAATACTAACGTTGATGCATGGCGAGGGCTACACTGCCAAGCAAGTGGGAGAGCAACTGGGGATGAAGGAATCCGCCGTGAAGGTTGCTGCACACCGCGCCATGAAACGGATACGTGAGCAATTTACCCATGACTGACACCCAGCATCTGATTGCCGCACTGAGTGCCAGCGCGAAGCCCGTGCGCCCTGTTCGTCCGGGCCGTTACATGGCGCTGATGCTGCTGGTATTGTCGGTGTATGCAGTCTGTGCGCAATGCTGGCTGGAAGGCTTCCGACCTGACCTTACGGTGCAACTCGGGCGGCCCTTATTTTTGTTGGAACTGGTGCTGCTTAGCGCCATGTTTGCGGGCGCAGTCGCTGCTGCTGTCTATGCGATGCTGCCAGATGCGGTGCATTACCGTCGGTTATTATGGTGGCCTTATGTTGCGTCAGCCCTCATGCTCGGGTTGGTGTTGTTGCAGCTGATGATGCCGCATGATCCGCGCATGGTGATGCCAGATATCCATGCGCATACACACCAATGCACGCAATATATTGCCGCCTCGGCGATCATTCCGGCGCTGCTGGTGTTTGGCATGCTGCGCCTTGGCGCCACTGTGATGCCTGCCCGCGCGGGCGTCTTGGCCGTGATCGCAGCCGTGTCGGTGGGGGCACTTACCTTGCGGCTTGCCGAGCCGAACGATCAGATCCTGCATTTGCTCATCTGGCATTACCTGCCAAGCTTGGGTTTTGCGGTGTTAGGGGCCATAGCCGGGCGCCTGTTGCTGCGCTGGTAATTTTTTTATCCACCCCTGTAACCATTCAAACCACCGTTGCGAATCCATCTGTGTAACGTGCAGTGCAAACCACGTTGCACCACACAAAAACTGATGGAGAACGTTATGAATACCACCAATAAATTTGCATCCGCTGCCCTGCTTGGCCTCATGACCGCTGGTCTGTTCGCCGCCCAACCCGCCTTTGCTGGCGAGCATGATAAAGGAGCATGCGGTAGCGCCAATGGCTGTAAAGGCAAAGCCGGCGTGGAAAAGTCGGAGTGCAAAGCACATGACGAAAAAGCCGGTTGCCAGGGCAAGGAATCGGAAGATGCATCCTGCGCAGGCAAAAGCGGCTGCGCCGGTAAAGAAGAGAAGTAAGCGTGAAGGTGGGTGGGGGTGGCGCACGCGCTGCCCCCTAACATCCTGCGTTATGGTAGCCTCTTCCACATTTCCTGCACTTGGGTTTGGCCTCGGCCTGCGTGCCCGGCATGTGCCCAGCATTCTTGAACAAACGCCCGCGGTGGACTGGTTTGAGATCATCTCTGAGAATTATATGGATACCGGCGGTAAGCCACGCCGCAACTTGGCACGCATTGCCGCGCATTACCCGGTGGTGATGCATGGGGTTTCATTATCCATTGGCACCTGCGACCCGCTCAATTCGCAATACCTGAAGCAATTAAAGGCGCTGATGCGCGAGGTAAACCCCGCCTGGGTGAGTGATCATCTCTGCTGGACCGGGGTTGCCCACAAGAACACGCATGATTTGCTGCCCGTGCCTTATACCGAGGCGGCACTCACGTATATCGTGCAGCGTATCCGTGCGGTGCAGGATTATCTGGAACGCCCGATCGCGCTCGAGAATCCCTCGACCTATCTGGAGTTTTCCAGCTCCAGCATGCCGGAGGCCGAATTTATCGCACGCATGGCCGAGGAGGCGCAATGCCAGTTGCTGCTGGACGTGAACAATGTCTATGTCAGCTGTTTCAATCACGGGTGGGATGCGCAGCAGTATCTCGACACCCTGCCGATGGATCGGGTGATCCAGATCCATCTCGCTGGGCACACCCACAAGGGCACGCACATCATCGATACGCATGACGATCACGTGACGGATGCGGTCTGGCAGCTCTACCAGTATGTGGTGCAGCGCGCGGGTCGTGTGCCCAACACCATGATCGAGTGGGACGATAAATTACCGGAATTTCCCGTCTTGCTGGAGGAGCTGAACAAAGCCCGCCAGATCGCCGCCTCAGCAGCTACCGTCAGCTTACCCGAGCGCGCCCCTGCTGTTTCGGTGTTCACGCCCCGCCCCACGCTGCCGCTTGAACAGCAGCAGCAATGCGTGCAAGACGCGGTGATGCAGCCTGCAGCACCCTCCGCGGCGGCACTGGATTGGATTCGTGAAAAGCCGCATTTCCCAGCGGCTAAGCAATTGCAGGTCTACCGCAATGCCTATCGTTGGCGCCTGCATGATGTGGTGGCGACCGACTACCCCGTGCTGCAACATTATTTGGGCGAGAAGCAATTTTCGGCATTGCTGCATGGCTTCATCGATCAGGTGATGCCCAACCATTTTAATGTCGCGCGTTATGCGGCAGGCCTTCCAGCCTATGCACGTACCCAAGCCGGGGTCGATGCAGTAGCGCAGGAGATTTGCACACTTGAGACAGCGATTGCGCAGCTTGCTGATGGTACGGAAAGCACGGCGCTGACGCCGCAGCATCTCACCGCCATTTCGCCGGAGCAGCTGATGCAGCAGCAACTCTTGCCCCGCTACGCCTTGCAGCTTTTTGCATTTGAATACGCCATCGACGACTATTATCGCGCCGTGAAAGAGGGGGTGGCCGATGTGCAGCCCATCGCTATCCCCAGCTGGCTTGCCGTGTTCCGGCACGAGGATGTGGTTTGGCGCATGGCACTGAGCACCAGCGAATACAGCTTACTTTCGCAATTATTCGCAGGCGTGCGCGTGGGGGATGTATTGGACGATCCGCAGCATGCGCTGCAGGAAGAGGAGGTGACGCATTATTTTTCGCGTTGGATGCGTAACGGTTTGCTGCGTGCCGACGAATCCCTTGTCAGCAACCCATGATACAAGGAATCGTTATGTTTATTCTGCGCCCACTCATTCTACTTCCTCACCGCATTGCGGCCCATTTGCTTTGGGCAGGGCCATTGCTGGCACGGCTTAGTGTTGGGTATGTGTTTATGCTCACCGGTTGGGGCAAGCTGCAGCATCTCGACCGCGTGACGGCGTATTTCACCAGCCTTGGCATTCCCGCCCCCGAACTGCTGACGCCATTTGTGGCAGGCCTTGAATGCTTCGGTGGTGCGCTGCTGATACTTGGGCTGCTTACCCGCCTGAGCGCTGGTGGCTTGGCGGTTACCATGATCGTGGCGATAATCACCGCGAAAGCCGACGATATTGATTCGCTGCATAGTCTGCTTGGGTTCGAAGAAACGCTGTACCTGGTGATCTTCACATGGCTGGCGATTGCAGGTGCCGGTCGTGCATCGCTCGATTGGCTGGTAGAGCGCACGCCACACCACACCGTGGATGCCTGAGGACGAGAGCGATGGCTTAACGTTGCTGGTGGGTGGTGCGGCTGCCCTGCACAAAGCCCGCCCAATGCGCGTTGCCCTGCGATAGCTGCGACAATTGTGCGTGCAGCTCTGGCGTGGCTTTCGGCAGTGGCAGGGTAAAATGGGCGCGCCCGGCATAGCGGGCGGAAAGCTCGGTTGGCTTAGCGCGGGCATATTCCACGTCGTTGAGCAAGGCTGGCGCATGTGCCGCCGCCCAGCGCACAAAGACATGCGAGGGAATCGAGGTTGGATCATCGATCACGATTTGGGCAGCCTCTGCCATCGCGCCACGCTTGGGTGGCAGCTCGCGCAAATGGCCGACCAGTAGCGGCGCGCGGGCGCTTGCCTGCTCACCATGCACGCTTGAGTACGGGTTCAGGCTGTAGCCGCTGAAGGGTTCGCCGCGATCGTTGCGGGCATTGCCTGCATCGCGCAGCAAATCGCGGTACGTTGGGTTTTTACCCTGCGTTTGCAGCGCGAAAAGTTTATGGGCATGGCCATGCAGCAATGCCTGCTTCAACCCATCGTAGCGTGCGGCATCGTAGGGGGCTTGATCATCGTGCTGCAGGGCGCGTGCATCGCGGTGGCGCGCACGAATGGACGCCACCAGCAGCATGACCTCGCACATGTCGGTATAGTTTACATTCAGTGCGGCACAGTCGTTCTTCAGGCGGGTGCGGGCCGCTTCCAGGATCACTGGATCGAGCGTTGCCTCGATCTCCGGAGCGCTGGCCGCGGCGGCAACCATGCGCGCGGCACCGCTGCGCTCCAGCTGGCGGTAGGCTTTCAGCCCATCCAGCGCATCGGATCCGCCGTGAATATCGGACTTGCCCTCCAGCCCATGGCCGCGCGTGTAGTGCTCGCGCATGCCCTGCTGTTCGGTGAGGGCCGCGAGAATGATCGCATCGGGCAATAATTTCGGGCGTTGGCGTGTGGCCTTATCGCTGGCGCGCATGGCGGTAACATCCAGCCGTTGTGCTTCGCACAGCATGGCCGCGTTTTCTGGCGAGAGCGGCATGCGGGCGGCGTATTCGCCGTCGGACGTCAGTTGCCAATCCTCGTCGATCAGTCCTAGCAGCATGAGTTGGGATTTCGCCTCCGCAAGGCGCGATGGGGCTATCGTCGCATCAAATTTTAGCTGGCGCGGATCGTAGCCAAGGCTGGCAGCGTGGAAGGCAATGCGTGTAAGCGCACGCCGCTCAATCTCTGGGGTTGCTTGCTGTGGCCGATGCTCCATTTCCTTATTGGAGAACAGAATAAAAATACCACGATCAAATCCTGTCACCTGCGGGGCACGGTTCGGCCTGCCGCGTTGCTGCACCACGCGCCATTGCGGCAGGTCTTCGAGCACCAGCGCGCTTGCCCCAGTATCCGGCCGATCGTAGGGGATTTTGCCAGTGCCATCGGAAATGCCGGCATCCAACCACGGCAGTGTAACGCCGGACTCGATGACATTGGTGCCGACAATGATTTTACAATGGTCGGGTTTTGGATCCTGTAAGGCCTGCGCGCGCTCATCGGCCGGGGTTCCACCGTAGATCTGCACAATCTCCAGATTGGGGATGCGTGCCCGTGCGGCCAGCGTTTGCAACTCCTGCACGGTGGATTCGACATCCTTAATACCCGAGCGGAAAATAGCGATGCCTTTGCGCCCTTCTTTCTGGATTAGATCCAGCGCGACCTGTGCAATGGAATCAGCATCGCGGCCGGGGGTGAGGCGGCGTTCGTCGCACGGCATTGCATGCCCGGTCACTTCATGGATGGCGGTGTCTGCGATGTCGTTCCAGTAATGGCGCTGGCGTGCAGCATTCACCGTGGCGCTCATCTCCAGCAAGTGTAATTCCGGCTCATGTTGTTTGCGGCCATGTAAAATAGCACGCGCCAGCGAGATATCTTCCGAGGCTTCATGCACTTCATCCAGCACGATGTGGTTGGCGCGATTGATCAGGCCCGAGCTGATCGCATAGCCATACGTTGCAAAGAGTAGTTTCGTTTGGTCGGAGAAGTTTGATTTCTCGCCTGCCATGCTGCCGATCGCATAGCCAACATCTTGGCCGAGGGTGGTGCCGGCAAGTTTGGCAACGTTCGCGGCAGCATTCGTTGCCAGGTCACGCCGTGGTACCAGCACGACCACCTGAGCATTGCAGGCATCCGCCAGTTTTGCCGGGACGATCATCGATTTGCCGCTGCCCGTGGGGGCAGCCAGAATGCTTACCTTCTGTTGCATGACCGACTGCACCACCGCCTCGGCAACGCGGGTAACGGGGAGGCTGGCAAGGCGCTCGTTCAAGTGTTCAAAGGTCATGGAGGCAGTATGCATAGGTTATTTGGGAAGGCTAGCGCACATTGATTGCAGTTCGATGAAGTTTTTCTGCTGCCATTAGAATGAAATCATAGAAAAGCCTGAATAGAAAAGTGCTGCCTACATGCATCTGCATCGCCTTAGGCGGGGGCTGGATAAGGCCATTTCGATGCTGGATGCGCGTGCCTGCAACGAGGAGATCCCTGCGCAGGTCGGGCACACAACATACACAAAACTTTAGCAAATTCTTTACGCATCAAGTGTTAGATTAAGGTTTATGGAACCTACCGAACAGAAATTGTTAAAAGCCTTGCAGCAACAAGACTGGGCACTAGCGCAACGTCTTATTGATGATGGCGCACCGATTGGCAGTAGATCGCTTCACGATGCAATCTATAAAAATCAGTTGGAGCTTGCTAAACTACTCATCGAAAAGGGTGCGCCACTTGATGCAGTAGACAGCTATGGCAACACGCCGCTTCATGAGGCAATCAATAAAGGTCAGTGGGAGCTTGCGAAGCTACTGATCAAAAAGGTTGCGTCAGTGGATGCAGTGGACAGCTATGGCTCATCGCTTAACTACGCAATCAACAAAGATCAGTGGGAGCTTGCTAAGCTGCTGATCGAAAAGGGTGCGTCAGTGGATGCAGTGGATAGGTATGGCTACACACCGCTTCACTATGCAATCAATAAAAATCAGTGGGAGCTTGCTAAGCTACTGATCGAAAAGGGTGCGCCACTTGACGCGGCGGATAAAGAAGGTAAGAAAACACCGCTTCACTATGCAATCAATAAAGATCAGTTGGAGCTTGCTAAACTACTGATCGAAAAGGGTGCGTCAGTGGATGCAGTGGATAGGTATGGCTACACACCGCTTCACTATGCAATCAATAAAGATCAGTTGGAGCTTGCTAAACTACTGATCGAAAAGGGTGCGCCACTTGATGCAGTGAAGGAGATTCGCACCACACCGCTTCACTATGCAATCAATAAAGGCAAGCCGGAGCTTGCTAAACTTTTGATTGCAAAGGGCGGATGTAAAGATACAAAATTCTTTGCGGAGAAGTTACGGATAGTTCCGTACAAGCCTGAATACAGTGAAATTGCATTTAGAGACGGCCAACCAAAAATATACAAACTGGAAGATTTAGCAAGCTATCAACGTTGGAAAGCAAAGCAGGATGATGAGGCATCGGCCGGTATCCCCGAAATCAGGGACTTTGCCACGGCGCATTTAGGGATTTTATTTGAGCCGCTGCGCGAAGAAAAAATTCAATTTGAAGGCCGTGAAACGTTGGAGGATCTGCGCGAAGCGACAAGTCTATTTGACCGAACCCCGCAGCTTTACCGCGCTGTGGAAGCCGGACAATGGGACGACATCATCGCCTTGAGTAAAAAAGTCGGTGCGGGGCACTTCATGGCTGAGGATTTTATTGCTCGCCCATTCAGCTTTCCCCATAAACCACCGCGCCCCAATGTCATCGAGCTTCTCACCGCGCAAGGCCGGCTTGGTGATGTGTTCACGAAGGATGTCTGGAATATAAGCAATATTGATGCGCTACAAAGCGTCATGAAGGCCATTCCTCCACTCTATCTTGAGCATCAGGTGGGGATAAAGCGGTTGCAGGCACTGGTGAATGAGGTGTGCGAGGGAAATTTGCAGCAGGTTGGGGCTATTCATCACGCCCTAATCGAGAAAGTGGAAGCTACCGCACCTCCCGCGCTTGAAGCAGAGCCAGACCCACAGCCGCACTCGCATATGAGTGAGGTTGAACTGCGTATTGCAGCGGAAGCGCAAGAAAAATTCTGGGCGCAGAAATTCGCTCAACCGAATCATCTTGACTTGAACGAGGATGGTAGCCCCGGTAACAGGCTTATCGATGCTTCACGTGATTACCGCGAGCGGCTTGAATGGAAAGTAAGGCAGCTGGAAGCACGGGTTGCTGAGCTGGAAGATACGCGCGAAAAAGCAGCGGATGCCCGTCTAGCCGAAGCAGGAAAAGATTGGACGAGCCGCATCACACGTGGTGGCAATAAGCAAGCGCAGCTTGGTGGTTAGGCGCCTAACTTTAGCTTGGCTTTCGCGTTGGCTAAAAATTCCCGTGTTAGTGCGAACCATTTGGTCGCCAGTGTTTATGAACAGCGGGATGAGCTAACAGCCGAGGTAGTCCGCAACATGTGCCATCTAAAGGCATCAAGGTCCACGGTTTATTGGGGTATGTTGACTTGCCAATGGGACTCTTTTGATAGGCGGTTATTTTTTGATTTGTGAAGATGTAGCCTCAAGCTTCCCTTGATACGGTGAAGCTGAACTCTGTGTATGGATAGTTGCTAGAGGATTTGACTTCCACTGCTGCTCTAAAGAAGGATGATAATATACTTTTTTTCCGCCCGCATAAGGATGTCGCCAAATTAATGGGGCATTTTGATCCGCAAAATTAATGCTAGGAAAACTTTCTATTTGTTTGGCACGCTTCTGAATCGTTTGAACATCGACACCAACTTTTTCGGCCATTTGTTGCCTGGATAAATAACCAACAGCTACATAACCTCTTTCAACGCTCTCAGCTTTTTCCCAAGCATCTACTAAGCCAGGATGAATCAGTACGCCCTTTCTACTATACGGACTTCGATAAATTAGTTCGCTTCCTTTAAGGCTTTCTTTGGTATCGGCATCAGATGCAATACCAGCCGCAGTGTAGTAACCCTTGGGATCATAAGTTTGAAGCCTTACGCCCAGTGTCATTTTACTTATGCCTGTGTATTTTTCTGCTTTGTCTAAGCTGAAATAGTTTTGCTCAATGAAGGCGCTCTCCTTTTTGGCCGCATCTTCCCACCCAGCCGCCAATCCAGGATGAATAAGTACCATGTTCTTGTCGGGGTGTTTCCAAAACAAATCTTGCCCTTTGACAGTTTGTTCATCGGGTAGCGGCTCTCTCAATTCACCATTATCGGGATATATTTTCAGCGGTTCGTAATTCTTCAGGCGATATGACAGCGCACTAGTAGTTAGACCTGTCTTTTCTTCTATTGCTGATAATGGTTGATAGCCCTTAGCAATCCATTCTTTTTCTTTAACTTCGACTTTTTGCCATGCGTCTATCAAGATGGGATTAACTAGGATGGCTCCGCTGTATGGGTGTTTCCAATATAAGTCTTTACCTTTTAAACTTTCATCATTGAGGGACTCAATGGGCATGCCTTCCTTAGTATAACTCCCTTCTGGTTGAATTCTTAAGATACGGCCAATAATTGTACCTTCAGCTAAACCTACAGCATTGGATGCTACTTGTACGGTGCGGTAGCCAGCTTCCTGTAAAGCAGTATATTGTTCGTTGGCGCTAACCCATGCACTGACGATTGATTTATGAACCAATATATTTCCGGTTTTGCTGTGAGGATTCTGCTTTATAAAATCCTTTCCTAGCATGGCACCAACAGTGTCATTTGCCGCTTCATTTCCTGCGGCATCATAATACTTATTTGGATCCAACTTCGTTAAGCGATCACGCAGCGTAACTGGAGCTACTCCAACTAGTGCAGCGGCCGCAACCAGTGGTGTGTATGTTGCATCAGGATCTGTACTATCAAATGATGTTTTGCGCGAAATTCTAGCACCTTCGGAACGAATCTCGACGAATTTAGGATGTAGCAGAACAACGTTGGAATTGTAGGGGTGTTTCCAGACTAGCTCATTACCTTGAAAAGTATCTTCCCTTTCTTCTTTGGCGAGCGATCCTGACACTGTGTATTCTTGATAAGGATCAATTTTTGCAAACCAATGTTGAACAGTTCCCCCGCTTATTTCTTCAGACTGTTTAGGGGTTTTGTAATGCAGATCAAGCAGTGCCGACTGCTTATCGTCTGCACTCTTCCATGCATCGACCAAAGAACGCCGGATGTATTTCGATCGAGTGCCAAATTTTTTAGTAAAGTCGGAACCTCTAAGAATCGTTTCGCCAGAAGAACCTGTGGGAGGCAGCCCATTCTCTCCATATGATTTCTGCGGATCAATTAGCTTCAGTCGATTTAGGACAGTAGTGTGCGGAGCATGAAGTAGCCGCGCAGCCTCTGCCATTTGTATCCATTCATTATTGTCCCCGTGACGCTCTTTTATTCCCTGAATCAAACTAGGAGCTAAGAGCATTTTACCCGAGTAGGGATTCACCCATTTTATCTTATTTCCTTGAACCAGCATTCCATCTGGTTGCAGTGTGGATACTCTACCGTCGGCAAGGTAGTTTTCATTCGGCTGAATTTGCTGAACAGAAGCGAGAATGGTGAAGTGCTCTACACCCAATTCTTCTGCGAGTTCAGGAGGAGTCTGGTAACCTAGATTTCGTAATTCCTTTTCTTTTGCATAAACGCTAGACAGTGATTTCAAGAAGTCAGGATGGTAAAGCACTTCATTGCTGTAGGGATGCTGCCACCGAATCTCAGATCCAAGTAATGTTTCTGCAGGCGCTTCACCTTCATAAACTATTCCTGAACAAAGATAGCGTTTAGTGGGATCGATATATTGTGCGCGATACCTCAGTTGATGCTGATTGATAGGAAATTCTTTTAAAGCGGCATTCTCATTTAAGTAGCCAGCCGCAATTAGCGCCTCCCTTTGTTGCGCAACCTGTTGTTGAGCTTCCACATACTCTGGGTGAAGCAGCAGAATATTGGATCTGGGATGCGACCACCTGAGTTGCGCCCCTTTAAAAAGTTTTCCTGTGTAGCCTACCGGGGCAGCCAGGCCACTTGGCAAATAATCTTCGTCTGCTTTCAGCCTGCGTGCTTGATGGGCTAAATTCTTTTTTCTTACTCCAGTTAAAGATTCCGCTTCATTGAGAGTTTTATACCCCTCGCTACGCAATTGTTCATATTGAGATGAAGAAAGAGCGCGCCACTCTCTTTCGGCTTGCAGCTCGGTTGCAACCGAATCCATCTCTGTACGGCTGAGATAACGCTCATCAAGCCAAGGATCGATATTGGGGTCGAGATGCTCAAACGCGGGTTTGTCTTGCTCTCCGGATTGCATGGGCTAGCCTCGGCTAGTGCCTTTGGGGCGTGGGAGTGGGCCACCAAGTTCTTCGATGGCGCGCATGTTCAGTGTGGGGCGGAAAGTTTTGAGCTTTTTGACGTCTGAAACGCGCACGCCTTGCTCGCGGGCGATATCTTGCGCGGTGCCTGCACCTGGTCCGTGCCTTTCCTCGACGCGCTGCTGCCACTTCGCCCATAGGTCAACCATTTCAGCATTGAGAAGGCGCTGCCCGCGTCGGTTCATGACTAATGCTTCGGGCGGATAGTTATTACCGACTTGTTCTCGATTTTCCGGTGCGAGCTTGGTGCCGAAGATCGTGTAGCGTTCGCCAGCATGAATGGTGCGTAGGCGTGTCTGCATTTGGTCGGGTGTAATGCCTATAATCTCCAGCGCCTCTTCGTAGGAAACCCATCCGGGCGGCACAATGCCTTCACGCTCCATGCGCGCCAACTCGGCATCTTGATACAGTTGATTTAGCTTCTTGACGTCCGTAATGGTCGTCGTGCTCGCGTGAACCGCCATGTCTGCAGCACTGCCTTCCTGCAACTTCTCGGGGATCGGCTCGATGGTCGGTAGTTCATTCTTTTTACGCGGTTTTTTCTGGCTGTAGATGGTGGGACCATCGATCACTTGGCTGAACAAGGCCGGGCGAGCACCCTTACTAAAAATATTAACGCCTAGCGCAATCTTATCGTTCCCGTATCGCTCACAATATTCCTCTTCCCCAGGTCGAACTACACGACCCAAATTCTGCGTCAGCGGATCTATCTGGATGTGGTCACTTACCGAAAGGATTACGGTCGCATTGGCAATGTCGGTGCCACGCCCCAGCACTTGCGGGAAAGTAATGACTCGCGGCTTCAAGCCCGCATTGAAATCACGGATGAGCGAATTTAGCCCGCGCTCAACGACAATGCCTGTATTGGGATCCAGCTGATCTTCGTGAGGTGTGTCGCCTGACACCGCCACTGCATAATCTTCACCGAAGACATTGTTGAATGTTTCCGCGTAACGATTCGCGGCATCGATCGACGGAACCTTGACCAGCGTGGGGAAGCGGCGAATCGGGCCGATGCCGATCTTTTTATTTTTTAGGTCGTCTTTGTCGTCGTACGTGCCATGGAAATGCACCACGGAATCAACCACCGCCTTATCCTTGGCGAATTTATCGTTCAACTCTTCAGAAACATGCTTGGTAGCAAGCTGCGCACGCTCTTGCGCGCTTAAATCTTTCGCTTCTACTTCCAAAGCCGCGGTGTTGACCCCATAGCACAGCAGCCCGCGCGAAATGGAATCGGTTGTTGGAAGATCATGGATTCGCGGCTGATTACCAAAAAGCGTTTCACTTACGCCTCTATCCGTTGCACTGAAACCCAGTGTGACGCAGTTAGGGATGTAATGTTGTTTCAGTAGCTCAGAACTATTCGGCCCGATCATCAGGTCGGATTCATCCAGCAGCACAAGTGGGCGATAGGCATCATTTTCAGGATCGCCAGAAACAATGCCCTTCTCGTGAAGCGTGCGGAAGCTATCATCCGTAGTGACAAGAATCTTCGCCTCTTTCGCTCGGCGTTTCTCAGCAGCTGGGCGACGATCGTCATAAACAGCTATATCATCAGGATTCAGCCCCAGCTTATGCGCCAGCTTGTATGTATCGGCGATCTGCGTATTGATCTTGGTAAGGGGCGAAATGATGACTGCTCTTTCCCCTGCGGCAATGGCAGTGCATAGCTCAACCCATGTCTTGCCGGTACCCGTTGCCATACGGTTCGAGCCACCCTCAAATTTCTTGCCCGTTTTCGATTCCGCATCAATTGGGCGATCAAGGAAATCGGCATTATCATGAATCGCGTCGATCTGGTGCGGCAGTAGCGGATTTTCATTCGCGACATATTCGCGCATGCCCGCAATCATTCTTTGTTTCAGGAGCTGGTCAACCATACCGTCTACTCCCTCGCTCTGCTTGCGCGTTCACGCGAAGTGATGCTGCTGGCATGCTCAAGCTCGACGACCTTACCGCTGAAGCGAGGATTGTTTAAATGTGCCTCGACTGCGCTATGGAAGCGATTCTCGATGGTACGATCGTTAAACCGCTGCAATTGAATGCGCTGCGTTGTCCCATCGGGATCGGTTCGTCGAGTGGCATAGGTTTCCTGCACCGCATCACGGAATGAATCATTCACCGCGCCAGCAAAAGTTTCGGCGACTGCGGGATCAGTTGCGCTAAACTGGCGAGTGAGTAACCGGCCATCGGTCGCTTTGTACGCCGTTATGTCCTGCTCTGCTTCCTGTCCGCGATGCACAGCAAGACTAAAATGTTGGTTATTACTACCTTCTGGCGCGCGCATGGATGAATGGACATGGAAATCCGATTTTACCAGCGCTACCGCATCGTCAACAATATCCGAAAGATACTCGGGCTCAGGCGATGGAAGCTTCACGCCATGATTGCCGACTAATTTGATGCCTCCGCGCTGTTGCGCATCGCGCATTTGCCAGCGCAATTCGGAATAGGGTGGTTCATTCTTGCCCGCAAGCTGAGAGAAGTTTTGCTGTATCGCCTCGATAATAAGCTCCGCCTTGCGCAGCGCCGCTTCTTCATTACTCGTCTGCAAGCGAATATTAGGCTGGTACTTGTATTCCTGATCATTCTCCTGGACCACTAATGTGAAACTCAGATGCCAGGTCGGATTGCGGCTATCTTCGGCATCGCGGCTAACGTTACCTTCGGCATCGCGGCCCGAGCCCGTGAATTTTATCGTGGGATTATTCAGCAGAGTGGTTTGACCACGCAGGCGGCCAGGGAACCCAAGGTCGATGGAGGAATCCTCAATACTTTCAAGGCTTAAATTTGGTGCTTCGTACCATTGCTTATTCGATGACTTCGCCGCGAAATGCTTACGCATGCGCTGGGTCAACTCCTCGCGCGTCTCGTGGATACCTTGAAGGTCATTCACTTGCACATGGCGGGCTAACCAATCGAGACGCTTCTGTGCGCTAGAGAGGCCATAATCCGTGGTTTGCTCATCGTGTTTAATACCGAGTGGGAAAATCATCTCTACTGGCTTTGAGGCTCCATCTTGTATTTCTTCACCAGCAAAACGGGCCACATAGTAGCCCTTGCGTACCTCCGGCTTTTCAGGCGCGACTAAGCCCGTGGGAATGACTTCGTTGGGGCGTAATTCAGCAGAATATGCCTGATACGCATAACGCAAGGGGCTGATACCCTTACGGTTCAACATGTGACTTTGCAGCGCGCGCTTAAGCGCCAAGGCTTGATCGAGATCAGTCGTATGAGTCTGAATCACATGCTCTTCTGGAGCTTCATTGCCGTTACCCAGTACCATTACAATCGAATGCCCAGACTTGCCCGAGTTCAGGCGGCAACGGAATTTGCTGCGCGTAGGATCGCTAACCAGGCTTGTATTAACGATACGGGTGGCTTTGAGCAGTACCGAACGTTCTTGCGGGTCTTTCGTAAAGAAACGTGGCTGACGCTCATTTTCTGCACCGCTTTGCTTGGCAGCGGCGAGAATTTGGCCATCGGTCAGCGCAGCATCTTCCAATGATTGTGCTCGTTTTAGTGCCTTCTCTGCAAGCTGATCGTAGATACGGCGGGTGCGAGGAAGTGTAAGTGATTCCTGATCTGCCATTGCCTGACTTGCAACAGCATTGAGTGCCACCATTTGCAGCCATTCACGTGGATTTTCATGGTCGATTTGTTCAGGACTACATTCAATGCCTATATTTTTTTTCAATGCGCGCTGAATCGCTGGTGCATGCTGACGGCGCATTTCCATCGGATCAATTAAGTAATTAGGAACATCAGCCTCAGGCAACCCCATATCCCTAAGCACTGCAGCCTGCCATTTATCTGGCGTGACACGCAATTCTTCTAGAATAGAGGTCAACCCCCGCCACTGCATGATACGGCTGAACCCTGCAGCCGATGCGGGGAGATAAAATTCACGTCCTTGATGGGTAAAACCACCATATTCTTGGATTGTTTCCTGATACTGTTCTAGCTGAGTGGCATTAAGTCCAAATCGCTCAGGTGCAGCTGCTAACTCCTCTTCACTGCAGAAAACATAGTTCTTTTGGCGCTTACCGTGCTCCATCACCAAACGCATAGCTTGCGGCAAGCGCCCGTAAGCTTCGGCAAATTGTGCCGATACCAGCAAATGACCTGAGGTATAATCGCTTGGCTCGGTGGTTCTGGGTAATGGCTGGTTACTCGAGATAGGCATGGAAGTTCCACTACAGGGTTACCTGACCATACCTTAGGAATATTAAGATTTTATGTCGGTAATATTGCTTTCTGCCTTAAACAGATGGGAGAGAGGTGATATTTGTTAAAAAATTGATTTTATTTATTTTTTTCTTGCGCGAATGTTGGGTATACCCCTCTTAGCCATAAGTGGAATATACCCTGTTCCTGGGTCTGTTATCACCCTGTTATGGGCCTGTTTCTCCAGCGGGCGGAGTGCTGCACTAAGCGGCTGTCTCTGTTGCTTTGCGAGAATTCGCTGCAAAAATCCGGCCTGTAAAATGGCTCATAACAGGCTGAGTGGGGATATTTTTGGCCGGAAATCAACGATTTCGGACATGGCGGTGAATGCCGCAATAACGGCGGAAAGCGCCACTATTTCGAGTTCTCAGGCCAAACTTATGTTCGAACTGCAAAATCTTGGCTGTGCAGGTCACGGGTGGCTAAACGGCTCTCAGTATGCTATTGGAGAACAGTTCCTGTAAGATAATTCATTCAGGCAGTATATGCTGCGTTACACGGCAGAGTTCCACCAGTGTTTGGTCCAGCTGCTGCAGCGCCCGTTCGCGTGCTGAAAAACGCCAGCGCACCTTGTGTGGTGGAGGGTTTTCTGGCGGCATGCTGCGCAGGCGCACCATGTATTCCGCAAAGGTGACGCCGCTAGCAAGGAGTGCGGCTTCCACATCACTCAGTGCATGAATGGCAGCATCCCGTGCGTTTGGCGAAACCTCGGCACGGCCGATCGCCACAAGGCTACTTGAGAATATTGCTTGCACCACATCGCTTACATTGAGTGCTTGGTAGGAACTGTAGGCCATACAACCTCCATACTCTTTATTTATTGCAAACGCGTATCCGCAAATATGATCGCCCGCCTAATGCGTAATATGCAATCGAGCCATGCGTTATTGGCAATCGTATCTAAAACCTATTGCCCTATGCCTGAACGCACTCGGTAAAAAGCAACAGGACGTCCGATGAACGCGACGCTTGATACGGCAACCATGGACGCGCTGATTTTACGGGCGCGTGAAAAATTCCGCAGATTGCTGCAGGACTCTCCGCAGCTGTTTGGCGGCGAGCATAATCCACGCATTGCGCATACGATCAGTGAGACTGCACCGCTTGGCACGAATGCCGTGCCTGCCGGCCGTGATGTATATAGCACATCTGGTTTGATGGCCGGTGTAGACCTTACCTTACTTGATCCCGCGGCCACGGAAGAACAGATCCGGCACATTGCTGCGCGGGGTGTGCGCGATGGGGCCGCCACCATCTGCGTGTACCCGCAGCATGTGGCGCTGGTCCAGCAGGTAACGCGTGGTGCGCCACCACCGATTGCGGTGGTGGGGTTTCCCAGCGTGGAAGACCCCGTAACGGCATTGGCTGGCACATTGGCAGAAACCCGCACGGCCATTCGTGATGGGGCGCGTGAGATTGATATGGTTCTGCCTGCTAGTTTTGCGCAAGCAAACCCGGATTATACGGCGCACTACCAGTATATCCGTGCAGTAGTGGAAGAAGCGGGTAAGGCGCAGGTGCCGGTGAAGCTGATTTTAGAGACGGCCTGCCTGACGGATGCACAAAAGATCGAGGCGTGCCTGCTGGCGAAAATAGCGGGTGCTGCATGGGTAAAAACCTCGACCGGCTTTGCCGATCCGGCGTGCATGCGCCCAGAGATTCCGCCGGAACAAAAAGGCGCCACCCCGGAAGATATCGCGCTCATGCGCCGCACGGTGGGGGACACCACCCTGACTGATGATGGGCGTGTGATGCCCATGGGCGTAAAAGCATCCGGCGGTGTGCGCACGCGTGAGCAGGTTATGGAATATTACTGGCTGGGAGCCGATCGCATTGGCGCCAGCGGCGGGCTTGATCTGCGCAGCATGCTCGAAAAGCAGGTCACCGACCGCCGTGCCGCCGCGCCAAAAGGCCGCATCATGGGGGATTACTAGGATGGTTGGATATCGTTGCGCAGCACGCATGCGCAGGTTGCGGAATGAGCATGCGATTTGTCATGCAACCGTCATACGTGGCTGACAGAGATCATACGCGAACCACACGGAAGGAACCTTATGGCACAGGAACAACCACGCACAACAGACCTTCCCGTTTCTAATCCCGTACCGCTGCCGAAAACACTTCCAGCCTCGCTGGCGTGGATCGACAGCTATTTTCATGGCGCGCACGCCGCCCGTCGTTTCGATGGATTTGGTCGCAGCAACGATGCGAATGCGCCCGCGTATTTCGATATACGCCATCACCCCGAATCAGCACGCACGCGCGCCTGTGTATCAGTTGAATGGGTGGCGTTCAGCGAGATCACCCAGCACATGCCCATGATCTATGTGCCGTGTGGCATTTCCTCGGGCCTGCGCCCGCATGAATTGTTAGACATGAAAAACCGCAGCAATCGCCAGAAGGAGGGCTACGAGCCGGCGGTAAGCACCTACAAGGCCGAGGAACATCTCGGTGATGCGCATAAAACCAAATCCATCGAACCCAACCGCGCCGATAATTTGCGCCGTGGTCGTATCGTGGGGCGCCTGCATGCCGACAGCATGGTGGTGCCGCCCGTGGGCCGTGAAGGCTCCGTGCGCGAGCTGACGCGCACCGGCGCGTTCTCGCGTTGGCAGAAATACGAAGAAGAAGATTTCATGGCCTTCTGGTACCCGGTCATCGACCGCTGTACCGGCATGGTGCTGGATGGGGACTGGAATTTCTCGCGCAACTCCATTTGGGAGATGATGCGCGGCGTACTGATACAAACCGGAGAGATACCTTCGCGCCCGAAGGCAGATATGGAAGTGATGGACCTTGAAGGCCAGCCGGTGAGCCTGCTTGCCCGCGCCGAGAAGGTGGCGCAAACGCTGCGCTACCAGCTTGGTAAGGGGTTTGAACCGCGCGAAGCCGCCACAGCTTTAGCACAGATCTTTGCCATTGATGCCGATTTGCGCGCCGGGCGCCTGCCTGCGCCGGGCACCAGCGTGCACCGCGTTCTGCACTACCGCCCGCCCGAGGAGCTGGCCGCCATGGACAAGCTTCAGGCCGAGCT
>Ga0209278_1000260_pt1 | contig 50734 bp, 45 predicted proteins | sample JI81BgreenDNA_FD_187504 | JGI IMG/M metagenome (GOLD analysis project Ga0209278, IMG submission 187504) | Wastewater effluent complex algal communities from Wisconsin, to seasonally profile nutrient transformation and Carbon sequestration -... | ecosystem: Engineered > WWTP > Effluent > Algae... | reverse complement strand
AAAAGTTTCTATCGATAAATTCAGTCCCGAAGATAGAAAAGATCTTCATCATATCCTCTTCAAATTTGTCGGGATCTGTTGGGTGCTTCTGGGCGATCAGCGACATAGCCATCATGGAGTTATTCATGCGGACTAGGGTTGAATTGGGTACGCTGTGTAGCGGGATGAAGATGTGATTGATCGTCGGCAGAAACTGCTTGATGTCTTCGGGATAGGCTTCGAACAAGTCAGCTAGGTTTGGTACTTCCCATTTTCTCTTCCCCTGATAGTAAATGATGGGCAAAATGGGTTTGAATGGCTTTTTGGATACCACACATTTGTGATAGTGAGCGAAAAGATAATAGCCCACTTGAATCAAGACATGCTTATCCGGAGCACTCTTATGCTCGAAAAGCAAGGCAATGTCTAGCGGCTTCTCCTCCCCGCCTATCAGCGGAACTTCGAAGACAAGGTCCGAAAAGTATTCGCCTAGCTGTTCATTCAAATAGGATTCTTGGAGGACGACGAGGGCATCGAGCTTGAGTTCTTTTCGGAGCCCTTCAGGTAGTAGGATCTCCATTGAGGCAGCAGCACGGTTTGGATCGGAGAAGGATTCCCTTACATATTTATCATGGATGTTGTTTATTTTTTTGGACATAGGAGCATAGGGTTTTGGATGTAAAGGAAGTTTTGATCTCAGTCATGCAAAGTTAGGGGTTTCGCGAAATATTTGCAATGGATAATTCGTCTAAGTTTTCAATCACCGCATAAGTCTCAAACTTGAGCCAGTAGGAAGCACCCTAGAAATCCTCGCTTCAAAACTCAAAGACCTTCTGAATCTGAGCAATTCCGAGCGAAACAGCTTTTATGATCAGCTCTTGGACAAAATGGGAGGACCTGGCGCGAGTCAACGGGCTGCAGAATTGATGGTCGATATTCTAAAAAGTAAAGATTTCTCTAACCGAGATCACTTTGAGTATATACAAGAAATAAGCAAGGTTACGAGGCAATTCCTTTTTGGCGACTTCGGAATGCATAAAAATTTGTGAACAAGAATTATCACCGCTTCATATCGTAATATGGCTCGAGTGGATCCTCCCTAGACGACATCCATCTTCGGGCAATGATATCAAATTTTACCTCTTCATTCGGAAACTCGATGTACTCTACACCTTTTGAATTTTCGAAATAAAAAGGGGAAAGATCTTTTTTCTGGATCATCAATCCATAAAGTAGGGCTGCTTTTTCTTCGAGCTCTGGAATTTTCATCTTGAATGTACGGAACACCTCCTCGTATTGGAGAATGCTATCCTGATCATTGCGAAGTAATCGACCTCCAATGGCTACCCGCTTTTCGTAGAGGGACGGTGCGATCCTAGTCGCTAGGAAATATTCTTCTCCGGTGGACTTATCTTTGGAATAATACCAGAGATCGTGCTGCGTGGCGATATTGAGATAATAATCATCAAAGGTGGGGTCGAATTTCGTAAAATGATCTGCTTTGCCAGGTAGTTTTCCAAGGTATCTACTGATCAAAAATTTAAAGGAATCTTGAGCCTCTTTGCTAAGTTGTTTTTCTGCAGAAAAATCTTCGACCTTAGGTCCACAAGCATACACGCATGCAACACACAGAGATAGATAAATTAGAATCCTAGTCATCACACAAAATTTTAATAAAGATATAGAGAAAATCGGAATGGTCCAAAAAAGAAATGCCCCTAGCATTGGCCAGGGGCGATTTCCATTATTATAAAAATACCGAATTAATACGCTTTCATCACAGGGTTGAATTCAGCCCAGCCATTGGTCCAGTCTGATGCTCCGAATGCACCTACGTAAGGTACGTTGGTAAAGAATCCTGCTCTGTTTGCCTCATTGAACTTTGCATTCGTAAAACTTCCACCAGCAGCCAAAGAGCCACCAGAAGTCAACGCAAAGTTAGGATTGGAAGGAAATGCGTCAGCCAATCTTGAACCGTAGAACATATCCAAAGATAGGCCCAAAGCACCATAAACTTCAGCAGATCCAGCAGATGTATTTGTTGTATTTCTCGCTTCCCAGTAATCTTTTACTTCTGCTTCTGTGACAGGCGAAGTAAACTGATACGTCGATGTATTGGCTACCAATACATTGTTAGTAAGAACACCTCTACCAGATGTGTATTGATCTCTTACAGAAGCTTGGTTAAATCGCACACCTCTTGGGTAACCTACGAAGACTGAATTTGTGATAGATACCGCTGTTCGTCTTCTGAGGTCGATCGCATGCTGAAAGTTAGCATTGATCGCATTGTTTGTAGCTCTTGGTCCGATACACGTGAAGTTGGAGAATGTACCTGTGGTGTATGGCTCTACATCTGTATCATTTGGTCCGTTGTCACACTCAAAAGCGTTAGATCCAGACTGGTCTGCAAAGCTAGGGTATCTTACAGAAAGTCCAAACTGGACATTTCCAGAGAATCCATAGTCTACATCGAAGTCATCATCCCAAGTCGCTAGAGAGACCAAGTGTTTACCATTTACAGTACCACCAAACCATTCGAAACCGTCATCACCGCCGAAAGAAACTTGAACATATTCGAAAGTGGTCCCCCTTCCTACAGCACCAAGTGTGATAGAGTTGGTTTCATTATTTGGTGTAAGCTCGATTCCCGCGAATTCCACACGTACATATTTCAATACGCCCGAGTTATCAGCGTCATTGGCTGTGCTGTTGGTTGTTCCGAAATTAACCTCTGGTGTGATACCTTCTATTGCAGGGTTGTTTTGATTTACATTGGCAGATCCTAGGATTACAAGACCACCCCAGTCACCTCTGTCACGAATACCCGCTTCGAGTGCGGAAGTAAAGACGATTGGTCTGTCCGCAGTTCCTTCTGCGATGATTCTTCCACCTCTGTTGATAACCAAAGTTGCCCGCGTCGCCTTATCACCGAAGATAACCGTCCCAGGCTCGATGGTCAGCACCTGACCTGCATTGACGAATACCTGACCTTTCAGGAGGTATTTTTTGTCCGCAGTAAGCGTCTGAGTTGTCAGATTTCCAGAGATTTCGACTAAGGTTGTCTGGTTGTCATCATCATCATCGTCATCATCTCCACCGCATGCGGTAAAAAATAGACCCATAGAGATCATCATCAGGAAGTACAATAAATTCTTTTTCATGTTGCAAATTGTTATTTATAGTATATTAAAATTATAGGTTGTACGAGATTGAAAAATTGACCAATGACCCTCTTCTAAATGTAAAAATGGGGTTGTCACTGTTGTCAATTTTTGTATTTCGATCAGAATCTTGGTAGAATCTAAACTGGGCATTAAGCAAGTCTTGAACCCCAATTTTATAGGTCATTCGCTTTCCTACTTGCTTGGATATGGTAAGGTCTAAGCTATTCCGTGATCGCTCATAGATAGTTGGAAACAAATCATCGCCTACAGAGAAAATTCGGTCGCCAAACACATTGTAGATCACATTGAATGAAAATTTGTTTTCATCCTGATAGTAAATGGCTGCATTGACGATGTATGGGCTCTGGCCTTGGAGCGGTCGTACTCGATCTTGCGCTACGGCCGTGGCTCCGAGATCCACCTCGGAAAAAATCAAAGATGCATTCATGTTTACGGAGAAGTTGTCGATAAACTTACTGCCTGTCATGCCTTTGAGCGATTTTCTATATTCTACCTCTACCCCATAGTTTTGAGCAAAATCAGCATTGATATAGGTGAATTGAGGCTGCTCCGTGGTGATGATCGTCCTATTTTCAATAGGATCTTTGAAATGCTTGTAGAATGCACTAACAGAGAAGATTTCACCATTTCGTGGATAAAATTCATATCGAAGGTCGATATTGTCGATAGTAGCTGGTCTCAGGTTTCTGTTTCCAATTCTTCCTGCCTCAAGTTTGTAGTCATAGAAAAGAAATGGTGCAAGCTCTCGAAATTCTGGTCTATTGACCGTACGTCCATAAGCTAGTCTTAAGATAGTCTTTGGAGACACATTGTATGCAACATTCAAAAACGGAAGCGCAGAAAGAACGGAATTATCTACTTTTATCGGTCCCCTGTCATCTGAGCTATTGACCACCTGGTTATTGTACTCACCTCTTAGGCCTGCAGTGATATTGAAGGATTTAATGGGAAGTTCGATGGATGCATATCCGGCTCCAAGTGTATTGGAAGCGGTGTAAGAATCGATCGGACGCGTTCCTTCTTCGATGACGAATCCATTTTGCGTACGAATATTTTCGTTTGAGAAGATTTGATCTAATGGTAGCTGGCTTAATTCAGCTCCTACACTTGGATCAAAAAATCCTGGGTATAGGTAAGAAATGTACCTTGAATCAAAAGTCCGATCTCTATAGTCAGCGTAGTAACCAAATTTTAAGGTCGGCGAGGTCTCGGATCGATTGCCAAGTTTTTTTGTAATATCTATCCCATTGGACACAGAAAAGTCTGTCAAGGATCCAAAATATCGACCCGTCTCAAAGAGGTTAGAAGATGGAGGAAGCTGCATGGTGAAGTTGGCATCTGGAGTGCTTTGTGATCTGAAAGTTCGGAATCTACGAAGGTCTGGTTCAGACTCGATCATAAAACTTCCGCCCACGACCCATCGGAGATTGTATCCATTGTTTAATTCATGCTCACCTTCCAGCTGACCCATGTAGATGGATCTACTTCGGTATCCAAGTAGATAGTTAGCCAAATCATCGCCTGGTCTTTGGATGAAGTCAAAGCCCGTCCGAAGGATAGTTTCGTTTTCACCGATTTGGTTGAAAAGATTTTTGAACTTGATTTTGGATTTATCGCTCAATCTTAGGGTCCAATTGGACATCACACTGATTCTATTGTCTTTTTGGTAGTTGTTGTCGAGATAGTCAAATCTCACCTGAATCGGTTGTGAAAAATCTTCCCACTCGAAGTAACGGAAGAAATCTCTTTGGAATGTTAGGTGTGATTGGCTGTAGTTGATCGAATTGATCACAGAGAGTTTACGGCCATTTTTCAGGTCAAAATTTCTACCAAAGCTAAGTCCAACGCTGTAGTCTGGCATAGCTGTGGACTCTTGTGGGCTGAAATTGTTCGTCAGTGAATGCGCAGCATCTTGTCTGATGACAGAGTTTCTGGCCGTTCCTTGGAGTCTGTTGGTGCTTGGGAAACTAGACGGTAGCCCTCTGTAGCCATTGTCAAATCCTAGGAAGTCGGTTGATGATCCCTGGCTTTGGAAGTATGGTTGGAAGGTGGTATTCTGTCTAAAACCAACACCCAAATTAAGCTTGGTGAAATTTTCGTCTACATTATCTACTGTGAAAAGTTTGATGATCCCACCCGCAAAATCACCGGGAAGATCCGCAGAACCCGATTTGAAAACCAGCATTCTATCAAGTGAACCGCTAGAAATGAGATCAAAAGAAAATGTACGCTTATCTACCTCGGTGGAAGGTGCGATTACGTTATTGACCATAACATTATTATATCGCTCCGGCAAGCCTCTGATCATCACAAATCTATTATCCACGATGGTGACACCAGGAACACGCTGCATCACTTGGGCAGCATTGCCATCCTGAGATCTAGAGATCTGCTGACTAGAAATAGCCGAAACCACTTGTTTGGCCTGTTTGACCTCTAAAAGGACAGCCGCCTCTGTATTGGTCTTTTTGTATTCTACGATGGTTACTTCATTGAGCAATTTGGAGGCAGTACCAAGAGAGACATTTAGCTCTGTTTTCTGATTTGCTTTAACTTCTACCCCATCGATGAGGACTTCTTCATATCCTAGGCTACCTACCAACACTTGAACCATACCCACGGGTACTTCTCTAAGGATGTATACACCATCAAAATCTGTAGTGGTGCCTAGCTCCGTACCTTTGATCGTTACGTAAGCGCCAATGATTGTTTCTTTTGTCTCTTTGTCGATGAGGACGCCAGAAATAGAACCCGTCTGGGCTATTGCGGATACTTTCAGCAAAAGTATCAAAGCGAGTGAGTGAATGAAATTCTTAAACATATTCGGTATTTATAAAAATCTGCTGCAAAGGTGAGATTTCAATGTTACCAGAAAGTTAAGCCCCAATTACCAATTGATTAATAGGAACAATACATCAGAACGAAAAAACCAAAACTAATTTAATCGATTGATATTCAATACCATACTGCACTAGACCTCCTCCGATTACTTTTAAGTGCAAAAGAATTTATAAAAAAAACAGATGTAAAAAATCCAATCTTTGAAAAGCAACGTAAGTAACAAAACAGGAAATCAAAATTTTTCTAATTTTTTAAAATCTGTCATCATGAGTAAACAAACGATCAAAAAAATTGCGAAATGGTCCATAGGGACCGTTGCAGCCTTATTCATCATCCTGGTCATACACCTCGTTATCGTCATGAAACCGGTGGCCTATGACAATATCAATATTCAGCTGGCTAAAGTTGAATTAGATGAGGAACGGGATTCTACCGCTCGAGCAATGATTTACAATAAAATCATAAGTATAGAAGGAGTAAAATCTGCAAAATATTTCGAGGCTAGTAATAGCATCGTGGTAAGCTATGATAACAATGTCATGACCAATGAACAACTCCTGAGTAAAATCAATCAAGAATCCAAGGAAATGGCAAGTTTAAAAACCCCGTCTGCCCAAGAGCTAGCTTCTGGATGCCCTATTAAAGACAAAAACAGTATGAGCTACAGATTTTCAGTGCTCATCCAAAATATTTTTTATTAACAATTAAATCAGTTTCAAATGAAGCAAATAATTAAATTAAGAACATTGGCAGCATTTCTAATCGGTGCTATGATGTTCACAGCATGTGGTGATGAAGAGGTCGCAGTAGAACCAACACTTTACCAAAAACTTGGCGGAACGAATATGGTTGCTGACCCAGCAAACCCTGGCCAAATGATTGAGCAAGGTCGTCTAGGACTTAGATCTGTGGTGGATAGTACCATCTTTGTTATCGTGGGAGAAGGCAGAATCCTTGAGTATTTCACCCCACTTCTTGCGGAAGTAGGAGCTGGAAATACCACTGGACTTGCAGCATTGAGTAAAAGCCTAACAGATTTCTTCTGTGTGGGAACAGGTGCTACAAATTTCACGTATACAGGATTGGATATGGTAGCAGCACACGATCCAGCTAGAAATCCACGTATGGCTCTCAAAGCCGATAATGCATCGATGGACATCTTCATAGAAAGTGTAGTCAAAGGAGCCCAACAAAATAATGTACCTACCAACCTAATTGGCGAAGTAGGTGTGATTTTGGAATCACTCCGACCAGCTATCGTTCAACGATAGGCTAAAAATAATTATCCCTCCGCCTTCCTCCATCACCTGATGGAAAAATAAAAGACCTGACTGATCCGACAGCAGGTCTTTTTATTTGCGTAAATCTATGTTTCCTAAATTGATTGGGGTGGGCGTCGATTACATCAAACTGGGGGGAATGATCTAAAAGCGCCCGACTGGTCACTAATTGACCAGCGCAAAAAGCAGACAGATCCCTGAAATCACCCAAGGCAGTACTACCTTTAATTCTTCGATCAAATCCTGGTGATCAATTACTTCGATACTTGATCCATTTCTAAATTCTACAGCGTCGCCAGATTTCAAGAAAGACTTGCCTTTGTAATAAGCCTTGGTCTGTTCGAAAAGACTCTTTGGTCTCAAACCGCTTCGCATGGGACCATCTAAATTCACTGTGTTATACATATATAAAAATTTTTAACATGAGATAATAATAACGATAAAACGACCGAAAAACACTTTTTATTTTTTGATAGGGTCAAAAAATTAGGGTTATCCAATTTTTATTCTGAAACTATATACGTATCGATGGTTGCAAAAGTTGCACCAAAACCACTTCAGATCGACCAATCCAAGGCCGATTTAGATAGAAGTCGAAAATAAAGCCCACTTTTGATTTCCTGTAGACTCCTGATTTTCAAGAAAAAATCGTTGCAATAGTGGTAAAATGTTAAAAATTGGTCAAAATGGATATCCACCATACACCCTTTGCGGTTAGCGAACGGTATATTTGTATCTTTGATGCGCTGTTGTCAGTGCTTGAAGAGCATAACCGCTAAAATTTGCAACCAAAAAACTTTTTGATACCGCATGATAGAAATAACAGGATTACAATATGCATATGGCTCTGATAAGACTTTCATCTTTCCAGACCTTACTCTTGCAGCAGGTTCAAATTTTTTGATCCTTGGAAAATCAGGCATTGGGAAGACCACACTCCTTCATCTCTTGGCTGGCCTGATGAAGCCACAGAAGGGCAAAATCGTCGTCCAAGGTACAGACATCTATGCACTCGATAATAAAAAGTTGGATTATTTCCGAGGACAAAACATCGGTGTCATCTTTCAGCAGAATCATTTCGTGGAGTCACTTACTGTAGAAGAAAACCTATGGCTTGCTCAGCACCTTGCAGGAAAGCCTCAAAATAAAAAATCGACGGATGAGCTCCTCCAGGCGCTCAATATTGTGGACAAAAAGTCAAAGTATATAACCACCCTAAGTCAAGGTGAACGCCAAAGAGTCGCGATCGCAAGGGCACTCATCAATGCTCCAAAAATCATCCTCGCTGATGAACCAACCTCCGCCTTAGATGATGACAACTGTCAGGCTGTCATTGCCCTGCTAAAAAGTCAAGCTGAGGCCGTCAATGCAACCCTCATCATTGTCACACACGACGATCGGCTGAAATCCATCATGAAAGATCAGCTCACGCTTACCAACCTTTCCTAAATCCACAAAACTTACCGCAGTGAATAATATAAAACTCGCTTGGAAAAATATCATCCACAAGCCGCTCAACTTACTATTGAGCATCCTTCTGTTCGCACTTGGAATCGGTCTGATTAATTTCCTTCTCCTGCTGAATACACAAGTGAAGGAAAAATTTGAGGCAAACCTCGCAGATATCGACTTGGTAGTGGGTGCGAAAGGATCACCACTCCAAATGATCCTCTGCAATATGTACCATATCGACAATCCCACCGGAAACATCTCCGTTGAGGACGCCTCGGTCTTTTTCAATCCAAGACATCCCGTCGTAAAAAAAGCCATTCCACTTTCCCTTGGTGACACCTATCGCAACTATCGAATCGTAGGAACAAACTACGATCTCTTGGACTTATATAAGGCCTCCCTAGGAGAAGGTGCACTATGGAAGAAGGACTTTGAAGTGACCATTGGCAAACAGGTAGCGGATGTCACGGGTTTAAAGATCGGTGATACTTTCTTGTCCAGCCACGGACTGCAGGCGGATGATGACCTTACCCACGAGCACGGAGAACTTCGCGTAGTAGGAATCCTAAACCCTACGGGCTCTGTCATAGATCAACTCATCCTGACGAATACCTCATCCGTGTGGCGAGTGCACGAAGAACACGACCATGAGTCAGAAGACCACGAAGGACACGACCATGCTGCAGAAGGACACGAAGGGCATGATCACGCCGAGCAAGATAGCACCGCTACTATGGCCGCAACAGAAGAGCCAGACTACAACTCAAATCAGTTTTTGCTATCCAACCCAGAGCAGGAAATCACTGCACTCTTGGTCCAGTACAAGGTCAAAAATAACATCATGGCACTCAATCTTCCGAGATTGATCAATGAAAATACTAAACTCCAGGCAGCCTCTCCTGCCATCGAGATCAATAAACTATACAGTATGATGGGGGTAGGTACGAATGCCCTTCAGAGCATCGCTTTACTCATTGCCTTCGTTTCAGCTATCAGCATATTCATCACCCTATTTCGGTCGATGCGAGAACGACGGTATGAGCTTGCCATCATGCGGGTCTTAGGTGGAAGCAGAACCAAAATTTTTGGACTGGTCATCATGGAAGGATTGATCCTGACACTGATCGGTTTTGTGATTGGGAATATCCTTTCACATGTAGGTATGGAAGTCATGGCAAAATACCTGCACGAGGACTTCAGATATAGCTTCACTGGAGGTAAATTCATCTTAGATGAGGCGTATTTACTGGTCGCTTCTTTGATAATTGGTTTTATTGCGGCTTTCATCCCTGCATTACAAGCAGCAAAAACAGATATTCACAAGACCTTATCCAAGCAGTAATTAAGGTATATGTCAAATATTTCTTATTGTCGAACTAAATTAGATAACCAAGAGTTATCACTGCGATGAGAATATTGCTAACCATAATAATTGGTATTTGGATTTCCGGGCAAATCAGCGGTCAAGGTGTAAATACCTGGACCACCCTTGGAATGGTGAAAATCCAGAAAAAATTTGATCCAAACTATGGATTTGAGGTCGACGTACCCAAACCTAGCCCGACTGTACTGGCACTTCACGACAAAGAAATCGAAGTGGAAGGATATTTTATTCCACTCAATGGTCAGATCAGACAAAGCCATTTCATGCTCTCCAAATTTCCAGAAAGCACCTGCTTCTTCTGCGGAAAGGCGGGACCAGAGACTGCGATGCAGGTTTTTATGAAAGACAATAAAAGAGTGGCATACTCACCCGAAAAGATTAAGGTGAAAGGTATCCTTAAGGTCAATCCCACTGATGCCAATAGCTTACTCTATAGCTTGGAAAACGCCGTATTGATTCGTTCCTAATCTTTAACCTTCTGACACATGATATCAAAAAATATCAGCATTTTAGTATTCTCCCTTTTCGTGACCTTCGGGTCCTCCATGCGAGCTTTTGCACAGGAAGAGCAAAACTATGCTGCGATATGGAAGACGCTTTCTAAGATCACTTACAAAAAAGAATTTGACGAGCTCATGGGCTTCAAAATAGACAAACCCGTTTTTAGCGACCCCATCAAAGCGCTTGAAGGAAAAGAAATCACCATCAAAGGGTACGTGATCCCCATTGAAGGCTACAAATCCCACAAGGAATTCGTCTTCTCACAGTTCCCCTACAATATGTGTTTTTTCTGTGGGGGTGCCGGGCCTGAGACCGTCATGGAAGTGCTCGCACTCGAGCCAGTGAAATACACCACGGACCCCATTGTCCTAAAAGGAAAACTTAAGCTCAACGGCGATGATATCAACAGGCTGATGTACAAAATAATAGATGTACGATTGGTGAAATCGTAATTTTTTTCTACCTATTCATAGGATGATACCTCAGAATAGTCTCTCGGAGATAAGTCCGATCCAGATGCGTGTAAATTTCTGTGGTCAAGATGGATTCATGACCTAACATTTCTTGGACAGCCCTAAGGTCCGCACCCGCCTCTACAAGATGCGTAGCGAATGAGTGCCTGAAGGTGTGTGGGCTGATGACTTTTTGGATGCCTGCTTCTGCCACGTAGCGTTTGATGATGTGAAATACCATCACCCTTGATAGCCGAGCCCCTCTCCTATTCAAAAATACGATGTCTTCGTCCGACTTCTTGATTTTAGGGAGTGTGATACGATCATGTCGTACATACCATTGGATGGCACGAATAGCACGCTGACTTATGGGGACGAGCCTTTCTTTGTCGTTTTTGCCGATGACCCGAATGAACTCTTCCTCTGGAAAAAATCCGCTGAGCGAAAAATTGACCAATTCACTGACCCGAAGACCGCAGGCATAGAGCAGTTCGATCATGGCTTTGTTGCGATGCCCTAAGGGATCAGAAAGATCGACTGCCTCCATAATTCGAAATATTTCTTCCTTAGAAAGCACATCGGGAAGACTGCGAGTCACTTTCGGGCCCTGGACCAAGGCTGTCGGATCGAGGTCTATCATATCCTCTAGGAGTAGATATTTGTAGAAGGCTTTGACCCCAGAAAGGATTCTAGAGAGTGATTTTTCGCTGAGGCCGATCTCGTTGAGTTGTTTCATAAATTGTTCGATGGTCTTTCGATCCACAGCTTTCGGATCTGTGATGCCCAAAGATAATAGGAAAGAAAACAACTTCTCTACGTCCAAAAGATATGCCGCCAGGGTAGCTTCTGAAAGTGATTTTTCGAGCAATAAGAAGGATTCAAAGCCTTTGCGATATGCGTCCCACATAGATCAGTAGTCTAGTCTTCAAATGTAGGTTCAACCTGTCTTTTTTCATACAGCATACCGATCACCGAAGCTATAATATTGAACAAAATGTGTGGGGTAACAGTCTCCGCATCTTGAAATGCGAAAGGACTCCAGGCGATGGCTAGATAGACAGCAGAGCAAACTGCAAGTACCGCAGCCAAAATGGATTTCCCTCGAGAACCTGAACCAAATGCCAGCCAAAAATATAAGGGACTTGCCCAAATAAAATTCCAATTGTCCTTGGTCGCTTGGTGTTCGGTCCCAAACCACATTATCAGCATGATGAGCCCTGCAATACCATTGATGATATATACCGCCTTAAGACTCAAGCCCAGGTATTTGAATTGGCGAGCATACCACAAAATCCCGAACATTAGCATCAGGTAAAAGTACACCACCCAAGGTGAAAACCAAGACGGCTGCTGCCTCGCTTTCAATTCATCATCAAATATGAGCACCTTGTAGGAGTCTGCACACAAAGTACGAATGGAGTCCCCTTCTATTTTTGCATGTACGAAGTGGTCATGCAAATAATCAGGAAGAAACATCTGATCCATAAGCGAAGCTTTTGCATCCGCCTTTCGGCCAATGATAAGGTCGATCCCATATGCTGTCCAAGGCATAGCAGTAAGGTATTGATGTAGCATATCACGAAAGGTCAGTTCCAGATTTTTTCCAGCGGTATCGAAACTGACGGGGCTTCCTACATTTTTAATAATCATGTCTCGGACCCGTGAAGAACAATTGTCAAAGAAAAAATCATAGGCATACTCTGCGTTTTCCGGTTTTGCATTTTCAATCAGTGCCTTGATCAGGATAACCCGCTGTACATCATCCAGAAAGAGTAGCTGCTCGCGAACCCCGCGCTGAAAGTGATTGTACTCTTGGAGAAAATTGGCATAGCTCGTCACACTCAGACGATAAGGCAACTTACCCCTCATGAATTTGAGATAAAAATTTGGAGTCTGAAAATCAAAAGTACCATAATTGAACACCTGATCAATACCCCGCTGATGATCAAACACACGAATAGCAGTATGACCAAATGTGGAGTAAAGATCTGACCCAGGATCACAGCTAAGAATGCTTACTTGCGTCGTGTGCAGGAGACTATCCTGGGTCCAAATAACACCAGACCAAATAAAACAAAGAACAAATAAGAAAGGCCTCATGACTCAAATTTGTTACAAAAATGCTAAATAATATCAGAGCTCAAACAAAAAGGAAATTCTTTTTTTACACAATTCGTTACCATGACGGATCGAACCTAGGATGAAGTCCAAAATTGAGTTAATTTTACAGTCAAAAATATATAGATGAATTTGAAAAAAACCATTCTTGGGGCCTTTTTGTATGTGTGTTTCGCAGCAGTAGCCATCGGACAGTCCGAAGTCATTCCGATCACTTGGAAAATTTTGGCGGATGTGAAATTCAAAGAGGAGTACAATAAGGAATTCGACTTCAATGTACTATACCCCACTTTTGGCCCCAAGGTCAAAGCCCTGGAAAATAAATGGGTAGAAATCGAAGGATATGCCATTCCGATTTCAGAACTCGGATATGAAGACATCCTAGTGCTCAGCGGACTGCCCTACAGTCAGTGCTTCTTCTGTGGAGCTGCAGGGCCAGAATCTGTCATGGATATCAAACCAAAAAAGAAGCCAAAAAATGTTAAACTCGACAAAAAACTAAGATTCCGCGGCAGACTCAAGCTCAATGAACGTGACCTCAGCATGCTCAACTATGTACTTTTAGATGCCGAATTGGTAGAATAATAAACGTTTTTTGTAGAAAAGGCTATGAAGCTAAATACCAAATTATCCTTCTTTTTGTTATAGAATTGTGATTTGAATCTTTGAAAGTTTTATGAACCACGACTATTACCAATCATCAAAAACGAGTAAAATGAAGCTACCCGCGATTGCACTTATTTTTTCTATCATTGGATATTTTGGAGGAGGATACCTCAAATCCCAGATCGCTAGTTTTGGCGAAAATGAAGCTGCAGAAGTAACTGAAGATCCCTCATCTACGACAGACTCGGGCCAAGTGACAGCCGAAAAAACTGAGGTCGAAGATGAAGGATCTGGAGACCCCATACGTGACTACGAGACAGCCACTATCCAACTATTCGAGCGAGCTGCACCATCCGTCTGCTACATCACCACCACCGTACAGCGCAGAGATTATTGGTCTCGAAATACCACTGAAATCCCCGCTGGTAGTGGCTCTGGTTTTATCTGGGATGAAGATGGACACATCGTGACCAACTATCATGTAATTCGGGACGCCACCAGTGCGATGGTAACCCTCAGTGATCAAAGTACCTACTCCGCAAAATTAGTCGGGATAGAGCCAAGTAAGGATCTCGCTGTGCTCAAGATCGATGCCCCCGCCAAGAGTCTGCGCCCCATCAAGGTAGGGTCCTCCCAAAAACTAAAAGTAGGCCAATTCGTCATGGCAATAGGGAATCCATTCGGTTTGGACCAAACACTAACTACGGGAGTCATCAGTGCCCTTGGTAGAGAGATCCAGTCTCTTACGGGAAGACCTATCCGGGATGTAATCCAAACTGATGCAGCAATCAATCCCGGCAATTCAGGAGGTCCCTTGCTAGACAGGAGTGGAAAGCTCATTGGTGTCAATACACAGATCTACAGCCCTTCCGGCGCTTCTGCAGGTATCGGATTTTCCATACCAGTCGACGAAGTAAAATGGGTGGTTCCCGATCTGATCAAATACGGTGAAGTGCGAAGGCCCGTGCTAGGCATCACCGCACTGCCTGCTCAATATGCCCAGCAAATGGGTATCAAAAATGGTATAATGATTGCCGATCTTTCACCAAATGGGCCAGCTGCCAAAGCAGGTCTCAAAGCTATTCAGCGATTAGAAGACGGAAGGATAGATGTAGGCGATATCATCACCCGCATCAACAATGTGAAAGTGACTGACATCAATGATCTCATCCTCAAACTCGAGAAATACAGTCCCGGTGATATCGTGGAAGTGAGATTTACCCGCGATGAGAAAGAAAAAATAGTAAAAGTGAAACTCGCTGCATCTCGAAGCGAATAAAACGATCAACCATGAATAGAGATATCTCCCATCTCCGGGAAAATTACGGATTCGGCACATTGGAGCGTGATATGCTTCAAGAGCATCCGATCAAACAATTTTCAGAGTGGTTTCAGGCAGCATTGGATTTTGGAGTGATGGAGCCCAATGCCTTCGTGCTATCTACCATTGATCCTGATGAGCCTACCCTACCAGATAGCCGCGTGGTATTGATGAAAGAGATAAAATCCGATGGACTGGTCTTTTACTCAAATTACGAAAGCCACAAGGGACGCAGCATTGAAAAAAATCCATATGTCAGCATAAATTTTCTATGGCTAGCTATGGAGCGACAGGTCCGCATTCGGGGACGTGTGGAAAAATTAGATCGCAGTGAATCTGAAAAATACTTCCGCAGCAGACCCTTGTCTAGCCAGATTGGAGCTTGGGCTTCAAGGCAAAGTAGTGTATTATCAGATCGTCAGCCCCTTGAGGATGCCTACGCTATGTATGAAGCAAAATTTTCATCCGTAGAGCAAGTACCTATGCCTGACTTTTGGGGAGGATACCATGTCATCGCAAGTGAATTTGAATTTTGGCAGGGTCGAGAAAGTAGACTCCATGACCGATTCCGATATCAAAAACTGGTGGATTCTTGGCTTATTACAAGACTTAGTCCATAATGGCTACCCCACTGAAAGAATTGTACAATGCCAGCTTCTTTGCAGCGTACACACAAGCATTTCCTTCTCACGTAGATTTTACAGCGGTTAGGGAGCTTCCATCTTCTGAGAAATTCATAGGAGCAGAATTACGTCAGCGTCAATACTATCTGACCGAGGCCACCGCTGCATGTCTTCCTAAAGATTTGAAAAAGGCAAAGGTGATCATTGAAAAAATCGTATCAAATCTACGCTCTGTTGGCATACCTGACTTCAATTTCCACTACCTTTTTCTAAATGACTTGGTGACCTTTTTTCCTGATGATCGACTGGAGGATCGATTGGATTTTCTGAAATGTCTGACCATTTTTTCGAGTGCAGAATTTGCCATCAGGCATTTGATTATGGAGGATGAGGTAAAGACATTGGCGTACATCCTTCCTTGGAGCGACGACCCCAACCCCCTCGTGAGGCGGCTTATTACTGAAGGGACAAGGCCGAGGCTGCCTTGGGGGGTGGCCCTAAAATCTTTTCAGAAAGATCCCAGCCCCATGCTTCCCACCCTAAAGAAATTAATATCAGATCCCGCAGATACTGTCCGTCTCAGTGTCTCCAATCACCTCAATGATATCTCGAAGGATCATCCAGAACTCGTGCTCCATTGGATCGAATCTAGCCTGCCATCCGCAAATATTTCTGTAAGAAAAAACCTCAAACATGCTGCAAGAACCCTACTGAAAAAAGGCGATCAACGAGCTTTGTCACTTTTCGGGCATGCAGCGGTGAGGGGTCAATTGAGTTTTTTCGAACTGACGGACACCGATATTTATGTGGGTGGACACCTCGTTTTTGATTTCTCTTGGATATCCCACGAAGAAAAGCCAGCTCAAATCCGAATAGAATATGCCATCGACTTCCTCCGAAAAGATGGCAGTCACCACAGAAAGGTATTCAAAATAAGTGAGAAAGCCCTTTCACCAGGTGAGCACATCGATATCCCAAAGCGGCACAGCTTCAGAAAAATAACGACCCGTACCTTTTATGATGGTCTCCATCGTCTGTCTGTCCTGATCAATGGACAAGTCCTCGGAACTAGGGACTTTCGATTAAGTCACCCTTAATCAATAATAGGATTCAGAAAGTCCTAATGCTTGTCCGCCACCGTAAAAACGCGGCTTACATTAAATCCAAAGTGAATCCCCTGAAGGCCATTGGTCCACGAACCCGTATTTTCTGCTACGAATCCCTTCTCTATCATGGATCGGCTGTTGGAAAAATGCAGTTGGAATACGTGACCTCCCGTCTCGATATCCACTCCGATGGATAGAGAAGGCTTGATCTCCGTTGCGACTCTGTTTGGTGCGAGGTAAATGTACTCGGCTGTGAGGGCCATACGTTTGGTGAGTTTCAGTCGACCGGCACATGCGAGGGCATACACATCATTCTTTTCCTGACGGGTAGCTACGAGATTACGGTGTACAAGCGTAGGGCTCACCTGAAGTGAAAAACCATCGCTAAATTTCCTTCCAAGGATCAACTGCCAAGTAAAAGACAATCGACTCGAGAAATAATTCTGTCGATCTGGGTTCTCCCACTTGAGCGTATTGATGGCCATGGTAGAAAGTATGGAGGCTGTGATGGGCATTGATTTTTTACCCGTGCTTTGACGAAGGATCTTATACTTACCATAAAAATCATAGGTCTTCTCGAAGCTACTGCGGCCGAATCCCACCGTCAGCTCCCGTGTAAGTCCATAATCCCAGCCCAAGCGGATATTGGCCCCATCCAATCCAAATAAATCATAAAAACCATTGTCAATGGGATTGAATCGGTGGCTGATTTTGAAATCCAGTACACCTGGAGCTGTACTCTCGATGGAGTGAAGATTGATGACCCGATTGGTCTTAAAGCTCGCCGTGGCGTACTCCGTGGTCTCTTCCTCCTCCCCTAGCAATGCCAAAAGATCTTCGTCTTCCCCTTGCGTAAAACCCACCAAGGAGCCGCAAGCCAAAAGGCCTGCGACCAAGTATATTCTAATGAGATCCATGGATTAGGATTTTAAAGGCTCAAGATTAGCCAACACTTTAATTAGGATAGTCTTTGCGATTTTATCCTTCACGAGACTTGGTATTTCGATTTGGTAATCCGCTACATCAATGTTGAAATTCGAGGTGAGCTTCACCTTTCCACCTTTGGTAGCCACGGTACCCTTTGCAGTCACATCCTTGGTCACGCCGTGAATAGTCATTTTACCAACCACCGTAACTTCGTGGTTCTTATCGATACTTGGATCTATCTTTGAGTAGCGCTGGATTTCCCCTTTGAAGGTCGCCTTCGGGAATTTGTCGCTCTCCATGTAGTTTTCATTGAAGTGCTCCTGCATAAGGGCTTTCTCAAATTTAAAACCCTTGATCAAGGTAGCGAACTCCATTTTTCCAGTTTCCAGGTCGAGTACACAGGTAGATGTTTTATTGAACGCTTCGATTTTTTCCATCGGTGCTTCCGAAAAGAAAGAAAGCTCAGCTGCTTTGGTAAAATATTTTTGAGCTTGAAGACCTGATACCACTAAAAATAAAAAGGCTACGAACATTAATTTTTTCATTTGATTCATTTTTATTGATTGATAAATATTTTTTTGACTATAAATTGGACTTTTTAAGAAGGCAATAACACGCATCGAACCAGCACCACATCCATCAGCATCCCAGTGCATTGGCCTCGTACCAAAATCTGAGCACCTTCTACTATACGCTCAGACGGTAGCTCTTCGTTGAATTCACAAAATACACTCATCAAAGGGTCGTCCGTTTGGAGGGTAACCGTGGTCACCCCATTTTCAGTTGCCGCTGTCAGGACCGTACCTTTTACCTCGATGATTTTATCAAGGTATTGTTGATTGGCAGCCGCTTCGTCCGTGGCAAAAGCTTGTACCAAATCCCTCGCATCGATGACCACTTCGGAATCGACATCGGCTAGATCTGCCACCGGTTTATTATACAAATAGAAGCCTACGCCAGCCCCAATCAGACCGAAAACTGCGATTAGAATCCATAATTTTTTCATGATAAATATATTTTGTGCATTAAAATAATCATTTTGATATCGTACGGAAATAAATCCCAGCGAGCAATTATTTAATTATTCGGGCTTCCTGCTTCGATCCAAGCTTGTATCTTTTGAATGGAGCAATCCGCAATTTTTGGAGCCCCGGAAGGCATCGCAGAAAATCCTGGATCGTGACGGATCACACCTATCAACTTACCATTGTCCACATATTTTTTGACTGCGGTGTGTTGGTCAAGGCTGACATTGGCAATATTGATCGCCGAAGCATGGCATCCATTGCAGCTGGTGTTCAGGATCGGGGCGATGTCTTGGGTATAACTGACATCGGTCGTGTCACAAACACTGTCCCCGTAAAGATTTTCTTCCACATCGTAGTAACAAGATGCCAAAAGGGAAATCATAGTGAACATGATTAATAAGCGCATCATATCTTTATTTTTTGGATTTGTATTAATTATTTGGAGCTCCGGCATCTATCCAGCCCTTGATTTTTTTGATGGTACAATCTGGAAGTTTGCCACCGCCCTGAGGCATCGGCTTGAATCCTGGACTCCAATTGATAGCGCCATGCAGTTTTCCGGACAGTGCTACCGTCTTGATATCTTCGTAGGTTTCTAATCTGATACCAGCACTGGGATTGGTGGCACCATGGCAAGTACGACAAGAATTGAGACTAGGCTTTACAAAACCGGAGAAACTGACATTCGTCGTGACACAATCATTCGGAGATTCATCGCATTCCAGATTTTGGGCACCCTGGGCTATCCAGTCAGATATCTTCTTGATGTCCGCGGCACTCAATCTCGGAGCTGGCGGCGGTGGCATCACATCATCTGGATCAGATTCTGTGATGACTTCGAATAGGTCACTATCATTCGGTCTACCTGGTCTGATTTTTCCAGTACGCATCACATTTTGATAGCTGTCCAGGATGATCCCATCTTGGGCTGAGCCCGCATTATGACATCCTGAAAAAGCACAACTCGCAGTCAGAATCGGTAGGATGTCACGATCAAAATAGATGACCTCTGGATCACAGGGCGTACCATTGCCACTGGTATCTACAGGTATATATGGCAATATCGTGATGACCGTGGTATCACAAACCCCAGCCGTACATGCAATGATGCAAGTCTCTACAGTAGATGATTGACCATTCGGCCTCCAAAGGATGCAATTTTGAGCATTAATCTCGATGCTTCCCTGGCCAGCCGGTGATGGATTGCAAATACTGTAGCTCGTATTTGATTGCACGGGTATGTCATCCACTACAGGACAAACAGGCACAGGCGAACAAGTCGGGCAAGCGGCTGTGATGGTCAGAAAACTTTTGGTAGGTACGCCTGTACTTGGATTGGTTGGTTCGTGTGTACAAGCCGCACCAGCAAAAACAGTGATTATAAAGCCTATAAGTATGTTAGCATGTATTCTCATAGCTACGCTGGGTTGAAAAATTTATAGGACAAAGGTATACGAAGCAAGGCTAGCATTTTTTTTATTCCTCCCCAATGGGAAAAAATGACTACTGAATGGGAAAAGACATTCTCTATGACCTTGATGAGCTGCATTAATTGACATCTAACATGCTAGCGTAAGCCATTTACCAGATGGAGGAACAGTCTATTAAGTTTGACCGCTAGTATATTTCAGTACAAGCCATATCAAAAGGCTCCGAGGAATTATCCCTTCATTTCCCGTCTTAATTGATCAATCTGCTCAGCAGAGAAGCCGGTAAGATCAGCAATCGTCTGATTATCATAGCCTTTCACAATTCCGTTTTTCACGATTTCAACGGTTTTCCTGTTGCTTTCTTCTTCCCTAACACGAAATTCTTCCTCGGTCTGGAGAGAAAAGATTTCACTGGCCTTGTGGTGCAAGCTATCCAAATACCGATTATACCCATACCTTTCAGATTCGGGAAGCCTCATGATGTCGAGAACATTACCTGCCTCCTTAAGTCCTTTGGCTTTAAATTCATCTTTTACCTCACTATTTTTCAAAAAGTAGATCCACTCATCTAAAGTGTTGCGTGATATATCATCAAACTGATTCACTTTGAGTAGATAATATTCTGGAAAGATATCTGATATTTTTTCTTTGATAAAAGTTTTTTTCTGCTTCTCGGAGAGCCCCAATATATCACTTTGGTGCATACCGACAAACTCGGTCAATCCCTTGTAGATGTAGTCTTGACCTTGACCCAAATCGAAGTACACAATATTGATCGAAATCACTTTTTTTATCTCCGCATAGTTTTGTCCCAAACTCAAGTTTTCAGAAATAGCCTTCGATACACCATAGGCCATTCGATGAAAATAATCAATTTCGTAAGTACTCTGAATCTCAATGATAATAAGCTCCTTTTTTGAATTTTGAGTAAGAATATCAACACGGTTGAACTTGTCATCTTCATCCTGCTGATTCGTTTCACTTTCTAGGATTTTTTCAATCTTGATATCATCAAATAATAGCTCACTCAAAAATCCCTCCAATACAACAAAATTGGTCTTATTCCGCAGAAGACGCTTTATTGCCCAATCAAATCGTACTAATTTCTTGCTCATTGTAATTCTATTCAAAACTTGCTCAAAAATAAGAATAATTGACATAAGGACTCCAAAAAACCCCTTAAAAAGGAATTCAGAACTTTACTTATCAAAGCCAATAATCACCAAATAATCTGTAGTCTAAAAAGTTCGCCTCCTCCACTCATCCCCTAAAAAATCCAATTCATCCGAAAATTGGTACAGGAACAGCAAGTTCTTTTTACTTTTGAAGAAAAAACAGGATGGTGCAGCAATCCTCACTTCAAAATTTTTCAGAAATAGCTCGAATATCAGAGATTGGTCCAACCAAGAACCATTTCCTCACGTTGCATTCATCCTGCCATAAACTTCAGTCCATTCACCATGGCCAAATTACTGCTTACCACAAAGCGTCCCGCATCACGGAAAGAATGAATAAAACCATCACCCACACTGCCCTGATCCAATTGCTTTTTGTCTTACAAATACTTTGTCTTATCCCCTTGACGGGCTTGGGTCAGGAAAATAAGATAAAATTTTCAGGAAAAGTGAGCTTCGTTTCTGATGCCCCACTTGAAAAAATCGCAGCCACCAGTGACAAACTGCAAGGCATCATTAATCTGAGTACCAATCAATTCGCCTTTTCGGTGAAGGTCAGGACTTTTGAGGGTTTCAACTCACTGCTGCAACAAGAACATTTCAACGAAAACTACCTTGAATCCGATAAATATCCAAGCATCAGTTACACTGGCAAACTTCTTGACAAGTGGGATAGCCAAACACCCGGTACCTACAAGGTCCGATCTAAAGGATACCTCGAGTGCCATGGGATCAAAAAAGAGCAAATCATCGAAAATACCATCACCGTCACCAAAAGCCAGATCAGCGTCAGCAGTAAGTTTTCGGTACTGCTGGCAGATTATGGCATCAGCATTCCTCAGATCGTGCAAAAAAAGATCTCAGAAGAAATATTGATCACCGTCACCGCAAGTCAAAGTAAATGAGTCTTTTCTGGTCCATACTGCTCATTTTCATCTTTTGGAATCACTCCACTGCGCAATACGTACATCTGCACCTATACGAATCAGCTGCCAATATTCTTCATCATGATGCAAAAAAGCTTATCCAGCCCAAGCAGGATTTTCTTTACATCCTCTCTGATGTAGGCATCTCAAGATTTACCGGGCAGACACTTGAGCTGATCCATGAAAACGGAGCACAAAAAACGGAAATCGTAGACCTGAAATCTACCCAAAATGGATGGTTGGGCCTTAGCGCAGATGGACAAGCATGGAGGCTGGATCAAAAAAAACTAATTCCCACCATCAAATTCAAATCAGAACCTGCATCAAGAATAACTGGATTAGTGCATCTATCAGAAGACCTACAATTCGTAAGCACCTATGGTCGAGGCATTTGGGCACTACATCAGAAACAAAAGACCCTTCATAGATGTCACTCCGAGGATCAGCCTGACATCTACCATATGGATAAAACCTATGATGATCAATTGGTGGTAGGCACGGACAATGGGGTTTTCCTTGTGAAACCCACAGCTTCTTCCTGCACTTGGGAACCTTACGTCTCAAGCTCCGAACTCCATAAAAAGGCCATACAAAAAGTGATCCCACATCCGCTCGAGGATATGGTATTTGCCTGGACCGCAGACCAAACGATTTGGGTATTAGATCGAAAAAAAAGAAGTACACAGCCACTTTTCCCCTCGAAACAAAAATTGGTGGTACACAATATGCAATACCTCATCAGTCTCCAACAAGATCCCATCCCATCGATTCAAGTATACAATTTCTCTGAGCAAAGCTCTATCCAATTACATTTTCGTGGTATTGAGGAGCAGCTACACATCACAGATATGGCGCTTGGCGACTACGGACAGTTATTTTTCCTATGCAAAAACAATGGATTACTCACTTGCCAGCTTTCCTTCGTCTTGGAGGAAATCCCGCAGAAATCTATCCAACGATTGCTAAGCTTCGAATCTTCCGTCATCATAGGAACGGATAGTGGCCTGCACATCAAAGCGAGCGGACAGATGCTGAAGACACTCATCCCTAGTATCAATGTACTATCCCTCTATCTTCAAGAGTCGAATCAGTCACTGTGGGTAGGTACTTTTGGACAAGGCTTATACCACTATGATCTTCGCACCCAGAAAATAATAGCCATCTACTCCGAAAAAACTGGCTTGGTCAATGACAATATCTTTGACATCGTTTCTGACGATGATGGAATGTGGCTTGCGAGCTTGGCAGGCGTCCAAAAAATAAACTTCGAAGGACAAAGCATTCAAAGGTATCATTCCAAATTTGGACTCCCCTCGGATTACAATCTCAGCTTATTTCGGGATAGCAAAAAAAATATTTGGATTGGATCAGAAGGCAATGGTATCAGTAGATTGGATACCTTGGGAAAACTTACATCCTATGGTGGCAAACATAGTATCACAAGCATCACAGAAGACAAGGAGGGAAAAATCTGGTATTCTACACTCCAGGATGGACTTGGATATATCGATCAAGAAAGAAAATACAGCTTTGGACTGGCTCAGGGCCTCACCGAACTCCACATTTCAGGGCTTGCATTGGATGAATTTGGCCAGATACTGGCTTTTCACCACACAGGCATTGACGTGATCAACCCAAGCGAATTATCCACCATCTGTATCGGAAATAACATCGGCATACGAAAATGGAACCAAAACCTCCACGCCTACACCCAAATGAAAAATGGAAGATTTGTACTTTCGGATGGTGACAAAATCATTCACTTCCAACCAATATCTATGGACCATTCACAGGGTAAACTGAAGGTAGACTATGTCCGACTCGGCAATCGAAAACTGAGCAAAGCACCCGCCTCTTTCGAAGTAGCACACGACCAAAATAATCTGGAGATCGGATTTCATGGCATCTGGTATCCCGATCCGAATCGGCTAAGTTATCGATACAAACTGACCCCACTCGATACAGTATGGCGAACCACCAAGGATATGAAAATCTGGTATCCAGATCTCTCTCCGGGAGAATATAGATTAGAACTCTCCTGCCTCAGCCATGCGCAAGAAATCCGAAAACCTGACTATACCTTCAATTTTACTGTTGCCCCTGCCATTTGGGAAAGACCCTTGACGTGGGTCATGTTTGTAATAATCTTACTAATTTTGACGTATGTTTTGGTAAAAAACGTGGAAAAAAGAAAACTCCACCTAAGAAATCTTCAAAATGAAAAGCTCCAAGGTCAGCTAGAGACGCTAAAATCACAGATAAACCCTCATTTTTTATTCAATAGCTTCAATACCCTCCTATGGAAAATAGAACATAACCCCAAGGAAGCCTCACGAATGGTCGAAAATCTTTCTGATTTCTATCGCAATATGCTTCAGTTTAGAGATCAGGACTTCATCCTGCTCGAAAAAGAAGTGGAGCTGGCAAATACCTATTTTGAATTGCTCAAAATCAGATTTAATGAAGGAATTAAATTTGATTGCCACATCGGAACTGCTGAAAAACAATCAAAAATCATCCCCCTCAGCATTCAGCTCCTGATCGAAAATGCCATCAAGCACAACATCGTGTCTAAATCCAATCCGCTGAAGATAGAAATCTATACGGAGAATGGTTTTTTGTATGTACGAAATAACCTTCAGCTAAGGTCCGAGACAGAGCCCTCTACCCATTTCGGTCTCCAATCCTTGGAAAAACGGTACGACATCCTACTCGGAAAAAAAGTAAATATCCACCAAGACGAAAATTCCTTCACGGTACAAATACCACTGCGCAACACATGAGAAAAATATTGATCATCGAAGACGAGGAGGCTGCAGAAGCAAGACTCCGGCAATTGCTCCGAGAGGTAGACCCAGATCTCGAATTCCTGCCTTCCATAGATAGTGTGACGGGAGCAATCGATGCCCTCCGCCATGGTCAAACACCGGATCTCATCTTCATGGACGTACAGCTATCAGATGGTCTGTGCTTCAAAATATTTGACGCCGTAAAGATCGACGTACCCATTATTTTCACGACTGCATATCACGATTACGCACTTGATGCATTCAGATCCTTTGTGGTAGACTACCTGCTCAAGCCGATTCGGATCGATGAGCTGAACCGAGCATACACAAAATATCTCCAGTTTTTTGATCGCTCATCCACTGCCCCCACCACTACAGAAAAGAAAGAAGAGGAGAAAAACTGGGTCATCCGCCTCGGAAATCAGATTCGCTTGGTTTCTCAAAAAGAAGTGGCTTATTATTTTTCGAAAGATAAGATTAGCTACCTCATCACCTTTGATGGTAAAAAATGTGCCCTTGATCAATCTTTGGATTCCATAGAATCAGTCATCAGCCACACAGACTATTTTCGAGTAAATAGACAATGTATTCTCCACAGAAAGTCTGTTCAAAAAATGGAAATCGAAAGCAAAGGTCGACTCTTGCTTACACTTTCTCCACATGATTATCAAACTATCAGTAGTACAGAGCGGTCTCCCGCCTTCAAACAATGGCTCTACGAATGACACACGGGAATATCCTGATGTAAAAATTGGCATGTTTCCCATTGATATTGAAAACATTAGGTCAAAAATATTGTTTCCCTTTTCAAAGTTTTCACGATGGGCGTAGGACGTCAATTCAAAAGAATAGGAGAAACTGCGGTAGCATATGGCCTTTGGGCTTTTATCATTTGGATCTTCTCGAATTTAGCTAGGCTGTTTATTTTTCTCGTAATCCTATTGGGATTGTTCGTTTGGATCGGTTCATCTTTTAATGATGTGGGGGATAAGTTTTACGTCCAGACCGCCACGCTCGATTTGCTGGACAAACCCATGGGAAAAAAAGTCCGAACCCTCCAAATGAATGACACTTTGATAATCGTAAAGGAGATGAGCGAAGAATGGGTAAAAGTCGCAGCAGACAAGGATACCCTGTACTTCAAAAATGAATACCTCCTCGGTCAAAATCTCGGCTATTCTAATAAAATCGAAAAAACACCATTCAATAAATGGAAAGCTCTTTCTGGAGAAAAAGCCACGCTCAATCACCCCGATGGATACTTTGATACGGGCAACGCTATCTTAAAAAATGGGGAACGGATTACCATCACCAAAGCATCAGAGTCCGACAGCCTCATCCACTTCAGGGTAAAAGATGTCTATAATGCAAAGATCCACCTAAAGCACCTTCTACTGAATTGGGAATCCGTGCTCAAAAAATATCCTAGGATTGCTGAGTAGGGGTTTTGGCACCAACTATTGAGTCAAAAAAAACCAAACATAATCTGAAAAAAAATCTCAAGCGATCACCTTACCAATACCTTGAAGCTTTGGCGTGGTGTGTCGGCTGATTTTTGGGCAGTCAGGAAGTACATCCCTGGCTCGTATGGCATGCTGAGCTCGATCAACTGATCCGTGCTATGATACATCCACTGGACCATTTGGCGACGACCGGAGATATCAGTCAGATTCAGTAACAACCGATCCGCTTGGAGACTGCCATTAACCTTCAAAAATACACGTTGACCAGCGGCAACTGGATTTGGGTAGGGCGCTGAAAAATCGGCATCCCTAGGCACCTCCACCTCCGAAATGCTCGTCAATAGGCTACAGGCATCGTCGATCTGGGTACAGTACATCCGCGAAGCAAGTGAGCAATCCAAAACATAAGGATTCACCTTTCCCTCCTGATAATTCGCTATGCCAAAGGTACGATTCCACTCCTTTTCATCCACCGGATCTAAAAAATGCCAGTTGCATAGGGTAGCCCGTTGCACCTCAAAAAAGGTGGCATTGGAATTCTGGACCTGATCCCTATACATGGTGTGTATGTAAAACATCGCTCTGGCAAAATCCCCCTTCGAAGATTCTCTGGGCTCAAAAGCGCCATTGCCGGCATTTAGATCCTCAGAATATAGGTCTCTATTGGTGGTGGGTATCACACTGGTCTCCGTAGTCAGATAGTGCCAGCTGGTGGTCTGTGCATCCGGGATCTCCGCGAAAATCTTATTTCCCCGTGCATTGTTCGTACGGGTACGTGTAGGAAAAAGATGGTGCATATCACTCCGAGAATTTCCCTGGCCGGAGCCAAGGGATTGAGGATAGGCATGCTCCGTATTGATACCATTGTCCACGCCATTCATGAAGAGTGCATCCGTAGGGTCTACACCTTCGGGAATACTGACTTTCAGACCTGTATACACACATTCTACGACCCTATTCACTGCATCCACCTTCAGAAAAAGGCTATCCCTAGCTTGGCTGTAGGGTAGTACGACAAATGGCTTATAATTGTCCACTACAAGTTGGAAAAGGTTATCCCCTCCGAATCCTTTGAAAACATCCCGATGAGCAAACTGACCTTGGACAATATCGACGGAAAAAACCAATAAAACGAACAAAACAAGCCTGGGAGAAATACTAAAAAATGACATACGAACGATCTAATCAAAATGCAATGATAGCATTTTTTGGGTGAATTGAGGTGATTTCCATGCGAATTCCATATTAAATCCCCCATCCATGAAATTTTATGTCCTTTATCAGACCGTTAACAGCAAGTTTTTTCGGCTTCTCGAGTGCTTCAAATGCTTTAAAACTTGTAGGAAGAAAAATTGATGGAGAAACTCGCATTGAAGACATTTTTAAAGCTGGCTTCCGGATTTTGGGCATTGATCAAACTACTGCTAATCACGGGCAGATAAAACGCTGCCACATTCGGATTCCCAATGCACAATCCACCACTCCAAAGACTTTGTACCTCAAATTTATCGGCTTGCTGATCGTAGCTGCTCACGACTCCAAAATCACCATAGACCTGAATCCATGACACATCCAAAAATGGAATGTTGCTATATACATTGATGGAACTCAGCCAATTGTTACTCCTTGCGACACTCGGATCATTACCAAAATCTGTCTTAAACCCACCAGCTCGAAGAGGTGACACCATAGAGGAAATAAATCCCCTACTCTGCTGCCCTCTATCCAAAAATATCTCATCAAAGGTGTAATCCTGTGCAGCATCTTGTACCAAAGACAGGCTTCCACTTGCAAATACACCTTCAAATTCGCTTGCATTTCGATTGCTGTGTGTCAAAAATCCACCTGCGAAAATTCGAACGGTGGTAGCGCTGTTCCGATTCCATTTCCAACTGTTCATTTGGCTCACAGAAATTTGGAGGTATTTTTGGGCTGGAGCCAATGCACCATCGTATGACTGATATTCGGCAGTGGCTAGGAAGCTTGACCTCCGTAGACTAGACGTCTTTGACCGCTGATAGCTCAGTCTTGATATTTGCTGAGGATTCATTTGAGATGCACCATCTATATCCAAAGATTCCCGCCAGATCATGAAATGCTGTGCCGTCAGTGAAGAGACCACATTTTTGTCCCCTGGCGCCGTGAAGTGGAGTCTGATCGTAGGATCCAGCTTTACGTAGCGGGTACTCAGATCATTGGCTTGATACCGCAGTCCGTAAGATTTTACACCGAGGTGAGCGGATATTCCTTTTAGCATTCCTGCCTCCAAGTCTGTAGTATGTCGGATGAAACCCTGACCAACGAGGGATTTACTTCCCAAAGCATATCCGAGCTGAGTCAGGTAGGTGGTTTTTGCGGGTGCATGCCTATTGAAATTGCTAAAGACCAAGCCCGCCATGGTTTTGTCAGCGTATGTATAACCCAGCCATGGAGAAAGCCTCATGGATGGTGTATTTGGGATTATAGAAGAAACAAGACTTGTAGTCGTAAATGAACCTCGCCCTCGGTCTGGATTGAAAAACAGTGTTTGATTCTGGCGATTCAGGTCAGGGAGCACCCCAAAATTATCCACCTGAACGAAGTCCATATTGAAGGCATCAAAACTTCCCTCTAAGACAATTTCCTTGGTGCCGATGAATCCAGGGATGAGTTCATAATACATCTTCGTCTTTTCTTTAAATCCTACGAAGATGGTAAAATTAGGTGCCTCTGTCCCAACATTTTTGATGGTGCATCGGATTTTTTGTCCTTCGAATCCTACATTTTCAAGTATATAATCGCAGGTTTGTTCGATTGATTTCAGATCGATGGTCCATTTTTCATTGGCTGTTTTGGTGGCTTCCACGGCATTGCGGATAGATTCGATAGTCAGCGGTGTTCGGGCATTTTGGGTTACCGTCTCAAAAAATTTGACACCACTAGGTTTGTGAGCATAGATGTAGGATATTTTTGCCAGATTTTGGAGGTACTCCTCCTCACAACAAGTGCTCAGGCTATCCTGATCCCAAAGTCGGTTTTGGCCATAGACTAGATACGGCAGTGACTGCTTGGCTGTTTCTGGAAAATTGGCTGCATTTCCATAAAAATCCCTGAAAGAAGTCCTTAGCAAGGTCGATTTTGCTTGATGGACCAAGGCCTCTACCAGCGCCCGATCATTGGGCATGAAATCAGCGGCGCTGTATATGGTCCCTCGCAATAAATCTATGTGAAAATCAGTCAATCCTTTTTTACGTGATCGCCCGTAGGAGCGTTTATCAATAACTCCGGACATCTGCCGACCAAAAAAGTTTTGTGCTCGATCACGTTCTACCATCAAAATTTGAGCTTTACTCTGGTTCAATCTCAATTTATCATTCCAGTTTTTCTGGTAAAGGGCAAACATTGAATTCAAATCATCTGCTCGGCTATTGCTCCATCGGACATCTTTGTGAATAAAAATATGGTGGTTATTGGCTGGAGCACCTTTCCAAACCTCTTGATAGCTATCTCTATAAAATACAAAGCCAAGCTCTTGCACTCCTTGCGCAAACAAACTGAATCCCTTTGGCGACTCTGTCACCTGGTGCGGAGTGATTACTTTCATCGATTTCACACCTGTCAGCTCGCCCCGAACATCCATTGGAAATGCCAATCGTGTCTCTTGTACATCAAATTCTTCCAAACGCCCTGTCCAACCTTGGTGAATCAATGCTGGCAAAAAGTATTGGAGAGCCACGATATCTTTCTGATAACCAAATCCAAACATCCTTTTGGGCAGGAAAAGCATGTAATTCATATCGACGTTGATCGGTCCTTCGACTGCGGATTTGACAATTATTCCAAAATTTGAACTTCCCTTTTTTCGGACGATATGGGCTTCTTTCCCATCTACTTGGGTTACGAGATCTTCTACCTTAGCCAGGTCACTTTTCGCTGTAAAATACAATTCGTTGTTTCCTCTTTTGGACATTCTTTTTGCCATTTCAGATCTATGATCGCTATAGGCTAGTGCCCCCAACTGAAACCACAAAGTATCCAAGGGAATGCCTATTTTGGGATCAATTTTGAGGGAAATATCTACAAAAACTTGCTGTGAACTCGATTGATAGTCCGCAGAAAACTGAACTTGGATGGGACTTTGTTGGCCTTTCAACACGCTCAATGACCACCCAAAAAATGAAAAGACGAAAAACAACAATTGGCACTTTCTCATAAAAAAACAAAATGAATGATTTGAAGTATTTGTGTATGAGATTTGGACCTCACAATACACACACAAAGATAAAATACAAACTTTGGATGATCAATGGTTGAACAAAAATCTATTGAAAAAACTTATCCCTCACTGCAAATACCCCATGACTGTGCGAAAATACCGTAGTTGTCCGTACCCTTAAAAACTTGGAATGACCAATAACTCCGATGGCCTAAGGTGATGAGTCGAATATAATTGACCAAAATATTCAGAAAGATCAACTGACATTCTTTGGTACAGCCTCCATTTAGCTTGCCAGCGATAACTGACAAGCGAAATCTCACGCACGGGGATGGGCGCTTCGAATCTCCGAATATTCGCCTTTTGACTTGGTAGCATTTTGGAAAGGTACGCCTCGGGAATCATTGTCAAGCCTCCCAGGGTATCTACGATCTGTATCACACTATCAAACGAACTGACATCCAAATGAATAGGGGATTGTCCCATCTCGCTGGCATAAACCTCACAGATCGAAGCAGTCTGATTTCGGAAGCAGTGGCCCTCCTGAAGCATCCACAGATGCTGCCCGTTGAAGTCGTTATCGGAAACGAACTTTGCAGTGCCCGAGGCAGCACCATAAAGAAGTAAGGCTTCATAACCTAAGACCTCATATTGGAAGTCATCATTTTCAAGAGGTGTTGCCAAAATTCCCACGTCCAATAGACCAGACCGCAATTCGGCTAGCATGAGTTCAGAAGTGATTTCTTTTACTTGAATCTCTAGATTTGGATATTTTTCAATCAATTTTGGAATAAAATGACCAAGGCTGTAGCACGAAATGGTAGGAATGATTCCAAGACGTAGGGTACCCTCTATTCGATCCTTTGCATTCGTAGCCCTCTCCCGGAGACCTGATACCTGTTGTAATATTTTTCGAGCTTCCCTTATGATTTCATTTCCACAATCAGTCGTGATGACAGGATTCGCCTTCCGATCGAAAATGACAACGTCAAGCTCATCTTCCAGTTTTTTGATCATGACACTCAGCGTGGACTGTGAAACAAAACACCTTTGAGCCGCTTTATTGAAATTTTTTAGTTCGTCTACTGCAAGGATATATTCGAGTTGTTGGAGGTTCATGGCGAGAAATGATTTTATCTGAATTAGAAGGACTACATATTGTGGCCTTGAGGCTCATTGAACCAAAGATAAAGATATAACTCACAATTAGTACGTAACACAGATCACACAAGCTCATTGAATAAATCGAACCATGATATCGAAAAAATCTATTTGACACCAACATGTCATAGATCGTACCTTTGCAGAAAATAAATTAATCATCATGGAATTAAATGTAAATCAAACTGTAAACATCCCAAGAATTGGAGAGAAAGCCCCAGACTTTGAGGCAATCACCACGACTGGTAAAATCAAGTTTAGTGAGTATAACCAGGGGAAGTGGGTTATTCTTTTTTCACACCCAGCTGACTTCACACCCGTGTGTACTACAGAAATGTCAGGCTTTGCTAGAGAGCAAGGATTTTTTGATGGCCACAATACACGCCTGATGGGTCTCAGTATTGATAGCATTCATGCGCATATTGCTTGGGTCAATGCGGTACATGAAAAAACTGGAATCTTATTTGAGTTTCCGATCATTGCGGATATTGATATGTCCGTATCGAAACTATATGGCATGCTCCAACCCGGAGAAAGTGAGACGGCAGCCGTCCGGGCTGTATTTATTATTGACCCAGAGGGAATCGTAAGGTTAGTGATGTACTACCCGCTCAACATTGGAAGAAATATGGCGGAAATCAAGAGAGCCCTCTTGGCTCTACAGACTGCCAAAGAACACAGTGTGGCATGTCCACTCGACTGGCAGCCAGGAGAAAAAGTGATCGTACCAGCACCAAAAACCATCGAAGGACTGGCGGAGCGAAAATCGTCAAACTTAGAAATGGTAGATTGGTACTTGGCAAAGAAAAGCCTTTAATTCCAGATCCAGTCATTATCCCGTATATCATCCAAGGGACTGCAAAATTCAACTTAGCATAAGTGTACATAAAAGGGTCTTTCTAATTATAGGAAGGCCCTTTCTTTTTGAAATGCTTGTATACAGATTAGGCTCGTATCTAACTAAAGCGAGTTGGGCTGATTGCCACCATTCTATTGTGGTAAAGAATATGGAAGGATTACCAAGTAAGTACTTGAAACGTGTTAAAATATCGGATAGCAAGCGTAGAAGATCTGCTTAAATCGGCAATGATGACTTGGACTCAAATATAACGAAGAAAGGGCTGACGATATACATCGCAACCCTATCTTGAATATCTTTAATTGAGATTTTACTTCTTCTTCTTCCCTCCGGCAGCAGCTTTTGCTTCTGCGGCAGCGGCAGCCTTGAGTGCTCTAGGAATCTCAATGTTTGCTATTGGAATTGCGGTATTTACCATAATCTCCATACCTTCACCTAGTTCGATATCTCTCACTCGAAGTACATCACCAAGGCCAAGTGGACTGATATCTACCAATAATTCATCCACAATATATTCAGGAGTGGTTTTCACTTTGAGTTTTCTCATGGTTTGAACCAACTTACCTCCCAGCTTTACACCTGGAGACTCACCTTTGAATCTGATTGGAATTTCGACATTTACTTTAACACCTGGTGAAAGGTTCAAAAAGTCCATGTGAATTATTTGATCAGAAACCGGGTGGAATTGAAGATCCTTGAGGATACATTTGTATGTTTTGCCTTCTAATGACACTTCAGCGATTTTGAAATCTGATGTGTACACAAGATTTTTGATATCCTTCGGATTAACTGCGATATGTAGTGGATCTACATTCCCGTAGATAACAGCAGGAACGAGTTCTGCCCTTCTAGTATCTGCAGATGCCTTTTTTCCGAGTCCGCTTCTGACTTGAGCAGGTATAGCTATTGTATTCATTATGTAAATGATTATCTAAATTTTTAAAAAGGAACGCAAAGATAAAACAGTTTTGGTATTTTCAGGTAGTGTTACCAACTTTTTTTCTAACACTGCAAGAATTTTAAAGCTGTAATACCTATTTATCTACGAATAATGCGGCGATGGACTTATACTCATGGGTATTTCGAATAGCTCTAGCGAAAAGCTGAGCACAGGAGAGCACCTTGATTTTCTCTGACTTTTCCCGAAGCGGGATGGTGTCAGTGGTAATTATTTCGGTGATTTTGGAGTTGGCGATGTTGATATAAGCATTTCCAGATAATACGGGATGGGTACACAGGGCCCTCACGCTATTTGCTCCCTTCTCGATCAAGGCATCCGCGGCTTTACAGAGTGTCCCAGCCGTATCAACGATATCATCTACGAGTATGACGTCCTTTCCTGCTACCTCTCCTATGACTGTGATGGCAGCTACCTCATTGGCTACCCTCCGCTCTTTGTCGCATATCACGAGATCACAATTGAAATATTTGGCAAAGCTCCTGGCCCTTTTGACACCGCCCACATCAGGAGACGCAAAGATGGTATTCGAAAGGTCCTGCTTTTGGAGGTATGGCATAAAGATCGCTTCCGATTTCAAGTGATCGACTGGAATGTCAAAAAATCCCTGAATTTGATCTGCATGGAGATCCATAGTCATGACGCGGTGTGCACCAGCAGCCATCAGTAGATTTGCGATCAACTTCGAAGAAATGGGTACCCGAGGCTTATCTTTTCGGTCTTGTCTGGCATAACCAAAATAAGGAATAACCGCCGTGATATAATTAGCTGACGCCCTTTTTGCGGAATCTATCATGAGCAGAAGTTCAAGAAGATTGTCAGCAGGAGAAAAAGTAGAGCAGATAAAAAAGGTGTATGCACCTCTGACGGATTCATTGATGACCACTTGCATTTCACCATCTGCAAATTTTCGAACCTCTCTTTTGGCTAGTGGATATCCGTAATAATCACTGATTTTCTCCGCAAGGTATTCTGAATTCGTGCAAGAGAAAAGTTTTATATCTGGCATCACAATCACTTGATTTTGGTTGCCACAAAAGTAATGAAAAATTAACACCTGACCTAATCCATTACGCAAAAGAATGGATCAAATCATCAATTCCAGAGTCCTAGGAAATCTCAAGTCTATCCAAAATTGTCATCACTACACTTCCCAAAAGATTTCTCCAAAATGATGGCAAATTCTACCAGCCCAACATGTTCGCAATATCTCTCTGAATATTCGGATTGATAGCAATTGCTAATAAAATTGAGATCGAAAGGCCAAGTAGCGCAAAACTTAAGTCCTTAAAGATCATCTTTATGGTTTGTGACAAAGAACGCGTACCATCATAATTCTTGGACAACGTCATCGATAGTTCCCTACCTGCTAGCAAACCTAAGAAGACCCAAGTAGTACTCATCGGAATGGTACTCACAGACTGAAAATACCATAAGATAAATGCATAAACCAAATCAATGACACTCGCCGATCGGACATCTGTTACGCTTGATTTCTCCGTAATAATTTCTTGAATCTTATCACCCCTAAAGTAGAAGAGTAACCCTAATCCAAAAAAGATAAAACCCGTAAAAAATAAGAAATCATAAAAACTAAGGCTTCGGTTTAGGAAAATTGCAATATTGGCCGCATCCTGCTGAATCCAAACACTCCACAGAATACCACTGATGACCCATTGAGCCACGATCCAGAGCCTATGAGGTTCACCTTTTGTCAGTCTTTTGATCAGAGCTGATGCAAGGTACCAAACCACCATGGCGGTAGCAAATGCGATAAAGTAGCCAGTCATTGATTTTTGACCAACTTTAATTATCGCTTTTGTATCTGCTGAGAAAGCACTCAATAGCATAAATGTAGTCGACACTGGCATCCTGAGTCTCGTGATAAACAACAAGATGATCGGGGCGGCCAACTGTAGAAACTTAAAGCTGGTAGGCGACTCTTCAAATCCTTTGGAAGTAAGCCTTTGAAACGAGACGTCCCCATTGTAGTTGTACCAACTATACCAAACCGTTACCACGAAAATAATCCCGATATACAACCAAAGTTCCCACCATTTCCGATTTTGATTAGAAGCGATGAAAGTACCTATGGTCTGAATTGAGTCATTCGCTATGGCAGAATAACCTGCAAACATAAATCCAATCCACATGGCTATCTGAGGATAAGGATAGAATACAATGGCGATCACCAAAAAAAAGGCAATCAATCGAAGGAAAGTTCGCTCCCGAATTCCAAAAAGAATGAGCGATTGATATCTGCGTTCACCTATGATTTGCGATGCGAAATTAATTCGGTTCATTTGTATCGATTTTCTCTGGTTGGTTATTTGGTTTTGTTTCGACCCTCAATCCTATGTTCTTCAATTTACTGTTGTTGGTATTGACTTTGATTTTTTTCTTATTCAAGTCCTTTACGAGATAGAAGACGATGGATGCAAAGACAATGGGACTGATAAAATGGATCAAAAGTTCCTCGTACCAAGCCCTACCATACAGCGGCGTTCCATTCGCAAGGTCATACACCAATATACCAAATGGATTTAAAGCACTGACGCCCTCAATATGGGCCGTAAAATAAAATAACATGGCAATGATAAAACTCAGCACAAGCGTCCCTGTAATCTTTTTCGCCTTGAAAAATACCCGTACAATGTAGAAAGAATAGCACAAAACCGCCGTAACAATACCATTGATGACTGCTGTAACCACCGTACTGAGGGATTCTCCGTTGATATCTACTAGACTTATCTTAGTGGTGTTGTCATTGATGTATGAAAAAATGAGCATCCCCAAGAATGCGCCCATAATCTGAGCTGGAATTTTGTGCCACAAAATCCGCAATTGTTTCTTTCGAAAAGCTGCAATAATTGATATGAAGGGCACTAAATGAATTCGATAGGTATGAAACGGAATATACACCCCCGCCAAAAAAGCCAATCCCACATTCATCGAAAGCACAAAAAAACTCTTATCGAAATCAGGGGATAAGTACCTACTCAGAAATATGAAAAACAACATCACATAAATCGCAGAACCAAAAAATTCTGCCAAAATATTCAGAGCTATGGTCCGCTGTGGCGATCTCTTTCGTATGATCATGGCTTACAAATTTTAAACTGAATGCTTCTTTATCCTTTTGAAACACTCAAAATCGGCTCCAAAGATACAGCCATTTGAATTGGCATTCAAAAAGACCAGATCTTTAACGATAAGATAATATTTGATACACTTTTATGCTATTTACATTTAAAGATTTTTTACAATATGAAAAAATCGGGTGCTATCTTCCTGACATCCTTCAAAAACCCGCCACCAATTGTTTTGAAAACTTGATTTTTGCCTTGGATTATTCTGAAAAAGGCTTTACATTTGCGGGTAGGAGAAAAAATATTTTGTCAGATCCGCATGATATTTTCTACCAAAACCCAGTATTGAGATTTTGCGTTAGATTCGTAAAACTAGCTGGCTGAACCAACCAAATCGAAGACGATGAATGCTAAAAAAACGATAGATAAGTCCGTGGTCACCAAAGCATACACACATATGCGGACGGCTGTGGCTCTGACCAATCTTTATGAAGAAAACTTCAAAAAAGTATCAAAATACGTCCATGCTACCTCAAGGGGGCATGAAGCCATACAAATAGCGACAGGTTTGTTATTGGAGCCAGAGGATATCTTGTCTTTGTATTATAGAGATGATGCATTTCTCCTTTCCATTGGCATGCGGCCTTATGATTTGATGCTCCAGCTTCTTGCCAAAAAGTCGGATCCATTTTCTGCTGGAAGAACCTATTATTGCCACCCATCTCTCAATGATGCAGATAAGCCAAAGATCCCACACCAATCCTCAGCCACTGGTATGCAAGCGATTCCAAGTACCGGTGCCGCAATGGGAATCCAAATAGCGGAGAGATTAGGACTAGCATCAGAATCACAAGTAGGACGTATCGCCGTCTGTTCGCTTGGGGATGCCTCTGTCACTGAGGGTGAGGTTGCCGAAGCATTTCAAATGGCAGCCCTCAGAGGATTGCCCATCATCTACCTTGTACAAGACAATGGGTGGGATATCAGCGCTACGGCCGCTGAAACTCGAGCAATGAATGCCGCAGAATACGCAAAGGGCTTTCCCGGATTGGAAGTAAGAAGTATCGATGGCAGTGATTTTAAGTCCTGCTACGAGACGATGGCCGAGGTGGTAGACCTATGTAGAAAGGAGAGAAGACCCTTTTTGGTTCACGCTACGGTCCCTCTGCTCAATCATCATACCTCTGGCGTTCGTAAAGAATGGTACCGGGACGACTTAGACGAACATCAATCCCGGGACCCATTCCCGAAGCTGAGAGCCCTCCTTCTCGGTTTGGGATGTGACGAGCAAGAAATTACAGATATAGATATGCAGTGCATTACGACCGTGATGAGCGACTATCTGGAAGCCAGTGCGATGGAAGATCCAAAACCTGAGGATCTTTTTGACCACGATTTCGCACCTACGCCCATTACGGAGGAGCAGGGTGAAAGGAGCCCACAGCAGGCAGATGAAAAAGTCATGGTGGACTGTGCCCTACTCGCCATTCAGGAATTGATGGAAGATGACCCTTCTGTTCTGCTCTATGGGCAAGATGTCGGTGGAAGACTTGGTGGGGTATTTCGGGAAGCAGCGACCTTGGCACAAAAATTTGGCGACGAACGTGTCTTCAATACTCCCATCCAAGAAGCATTCATCGTAGGTAGTACCGTAGGCATGAGTGCCGTAGGCCTCAAGCCCATTGTAGAAGTCCAATTCGCGGATTATATATGGCCTGGGCTCAATCAATTATTCACAGAGGTAAGCCGCAGTTGCTACCTCACGAATGGCAAATGGCCAGTGAATATGACACTTCGTGTTCCCATAGGTGCTTACGGCAGCGGTGGACCTTACCACAGCTCTTCTGTAGAATCTATCCTCACCAACATCCGCGGTATAAAAATTGCTTACCCAAGCAATGGAGCAGACCTAAAAGGACTCCTCAAAGCCGCAGTCAACGACCCAAATCCTACCGTCATACTAGAGCATAAGGGGCTATACTGGAGTAAAGTACCAGGTACCGATCTAGCTAAATCTAAGCTCCCCGGTAGAGACTACATCCTTCCATTTGGCGTGGCTGCAGTACCATTGATGGCCGATCCTGACCAAAAAGAAAGTGCCGTAGTGGTGGTGTCTTACGGCATGGGGGTACATTGGGCCTTGAATGCAGCAAAATCTTTCCCTGGTCGCGTCACTGTTATTGATCTACGGACTTTGTTTCCACTGGATCTAGAGACTATCTACGCCCAAGTCAGAAATATCAATCGGTGTCTCGTGGTCACTGAAGAACCTGTCGACAATGGATTTGCAAGAAGCATCGCATCAAGGGTGCAGGAGTTTTGCTTCGAATCCCTCGATGCCCCCGTACGGACTGTTGGTGCTGAAAATATGCCCGCTATCCCGCTCAATGAGGTACTCGAAAAAACAATGATCCCATCTACTGAGAAAATAAGGATTGCCATCGATTCCATCTTGGCATATTGATCAGATGCAGAAATTCTTAAAGAAAAATCCAATGGCTAATGTGTTCTGTACATTTATTCATTGGGGTTGCTTTTTACTTTTGTTGGTAGTTTTTTAGCTCGGCGTGCAACTTTCATCAAGCTAATTTCGTCCTTAGAAATGTAACAAATCCTTACTGCTATGTCTTTAAAAACCAACTTGTTCCTCCTAATTTGTATTTTCGGATCTTTGGTATCCTCTGCACAGACCACGCGAAAGCTAGCTACGTTTTCAGGAATTGCAGTAGGTGGCAATCTGACCGTGCAATTGATTCCTGGACAGGAAGAAAAAATCGTAATTACCATGATCAGTGGTGACGAGGAGGAAATCAAAAGTGATATCGAAAATGGAGTACTAAAGCTTAAAGTCAAATACAAAATCATGGGTTCATCAAAAACCCGAGCAAAAGTAGACGTACACTACCGCAGCCTTAGCTCCATAGAAACTTCAGCGGGTAGTTCGCTAAAATCTACCGTACCCCTCACAAAAAAGGAAATGAAACTCGAAGCTTCCTCTGGCTCAAGGATGACAGTAGAACTCAAAGCCGAGGTGGTCACAATAGATGCTAGCAGCGGAGCGAGTATCTCTGTATCTGGAAGCTGCAAAAACTTGGAAGTGGACGCATCTTCTGGCGCCTCTATAAAAGGAGAAAACCTTAGTGCTCTAGCCGTAAAAGCAGAAGGATCATCGGGTGCAAATATCACTGTTTGGGCCGCTGAAAAACTTAGTGGTGATGCATCTTCTGGAGCAACAATCCGATACAAGGGCTCCCCTACCCAAAAACAAATCCATACCAGTGCCGCTGGTAGTATCAAAGAAATCTGATGGCATGTCAGCTGCCAAAAAAAGGGATCAACGGTGCTCGCTGATCCCTTTTTTTATGCACGAACCGATTACCACGAAACTAAATTTGAAACATTGATGAGGATACAATCTAATGCGAATTACTAATTTTGCGTGAATGACTTATTCACCAACGGCCTATTGAATAATTCGGCAGGGCAGCTACTTATTAAGAGCCTATTTTTGGAAGAGCTCCCTCTTGTAATGGAGGCCATCCTTTGATATGAAGGTCTCTTTGGGGAAAAGGAATTTCAACCCCCTCTTCTTTAAAAAGTCGGAAGATCTCATAAAACAACTCACTCTTTAGAACTTTGGGCTTATCAGCGTATTGCTCCGTCCAAACCCTTAAATTAAATACCAAACTACTATCCCCAAAATCATCAAACAATACATCTGAAGCAGGGTTTTTCATTACACCAAGATGACCCTCTGCTACATGAAGCAACAATCTTCTTATTTTTTCTGGATCTTCTTTGTACGACACCCCTACCAAAAAATTCAATCGGATCCGCTTGTTGTTTAGGCTCCAATTGATCACCTTCGAATTAATAAACTCCGAATTAGGCACTATGATGGAGATATTATCATTGGTAACCACGGTGGTCGCACGTGCAGATATATGCGAGATGTTTCCGATAATATCGCCCATTTCCACCCGATCACCTACTTTGATCGGACGCTCAAAAAGGATAATAATCCCGCTTATAAAATTAGATGTGATATTCTGAAGACCAAAACCAATACCCACCCCCAAAGCACCTACCAATATGCCCAATGCACTCAAATCAATCCCACTCGACTGAACGATCACCATAAGCCCGATTGCCACAATCGTATATTGCACGATGGTCGCAATGGATTGGGTAATCCCAACATCCAAATTGTATTTCTGCAAAATTTTTGTGGCAGTAATCTTTTTTAATCGCTTCGCAATAAAGATTAAAAAGGTAATGGATACTGCCATAAAAACCAAGGTACTCAGTGATATAGAGGCCTTTCCGGTCTGAAATAATTCATAGGTCCAAATATCTTTTAGCCATCTCAAAACATCTATATCCATTGCTCCTGTCTCTTTGTCCGATTACAAATATAAGAAATAAAGCTCATACAGCTCATCAAATAGCTCAATATTATTCAAAGCCTTTAGTCTAAATGTACCAAAACACCCATCTGTCCATGCACAAAATGAAAAGCTGCAGAAGATTCCCTGCTTTTGAGAAATTGATCCCGGGCATAGGCTAATCCGATAGTAGCTCGGAGCCTTCTGCTTACATTGAAGTCTATCTGTGTACTTAGGTGTAACCTGGCATCAAATGCTTGGCTATCGTGATAAGGATTAGTAATGAATTTATCCCTTTGGTGGATACCATCAATGAATAAAACACCTGAAAAACTTTGTGCCCATCTTAGATCAAGCCCAATCTTTGATTTGACACTCCATGTTCTGTAATCCTTAACAAATCCTACGCCTACAGGTACATAGGCACGTGTGATGTGATTGTTGTGCACGACCCGATGTGAAGTCGTAGTAGTAATTTCAACGTCTCCCGCCTCATACCAGATTGAACCATCTGGAAATTCGTAGTATACTGCATTTTCTCCGACCTCGGTGGTCACCTCCGAAGAACGAATGGTATGGTCATATACACTATAGATACGTTCTCCTGATAGTCCTCCATAGACAAAAAATGACTTGCCAATATGCTGGATCAACTGTGCAGAGAGACCAAAATGAAAATTGCCTCGCTCCGTTTGATTTCGCAAATCCGTATAGCTTTCTGCCCCCCGAAATCTACTGGAGAAACTACCAACATAGGCACTCACCTCTATCAGTCTCTTATATGGATTACAGCAAGCCACCAAGGTGGATTCCAAAAAATCTAATGAAGATGACATAAATTTTGAGGTATCCTCAGATCGAACTTGGAGAAAAGAAAGGTTAGGTTGTCCTATTACACTCGGTTCTGAAGTCCATGCCTCACGCGATTTTTCATTATTTTCTCTAGCGTCCTGCATTTTTTCAGCATCATTTAGATCGAACTCGGCTTTTGGCGCTCCGTCCTCGTCATAGCTAACTGGTAATTTTGAAGCATTGGATGAATTTTGGGTAATTAATTGTTTCGGTAGCCTATCCTGATCAGCTTCGATCACATATTGTGAGCCTTGGGCTGGGCCAGATTTGAAGGTTGCGGAAAGAACCTGTATGTCAGCATTTTCATTTTCAGAAGATTTTGATTCCAGATTTGCGGTTTGATCTTTATTATACAGTCTATCTCGGCTTTGTGTGTCCAAGCTTTCAGGAAGATTGATGGTGGCCAATTTACCCTTCTGATCAGAACTAGTTTTGGAAGCAATTATGGAGGTGGCTTCACTACCAAGTGCTTTTTGATAAGAATCGAGCGTCATAAACCAAAAACCGCTCACCAAGGATACGATGCCCATACCTCCCATGAAAAACCACCAAAATAGGCGTCTTTTTTTCTTTTTGTCAAGCTTAGCTTCGATTTGGGACCAAACTCTCTGTCTATCCCAATTAGGATTGGTGGAACTCATAGTGTAAATATTTTATGTAGAATTAATAAAATAGGGGAGCCTTTCTTGGCACCGAGTAGCAATCTCAGACTTTGTCGGGCGAGGGAGTAGATTTTACGGCTATTGGCTTCAGCTCTAAGGCCTACTAAGTCCTTAATCTCCTCAAACGAGTACCCCTCCACGGCTCGAAGTTGGAATACCAGTGCTTGTTTTTCAGTCAGCTGACTGGATATTTTTTCAAAATCACTCTGCCAAAAAGGTGCAGGATCTTGGATTTTGAATAAATTTTCTGCTTCGGAAATATCCACCATTGAAATGGTAAAATTTCTCTTTTTTCGAAGGAACATCAGACTGTGTGTCACGGTGATGCGGGCTGACCAAGATTCAAATCTTCCTTTGGTCGAATCGAATTGAGCAATTTCCTCATAGATTTTCAAAAAACTATCCTGGAGAACCTCTTCGGCATCTGCGACCGCCCACACATACCGCTGTACGATATGCATGAGACGATCGCAGTGCTCGAAGTACAAACTATTCTGAGCTTGCCGATCTTGATTTATCAGAAGGGTTTGTTGGTTTGGGTTCACCTTTTTCCTATTTATTGGTTGAGTCTAAAGGCTGCACGGAAGGAACGACTTTCGCCATTTGGTGCTTGTACCACGCTCTGGAAGATCCCCGCGGGTGCATTACCCGGCCCATAATTGAAAAAGTAATAATTCTGCTCACCTGTCTGTATGTATCTGGCGCCTTGGTAATCAAGCTCGATCTCCTCGATCTCCCCAAAGGAAACGATCGTATTAAATCCATCTGTGCTCTGCGTGAAACGCGGGAACTGCCCCAACTTAATCCGAACGGTTACACCCGATCCAGCTGCACCTGAAAAAGTCCTTGTAGACGAATTATATTGTACCGAGGTGGAGAATATCTGATCACCTATCTGTGCATCAAAGAAGGCACCCTCCGATCTACAAGGTTTGAATTGATGCATGACACCATTTTCTTGGATTGGATAGAAACCGCCGTCGAAGTGCCGCCCTGTGCCCAAAGTGTAAACTCCAGCGTAATAAAGTCCCCCTGCATTCACATTACAATATGGTAGACTGTACTCATCTTCTATGGACCCTCCTGCAAAATTGCTGATGAATGGTTCGACAACAAAAGCGAAACGCATCAAATTTTCATCACATGCATCTGGCTTGATCTGTATGTCCACCATTCCACCACCGTCCGAAAGGTCTAGCTGGAAATCATCCGCAATGGTCACATCATCTGGCCCGACTTCAATTATTTTACTGAATAGTCTGCGGCAGTTGCCCTGAACCACATAGGTTAGTAAACCCGTACGCTCGTAATTAGCCCTAAGGCCGGACAGCTCATACTCCCCCTGATCATCTGTGTGAGTGAATCCCAGATTTTCGCTTCCGCCAGGCACCTGACTGCCGAAACCAAATATAAGTAATGGAAAATTGGCCTGAGGGCTTCCACCTTGGTCAGTGACCCTTCCTCGGATGGTAAATACCTCAGATAGACTGAAGTTTTTAAGCTCCGCTTGCACTTTTTTTCCGGGAACTGGTATTACTACATGTTGCCGAATCTGTTCGTTGCCCAGTGAAAAACGAACAAAGGAATTCGAAAAATTTTCCTTTGTGGCTAGAATGGTTCCCACATTTTGAGATTCGGGTATTTGAAGCGTGTAGCTACCGTCTGGTCTCGTGGTGGTTTCTGATCGAAACTGTCCAAAAACAGCCACAACAGTGGCAAGTGCAATAGGATTTCGCGAAGAGTCCCGCACCTCTCCTCGTACCGTGACCAACTTACCCAATACGGGATCGCTAATATCAACATTGGTATCAATGGTTTCCAATTCCTTTGTGCAGGAAAATATCAAAAGAGAACAGCATACTAGAAATACAAATTTTTTCATGACTTTAATTTTTTAATTCAATGGTAAGAAAATTTGTAGCTACATCTTCCATTATGCTTATCTGGCTTGGTTTGTGAATTTTTTGATGTTTTTTTTTATAAAACTAACTCTACCATCACATGTCAGCAATAAATACTGCACAAAACAGGATACTTTACTCTGAAAATCAATAATTTGATCATCGGCTCAAAGGTAAGAGAAGATTATTGACTTAGGGCTTTTTTCTTTTTGTAGTTAGAGATTTTGAAAAAATATAGATTCCCTTTGAAGCGTTTGAGCCCTGTTGAGTTTCTTTAGAACAGTAAGATGAATTAATCGTGTTGTAGATGCATCCAACCGATGATCAAATGCTTGCTGAATAAAAAAGAAATTTTACAACAAATATAAAATCCATCATATGAGAATCATGTATTTCGTAGCACTCATTTTTAGTTTGGTTTTGGTCTCTTGTCACAAGGACAAAGATTTTTCTTCGGAGGAGACGGGAAGCATTTTTACGGCTGAGGTCGTACAGGAAATCAATGGCTCCATCATGGGCTACGTCTATGACGAACAAAAAAATCCAGTAGCCAATGCCATCGTCCGTATCTATAGTGGAAGTACCACAACCAACAGTGCAGGTCTGTTCCATTTCAATAATGCGAAAGTCGATAAAAACGGTACCTACATCAAGGTCATCAAAGATGGGTACATGCTGGGCTCTGACTATGTATTTCCAGATAAAGGAACAGCCTATTCACACATTCAAATGATCAAAATAGACGGCAATCAAAGCTTCGAATCCAAAGACGGCGGCACCATCAATATGACAGGCGGCGGTAAGGTGATCTTTCCTGCTGACGCCATCATCGGACCTGGTGGAGAGCTTTATGAGGGCAAAGTCCAAGTGACTGCAAAATTCTTATCACCCAAAAACCCGAATCTGGGTGACTTGATGCCAGGAGGACTCCTCGCGGATGCAGCCAATGGCAATACCGTAGTGCTCGGTACGGCTGGTATGATTGCTGTAGAGCTAAAAAGCCCCGATGGTCAAGAACTCAATCTTGGTGCCGGAAAAAAAGCCAGAATCCAAGTGCCCATCGTAGATGATGCCTTCCCGACAGAGATACCACTTTGGTCATTTGACGAAAACAAAGGGCGCTGGCAAGAAGATGGCAAAGCCGTGAACGAGGGAAGCTTCTATGTAGGGGAAGTCAGTCACTTCAGTTTTTGGAATTGTGATGTACCTTTTCCCCTGATTAATGTGTGTGGTACTGTACTACTTCAGAATGGTCAGCCGGCTATCAACTACCGTATACAAGTACAAGCCGAAGGCCTTGGGACCAATTTTGGCTATACCGACCAGGAAGGTAGATTCTGTGGCAAGATGCCAAAAGGAAAAACCCTCACCATCAGTATATTAAGTAAGTACTGCGACAATGTGATTTTCTCTACAACGGTAGGTCCATTCAATAACAATGTGGAATTGGATGCCATCAATCTGTCTATAGGAAATAACGTTTTCTATTCAGGTACCATTACTTGCAATGGTGCACCAGTAACCAATGGAGTGGTCGTAATTACTCAAAATGGTTCAAGCAATTTTTACGAAGCCAATGATCTTGGCGTCTTTGAAATCAATTACGGTCCAAATATTTGTAGCAATACCGCTACGGTGACGCTGATAGGTGTAGACCTAGGTTCAGGACTGGGCAGCCCATCAATCACACTTCCTGGTAGCTCCGAGGATAATATCGTACTCAATACCTGTATCCTGAACTGTGACTTTACGGCTAGTTTTGAGCTGGAATGCGGGGATAACGGTTCGACGCCAGGCCTTGACAGTCTTCGAAAAATACGGGTTATCCCTGCTGGAGGATCAGGAAATTATTCCTACCAATGGGAGCGAAATGGCGTCCTGCTTAACCTCACAGGTAATGAAATCGGAGCCCCTAGCAATGGGTTATTCTGTGTCACGGTCCGCGATGAAGAGACCGAATGTGAGAAAAAATTCTGTAAAGAACTGGGCTTTCCTTTCTCTGCCGGAATCGAGTACGATCGGTGCGGAAATAAACTTTTTGCTTTCCCTACTGGCCAAAACTACAGCTATCAGTGGTCATCCGGTGAGACGGCAAGTGTTATTGATGTAAATCCTGGACAATCTGGACTCTTTACAGTGACCATCACTGATCTGAACGGATGTAGTTCTTCCGCATCTAGACAAGTCGAGTATCAAGCATTCGATGTAGAGATCACCCCCGCCAATCCAGCTTGCAACCAAGGAATTTATACCTTCAACGTAAGTGGAACTCCTAACTATACCATCGTCAGAAATTCGGGCGGGCAAAGTATCACACTTAATAATCCCACAGAACTCAGCTTCAATGTATTTGAAACTGAATTCAACATCAGTCTCATAGTTCGAAAAGAACAATGTGGCGAGGATGTACAAATAGAGCTACCAAGATTCGCTGGACTCGACCAGCCAACCATTCGCAATACAAGCTGCGGGACATGCGAAGATGGTCAAATTACACCCACTATCAATCCTGGTGCTAACTGTAGGGATTGTGTCCTTGGATCAGTGATCATTCTCAGTGCAAGTAATATAACTCAAGATTTTACAGATGAAAATAATGCTGGTCAATTACCTGCTGGAACATATTACGTAGTCGTGACCGATGCCAATACGGGATGCTATATTTCCTTCCGCAGAGCGACCGTACAGTAGTTTTATTAACTTTACCGATAAAAAACGGATTGTGGGCATCGAAGCAATCATACAAGGATGTAAACGAAAGGACCGCAAGGCCCAAGAAAGCCTGGTGCAAGAATTTGCACCAAGGCTTTTTTCCGTTTGTCAACGCTACTGTAGCCAACCAGATACCGCACGAGATGCACTCCAAGAGACATTTCTGCATATCTTTAAGTACATCGATGATTATGGTCATCAGGGTAGCTTCGAGGGCTGGATGCGAAGAATAGCCGTCACATCAAGTATTCGGACGCAGAAAAAAATCCAATGGCATTTTCAGATCGAGCTGGAGGAAAAACATCAAGATATATTGGATACGGAAATCCCTGATGTGTACGCCCAGCTTGGTGAAGAAGCACTCCTCGAACTTATCAAATCACTACCTAAATCAGAATATTTGGTCTTCAATCTATACGTCATTGAAGGGTATAGCCACAAAGAGATAGCAGACATCCTCTCCATCTCCGTAGGCTATTCTCGTAGCGCTCTCACCCGTGCTAGAAGCAAATTAATTCAAAAACTAGCCCAAGAGGCAGCCGTTCTTGAAAAAAATGTACTGGTTCATTTACTTACCAATTAACCTATCCACCATGAAAATATACCAATTCGAACAATACATCAAATCCTCCCTTTCGACATCTAGTGCTCCATTGGATACAGCATCCTTTATGCATGGATTATTTGAAGAAATGGACCGAACACCAAAGCGAAAACGCATGATCCCTTTTTGGTGGACAGGTACTGCGATGTTAATCCTAACACTTCTGGTGGGTTACTATATATCGGTGGGGAGCTCTAATGCTGGAGCAGAAACAAATCCAAAATCTCCTAAAGCTCAGTCTGCGCCCATGGCAGCAACTGAATCTGAATATGCAAAAGAAACTATCATCGAATCGACCGCCGCTGAAGTCTCAAACGCAGAAGCTCCGATTTCAATCGCTACAACCACCAAGGTAAAAGACATAAATAGTGGAGCAACTCAAAAATCAGGCTCAAAAACGCAGAAATTAAATAATATCACATCTTTAGAAAATAAGCAACAAAGTATTTACACCTCAAATCAAGTAACTTTCGAAGATCTATCCACGCCATCAGAATTGGGAAGTTCCATTCAGCTATTAGAAAGAAGGCAGGCACGCTACGATTTCAATAATCAGGTGAAATGTCCGACCTTCGGCAGGACCAAACATTTTAGCTTTTACCTTATACCAGAAATTGGGTATTTTTCTAGCAACAAATCCCTTGAATATGTAGGCAATGAACCCACGGATGTATTTGCACTCCGCAATGCCAATGAATCTACCAAAGAAGGATTGGCAGCAGCCCTTTACCTCCAGGCCAACCACAATTCCCTCCCCTTCTACCTAAAAGCAGGAATTTCGTATGGAAGGATCACAGAGCGCATGGACTTATCTTATAGATATACCGTACAGGATACCACTCAAGGCATCATATCCATCACAGTTTCACAAACGGGCGATACCATCACGACAATCGTGGGTGACATCATTACCGAACGCACCATATCAGGTCAGCGTAGACAGCACCACTACCACCATATGATCGATATTCCTGTCGCAGTAGGTTTTGAGCAGAGCTACGATCGCTGGTTTTATGGAGCAGAATTGGGCATATCACTTAATGTGAGCCTCTTCCAATCTGGACAAATTCTAGCCAACGCCAATGAATTTGCACCGATCGATGATACCGGACAGTTTAAGAACAACATAGGTATTGGGCTATTCGGCGGTGTGCACATAGGCTACAAAATCACAGATCATCTAAGTGCATTTCTAGCGGCGAGATACCGACACCTTCCTGGAAATTTTACAGTTCAGCAGTCGGATATACAGCAATCTTACAGCTTGATGGGGTTACATGCAGGCGTACGAATACCGCTTCAATGGTAAATATCACCCGTATGTCATGCGTGAATCAGATATTGTTCTTATTGTAGTCATCATAGGGAGCTAGTACTAATTAAACTTCGATTGGTACTCCGAATGATGCAAAAGTGTGTTTCAGCAATCCAAAATTTGAAGCATCAATACTTCAAAACTTGCCCCTCATCTATTATTTTCCTGATTTCCTCTTCTGTTAGTCCCGTCAGTTTTGATAATACACCAAGGTCTAAGCCAGATTGGAGACCATTTTTGATGACTTCGATTTTTCCTTCCATTTTGCCTTTCATTACGCCCTCCAACCTGCCCTCTTCAAAAGCCGTATCTAATGAGTTTTTCAGATCGCGGTAGTATTTTATTTTTTTTAAATCAAAATCAACTTCTTGACCACTCAGTTTTTGAGACTTACATTCGGGGAAAAAAAATGAGAATCTTTCTTCTATTTTACTCATAATGTATGAGTTAAAAATTTTAATACTAGAGTTAACCATAAAATTATGGGAGCTTAAGGCTACCTTACCTCCACAAGTGGAAACATAAGGTTAAATATCCTATCGTGCATTTATACAGAAACTTGCCCCTCATCAATTATTTTTCTGATTTCCTCTTCAGCCAGACCCGTCAGTTTTGATAATACGCTAAGGTCTAAGCCAGATCGAAGGCCATTTTTGATGACTTCGATTTTCTCTTCCATCTTGCCTTCTATCTTGCCTTTCATTACGCCCTCTATCATACCCTCTTCAAAAGCCGTATCTAAGGAGTTTTTCAGATCGCGATAGTATTTCAAGCTGTCCTCGTAGGAGAGTAACTCCTCGCGGGAAAACTTCGCCACCTCCGCCACTTCAAAAAGTTGCTCAAATATCCGCTCTCGCAATCGGTCGGGTATCCGCTCTAAGCGGTTTAGATTTTTTAGCACATACAGCCACTTATCAAATCGAGTCTCTATTTCTTCGATCCGTTTATTGAACTTAGGCATCTCCAAATAAATGAAGGTCAGTTTGTCATAGAATACCTTGCAGGTATCAATATCCGTCAACTGTACATCATATCGGTATTTGTCCTGTTCTTTTTTGTCTTCCTCAAACACAAAATCCAAGATCGCAACCGTATATACCGCCTTCAACTCAAAATTCCAATCCGCACGCTTCGCTTGCTCCTGGATCGGGAAGGTGGAATAATACAGCGTTCTGTCTTTAAAGAAGTTTTGCTTCGATTTCTGTAGCTCCACGATGAATTTTTCCCCACGCTCGTTTTCGCAGTAGAGATCAAATATCGCTCTCCTTTCTGCATCCGTGGCGCCTAGATGCTCACTCTTGAGATAGGTCAAATCCTTGATGGTCCCTTCGTGCTCGCGTAGCAATTCATTCAGGAAGTCCAACAGCAGTTCCTTATTCGGCTCCTCGCCAAACAGTTTTTTGAAACCGAAATCGGTGAATGGATTGACGTATCTTTCTTTGATGGTGGTCA
>Ga0209278_1000259_pt1 | contig 50789 bp, 50 predicted proteins | sample JI81BgreenDNA_FD_187504 | JGI IMG/M metagenome (GOLD analysis project Ga0209278, IMG submission 187504) | Wastewater effluent complex algal communities from Wisconsin, to seasonally profile nutrient transformation and Carbon sequestration -... | ecosystem: Engineered > WWTP > Effluent > Algae... | reverse complement strand
AGCAGTGTGGGCAGCGAAATTTATATCGACATCCGCGACCGGTTGATGAAAGCGGTGGTGGTGTCGCTTCCGTTTTATAAAGCTTAACTGTACTAGTCTCTATTTTGCTGAGTTAAAACTTTTTTTAGGGTTTTGTCGCAATTGTGATTCTACAGATTCGTACAATCACATTTAGCAGAGAAGGTTTTATACTTTCTTTTGAAGATACAGCCAAGAAAAAACAGGTTTTACCCCTCCGTGGAGAATCTGTGATAAAATGATGGTACTACCATCTTGATGGTTAGGCTTTACTTGGATAGAAAATAACTTGAAAAAAAAGGGAACCGAAATGGTTCCCTTTATTCTTTTACTTGATTACGTTTCTACTTCGAGAAAGAGGCTTTATCAAGTCTATCTGTTGTAAAGATAGCTACTATTTCCGAAATTGTTTCACATGCGGAATGATTTAATGCATAGGTATTTATCGCGACCGAGGTTTAATAGGTATTTAACAGCGACAGGAAATAATGTACTGCGAGCCAAACGTCTTTACATAGCAAATCTTAGATTGGCGCAAGCCTTTCATCCACTTTTGAGTCAATTTGAAGTGGTATTACGCAATAGTTTAAACTTAATTCTTGCTACTTATTTCCAAGACGGAGATTGGATTATTACCCAAAGGACTGGTTTTATGAAAGCAAGTTCTTTACGAAAGTCGCATTATTTTTTAAGGTCAAGCATTCAAAAATCAGAAGATAAATTAGCGAGAAGAGGAATCCCCGTTACTAGCGGTAAAATCATTGCCGATCAAACTTTTGGATTTTGGATTGCATTTTTTCTGTCACATCATTATTCACTCGTTGGTGGCCAACATATTCACATTTTTGTGCACAAGCCAGTTTCAGAAAACAGAGCCAGTATTTACGACAAACTGAATGAAATCAAAAATTTTCGGAATAGAGTAAACCACTGTGAACCCATATGCTTCAATGGACACAAAATTGACTGCTCGTATGCTTTGTCGGTAAGAGATAAAATGTATGATTTAATACAATGGACTGACCCTGATTTGGTTCCTTTTTTTGAAAACATGGATAATATTCCAAACAAAACAAAATCTATATATCGTATTTGAAAAACTGGGTGGGGTCGAATTCAGTATTGTGTTGATAAATTCACCGAAATGGTCAATTGAACTTGGAAGTATGGTTGTAGCTTGAAGTTTATGTTAAAAGCGTCCAATAAAGTTTTATTTCATTAGGATTTCGATGATATCATTTCTCATTTTTGTACTGCTTTAGTCAAGGCGAACACCACAACTACATGAAAGCTCCCCGCAAAATAGAAGTGTGTTTGAGCCCTAAGCTCATTTCGCTCTACCCGCTCGAAGACAAGCTGGTGGTAGTGATCGACGTTTTGCGGGCAACTACAGCCATTTGTATGGGCTTCGAGCATGGCGTCAAGGCCATTCGTCCGGTGATGACGGTAGAGGAAAGTTTGGCCTTAAAGGCATCGGGCTACCTCGCCGCTGCCGAACGCGACGGCAAGGTGGTAGACGGCTTCGACTTCGGGAATTCACCTTTTGCCTATATGGACGGCAAGGTGCGCGGCAAAAAGATTGCGCTCACCACCACCAACGGTACCAAGGCCATACAGCTTTCGAAGGCTGCCAAGCAGGTGTATATCGGTGCCTTCGTGAATTTGCAAGCCGTAGTTGAAACCTTGGCAGCCCGGGAAGAAGATATTTTGTTGGTTTGTGCCGGCTGGAAAGACAATTTTAATCTCGAAGACACCCTTTTTGCCGGGGCAGTGGTGCATCAGCTGGCTGCCAAGCAGCAATTGCGCTGCGATGCCGCCTTGGCAGCCACCATCCTCTACGAAAAAGCGAAAAAAGACTTGTTTGCATTCATTCGCAACTCGTCGCATTTTCAGCGACTGGCACATATGGGCATCGAAGAAGACATTCGCCTGAGCATGACGCCCAACTTATGCCGCAAAGTGCCCTACCTGCGCGGTGAGGAGCTGACAGCCGAATAGGACTTGTTCGGTACTTTTTAGTATTTTGCCATTTCCCAAACTACCTAACTATGGAACAAAGTGCCGTAACCGCTCTCTTTTTGCCGCTTGCGCTGGGCATCATCATGCTGGGCATGGGCATGACCCTCACCCTCGACGATTTCCGACGAATAGTGAAAGATCCACGTGCTGTGCTGGTGGGTTTAAGTGCCCAGCTGGTCATATTGCCGCTTTTCGGGCTGCTGTTGGCCGTGGGCTTTGAGCTTCGTCCCGAGCTGGCCGTGGGCCTCATGCTGCTGGCCTTGAGTCCCGGTGGGGCAACATCCAACCTCATATCGCATCTCGCCAAGGCCGATTTAGCGCTTTCGGTAACGCTCACCGCCATCAGCAGCATCGTGACCAACTTCACCCTGCCTATTTTCCTCGGCATGGCATTGCAGCACTGGATGCAGGGCGATAAAGCCATAGAATTACCCTTCATCGAAACTTTCGCGCAAATATTTGTCGTCACCATTTTGCCCGTAAGCCTCGGCATGGTCATCAAGCAACGTTTTCCGGTATTTACCGATCGGTCGCTGAAGGCTGTAAACATCGTATCGGCCGTGTTTTTTGTGCTAATCCTGCTGCTGGCCATTCTCAAAGAGCGCGAAAACATTGTGCCTTACTTCAAAGAAGCGGGGGTTCCCGCTTTACTGCTCAACCTGGGCGCCTTATTGCTCGGCTACTTAAGCGGCTTGTTTTTCAAACTCGATTTGCGTCAGCGGGTGTCTATCAGCATCGAAACTGGGATTCAAAACGGCACCTTGGCCATTGCCATCGCCCTCAGTCCTGTTATCCTCAACAACACCGAAATCGCGATTCCTGCGGCTATTTACAGCCTCATGATGTTTGTCACGGCTGGTGGGGTTGTACTTTGGTCGCGTCAGCGTGCCGATATGGATATTTGAGGGGCATTCGCCTGCATAGGGTGTTGAATGGCCAAATCGATGTTCTGGCCAGCGGTTCACAACTTTTCGTTGCCTTTGTGCCGTTCGGCGTCGCGCTGCGTTTTTTTGGCGATGTTTTTCTGCAAAGCTTCGGTGAGGTTTACCCCTGTTTGATTGGCCAAACAAAGTAACACCCACAGCACGTCGGCCATTTCGTCGCCTAAGTCACGGTTTTTGTCGCTTTCCTTAAACGACTGCTCCCCATACGTACGTGCCATTAAACGGGCGAGTTCGCCAACTTCCTCCATCAAGATGGCCGTATTGGTGAGTTCGTTGAAGTAGCGAACGCCTATGGTTTTGATCCAGTCGTCGACCAATTGCTGGGCTTGGTTCAGGCTAATGTCGTTGGCGTGGTTCATCAGGGTTGTCGTTTAAGTTGATAGTTGAGTTCCGATACGATACGCGCACCACGCTGGTCAGCCATTTCGAGCGTATTGCTGTCGATACGGAAGAAATACCGCTGGCGCTGCATGCCCGAGTCGAGCAGCAAACGGCTATACCCGCTGCTGTCGGCAGGTAGTTCGCGGTAGCTGCCAAAGTGAGAAAAAGTGGTATTCCCTTCTTCACTCCCCAAATAGGTTTCGGTGAGCCGATACGTACGGTGCTCACTGCTACTGCTTTGGTCAATGGCCAGGCTGGTGTAAATGCCTGCACAGTCGGCACAGGGCAGGGTATCGGCATACTCCACCAAAGGCGCGGAATCGGTAAACCGGGTGGCTTCGCGCTGGCCAGTGGTGCAGGAAGCGCCTGTGAGCAGGAGCAAAAACAGCATGTATTTCATGCGTCGAGATCGGGCAAGAGCGAAAACTGGCGGTAGTGGTGCTCGAAATGTTTGACATGAAAGCGTATCCAGCCTTCGAGATCTAGCGGGCCATACACGGGGTGCATGGGGCGTGCATCAGGATTTTGAGCAAAATAAGGTGCTACGGCTGCGTATTGGCGCTGTACTGCCGCATGTGCTTCGTCAAGATTGGCAAAACGCAGGGGCAGCGGTTCGTTGATGGCGGCTACGGCACGTATGCCTTTGGGAATGGGTTTGTCGCTCCACAAATGCGCGAGCCGAGCTGGTAGTTCTGCTTCGGGGGTACGTAAAGGCACTTGTATTTTGCCATTGCTCAAGGCCAAGGTGATGGCGAGGTGCTCAACCATATGCTGTACGCTCATCACGCCCCAGCGGCGTTCAGTGTCGGGGCTAAGCTCGGTCAAACGACCGATGAGGGCTTCGAGGGTCTGGGTAGGGGTCATTCTTCGCCTCCCGTCCAAGGTTTAAAGTCGCGGATGTGCTGCAGGCTGTCCGACCAGTCGCCACGAAACGGCAGGGCGCGGTCGTCGAGGTAGATGTCGGCCATGGGTTTGCCAAAGCTCCATATTTTGTCGTAGGGAATTTGGTGTTCGGCGAGCCAGTCTTTCATGGCCTGCTCCTGATCGGGCTCGTTTTTTTTGCGAAACATCTTGTTGGTGCGGGTGCTGAAAATGTAAATTTTCCAACCGTTGGCCTTCAGCTGCTCCAAGGCCTCGCGGGTGCCAGCCACGGGAGGGTCGTAAATGGCGCCGCCGTTCCAGCCTTTGCTGTAGCGGTGAATTACGCCGTCGAAATCGATTGCTATGGTCATGATGATGCTTTGGGTGCAAAATACGTTAAAGTCGCTGCTGCTGGTAGCTGTTGCCAAAGGTTGCGAGGGCTTCTATCAAGGGAATTACCTCACGGCCCAAGGGCGTAAGGCTGTACTCCACACGCGGGGGCAGTTCGCGGTAATCGGTACGCAACAACAAACCGTCGGATACCAATTGCCGTAGTTCTTGGGTCAACATCTTTTCGCTCACATCGGGTAAGGCACTTTTTAACTGGCCGTAACGCTTCGGTTCGTTTTTTAATTGTTGAATAAGCAACATTTTCCACTTGCCGCCCAGCAATTCCAAACTGGTGCGAATCGGACAACGAGCTGCTACCATGGGAGATACTTCCATACGTACTAAAAGGTAGGTACCCTACTAATGTAAAGTTAGGGTTTGCCTAGCGTAGATTCGCAAAAAAAACGATGAAAAAAATTGCTCTCATGGGCGCGTCGGGCAAAACCGGGCGCGCATTTCTAAAACTTGCGCTTGCTTCTGGCTACGAAGTTCGTGCCCTCGTTCGTTCGCCTCAAAACTTCGACATTCAACATCCCAAACTCACCGTTATCGCTGGCGATGTACTCCAGTTAAGCGACCTCAGCCGAACGCTCGAAGGCTGCTCGCTGGTGGTAAGCTTGTTTGGGCAAGTGAAAAACTCGCCACACGACCTTCAAACACGGGGTACCGCCAACATACTGGCAGCCATGCAGCAAACGGGCATCACCCAAATCATCAGCCTCTCAGGTGGTGGGCTCCCCTTTGCGGCCGACCGCCCCAAACTACCCGATCACCTCATTCGCTTCATCATGAAATTAGCAGTACCGCATGTGCTGCAAGATGCCGCCGGGCATGCCCAACTGCTTGCCAGCAGTTCATTCGACTGGATGATCGTACGCGCGCCACGACTGACCCTCGAGCCAGCCCGAGGCCATTACCGGGTGGGTTGGGTAGGGGTGAATGCTAGCACAAGCATTGGCCGCGACGACCTTGCCCACTTCATCCTCGCGCAATGCGAAAAACCCAGTTTTTGGGGACAAATGCCGTTTGTTAGCTATTGAACGGCTGCGTTGACTCCGGCGGCTTTGCTTTGCCGGCAACGGTCGGAGCAATATTTCACCTCGTCCCAGTTTTTGGCCCACTTTTTCCGCCAAACCATGGGCTTGCCGCAAACCAGGCAGTCTTTCACGGGCAAATCGCCTTTGCGAACCATTTTCATGTATCTACCTCCTCGGGGGGCAGCTGCGCACTCGACGATTTCAACTTGCGCATGCGGCTTTTGACATGTGTAGCCAAAATGCGTTTGTTTTCAACGCGTGCTGCCTCGCTCTTTTTGGTGCCCCAAAGTCCTTCGCGGGCTCGTGCGGCGGCAACTTTCAGATCTACCACAGGCTGCGGATAGTCGTGCCCAATGCGGCAACGGTAGCTCAGCTGCTCCATCTCGGTCATCTTCCAAGGTTCAAACAACAGCGGAACGGGCAGCTCGGCCAATTCCGGTACCCATTGCCGTACAAAGTGACCCTCGGGGTCGTGGTCCATGGCCTGCTTCACCGGGTTGTAGGTGCGTATGGTGTTGATGCCCATCACCCCAGCCTGCATCTGAAACTGGGGGTAGTGAATACCAGGCTCAAAGTCGAGAAATTGCCGTGCGAGGAAATCCGCCCCACGTTTCCAGTCGAGCCAGAGGTGGTGGGTGAGGAAGCTCACCAACATGGCCCGCATGCGAAAGTTGAGGTAGCCGGTTTGTGTTACGCAGCGCATGCAGGCATCTACCAACGGCAAACCGGTACGGCCCGTTTCCCAAGCCAGGTAAAGACTTTCGTCCCACTGGGTGCGTATGTGGTCGAAGGCGCGGTTCATGTTTTCGTATTCGAGCCGGCTTTCGCTTTCGAACTTCTGGATAAAGTGGCAATGCCACACCAGGCGCGAGAGGAAACTGCTGAGGGAACGTGAGCGTCCTCCGGCCTGCTGTTGCTGCTTGGTGGACTGATACACCTGCCGCATGCTGAGGTTGCCCCAAGCGAGGTAAGGACTGAGCCGACTGCAGCTGCGTCGACTTTCGGCGGGTTTACTGATGTGTTTGCTGTAGTTGAGGTGCCGCTCGGCCAAAAAACTGCTGAGGTAACGGTGGGCCGCCACTTCGCCTCCGGGTTGCAAGCCAGGTTCAGTTGTACGCAAGGCAGTGGGGTAAGGCAGCTGCAACCAACGTTCGGCCAGCGCTTCGGGGAGTTGCGCGGCACGAGCACGCTGCCAGTTGGGGTGCTGCTGCGGACTTTCCATCACGCTAAACCAATGTTTATTCCAGTTGTCGCGCTGTTTTAATCCCCGTACCACGCCGTTGGTGGGGAATTCGGTCCACGGGATGCCCAGCTTCCTGCACCAGCGGGCCACGGCCTTGTCGCGGGCATAGGTGGCGGCCACACCTATCTCTTCGTGACTCCACAAGCCGCGAATGGGCAGCAGCTTGTGTAGCGCGTCGAAAAGTGCGAGGGGTTCGCCGCTCACCACCCAAAGCGTAAATCCGTGGGGAGCGAGGCGTAGCTGCATGTCGCACAACGACTGCCATACAAAGGCAAAGTGCCGTGGGGCATACATGGGTAGGGTTTCGAGTTCGGGTTCGTGCACGTACAAAAGCAGCACCGGCTCACCGGTGGCTATGGCGGCGGCAAGGGGTGCATGGTCGTGTATCCGTAAATCGCGTTTGAACCAAACCAGCTGCATGCCTCTACAACAGCAGAGCTGTTCGGGTGTTTTGACTATTTTTTACGAAGCGCCTGGTAATGCTGTATGGTTTCTTTCAAGCCTCGAGCGTATGGGGTGAATGGGATCTCAAGCTCTTTCAAAATTTTGGCGCTGCTAAAATGGTAGGGCTGCTCGTTTTGGTACTGCATTTCGAGCGTCTCCCGCAATACGGGGATGAACCACGACAGCAACTTCATCATGCCTTTGCCCAATACCATGGGTTTACCGGTATTTCCGTAGGCGCGTTGTACCTCTTCGATAAACTGTGCAGGAGTCCAAGGTGCTGGATCGGTGGGCAGATGCCAGGTTTGACCGAAAGCTTCGGGGGTATTGCCCAACAGGGCGGTGACCTGTCCGGCGTCGGGGGTATAGGTAAAGCTGTGTGGCAGGTCGGTGCGGATCATCCATTGTGTGCCTTTGCCATGGTTGAGGTTGTCGAACACCAGGAAAGTGAGCATGGAGTAGGGGGTAGCTGGACCGTAGAAGTCGGCCGAGCGCGCAATGAGTGCCTCCACGCGGCCTTGCTGCATGGCATCGAGCAGCTGGGTGGCGATTTTCGCGCGGACTTCACCTTTGCGTGAGCAGGGGTTAAAGGGAGTGCTTTCGGTCATCTCGCCGTCAACTTGTCCGTAGGCATACACATTATCGAAAAACACCAGGCGGGCGCCAAATTTTTCGCAGCTGTTGATGGTATTTTGCATCACCACCGGCCACTGTTGCTCCCAAACGCTGCTTTTGTACAACAAGCCGGGGCACAGGTAAACGACTTCGGAGCCAGCAACTGCTGCATCCACCAGCTTGGGTTGCAGCAAATCGGCGGCAAAAAGCGCATCGCCTCGGTTTACCGCCTTCGGATTACGACTCACCAGCCGTATGCGTTCGCAATAATCGGGGAGACTGCGCGCGATGATGTTGGCGATAGGGCCGCCGGCGCCGAGAACGGTTTGCATGACATGGGGGTTTGGTAACGGCAATTAACGAAAAAACCCCGAATAATCCGGGGTTTTTGGTTCATTAAACGGTATGGGTGTAGCGTTATACGCGCTTTACTTTCACTGCGTTCAAACCTTTACGACCTTCTTCCAATTCGAACTCCACGTTGTCGCCGTCTTTGATTTTGTCGACCAAACCGGTTGCGTGTACGAAGTACTCCTTGTCGGAAGCGTTGTCCTTGATGAAACCGAAACCTTTGGTTTCATTGAAGAACTTTACAATGCCTTCTTTCATGTTGATGATGATAATGATGTTGATGAAGCGTTAAAGGTAGGCTTTTAATTGGTGTAACAAGGCCTTTTTGCCGATTTGTAAAAAAGATTCACCGAAAAATGATAGAAAGTAGACTTTTTAGGCCTCTTTCGCGCCGGTGAGCAGACCACCGAGCGCATCTTCGATACGTTTCGGGCGGCGAGTTTGGGCGTCGAGCAACACCCAGATGGTTTTGGCTTCGGCCAGTAGTTTACCGCTGCTGCGCTCGTGGAGCTGCACCCTACGTTCTGAGCGTACGCCTTTCCAGCCTTCCACCCAGGTGGTGGCTACGATCGTGTCGCCCGGCAAGGCAGGAGCGTGGTAGTCGATTTCGTGGCGCAGCACCACCCAAGCCAGTTCCGTTCGCTGCTGTGGAGTGCTCAATTGCGACCAATGCGCCGCTGCCACCTCCTGCACCCAACGCAGGTACACCACATTGTTTACATGGCCCAGGCCGTCGATATCGTCGGCCTGCACCGACAGTTGTAGCTCAAAGTGGACATCCATGCCGCAAAATATCAAATTTTAGGGGTATGTGAATGGTAGTTTGACCGGGAGGGCTATTTCTTGCGGCGATGTCGTTGAGTAGCTGTTGGGAGCTTGGTTTAGAGTTTATAGGTTTAAGGTTTAAAGGTTTAAAGTTTAAAGGGAGGAAACTTGCGATTTTTGTTTCGTGCTTTTTCCAATTCATTTTACCAGGACGGTAGTTCAGCTAATACGCATGTTTCGATGAACAACCCTGTACCCATGGATCAGTGGATACATTTTGCGATGACCAAAACAGCAGGTCCAACTGTGTCGTATTCGGTGTATCTTAACGGTGTGTCAGTTGCGTTTACCATACACAATACCGACCCAGCCGATGCATTAGCGGGTACTGTGAGTGCTCCGTTTACGGTGGGTCATCGTCATTTGGAGAATACAAGTCCGAATAGCTACTTAAACGGCTTTGTGCGCAACGTGAAGGTGTACAACCGCAAACTGAGTGCAACTGAGGTTGCGACCAACTATACCGCCGCCTTTACTCCGGGCCAGGGCGTAACCGACGGTTTGGTGTATTACCTACGACTTGATGAAGGCGAGGGCAGTCTGCTGCGCGAGCGCGCCTTGCAGCAGCACAGCACCCTGAGCTACGGCAGCTGGAGTTATGTACCCAACCCTCGCCTTGGCCAACTAGGCAGCTCAGCCCTTGCACAAAATGTGTTCTGCAACGGCGGGTATAGGTTTGGTATTCAAGAGTGGGAGCGAGACGACAGAATTTATGGAAAAGGAAACTTGTACACAACTTTGTTTAGACAACATGATTCAAGAATTGGAAGAACTTGGAACATGGATCCTAAATTACAATATCCATCTCCATATGTATTTTTAGGTAACAATCCTTTGAACGGTATTGATCCAGACGGAGCTTGGTTCTGGGAGAAATCCAATGTTCGGCAAGCTCGAGCCTATGCAAAAGCTACTGGTGGTGAATTTGAAAAGTGGAGGGGTAAGAATGGAAAAACTTACGCTAGCGTTAATTTCAGTTCAGCTTCAGTGAACAATCAAGGATCAGCTGCAACAGATAAGCCGGTAATTGGGCAAATTAATGCAGAAGCTGCAGTATTTCTTCCGGGGCAAAATAGAACAGATCTACTTATGAATGCTGGTGTTGGACAATATGAAGCCATGAGAGCTTCAAGTACTGGGTTTGGTGGAAGGCTATCGGCCTTATTGAAGTCAGGAGATGCATTTGTGAACGGACACGGAGAATATTATAGAAATGGTCAGCCAACTGGGGTGGAGAAGGCATTAATTGGAATGAATCCTATATTTAGCGTACCGAATGCAGGATCGATTTTACTTACAGATGAAGATGCCTATGGCACACAAGCAACAAGTGCTTTGGACAAGTCACTTGCTATTGGTGAAATCGCCATAGGCGGAGTATTGCCAGTATTTAAGGGCGCACTCAAGATATCAGCAAGTACTGCCCAATCTCTCGATATTTCTAACAAGTTAGTTCAAGGAACGAATGATTTGGGCGGATTCGACAACCTTAAAAAAACGGAGCAAAAAACAAATGAATAGATTAATCCTAATTTTGTTGTTATTGCTTAATTCTTGTGAGAGTGCATCTAGCCAGAAGAGAGAAGATATCAAAAGATTACAAGGTATAGTAAGTCTTTTCGAGGAAGGTGAAATTGAAAAAAGCCTTTCGCAAATTAGAAGGTATTTAATAGTTTACCCTAGATCATCAGTTGGTCATAATCTACTGGCAAGTATATATTTATCATTAAACAAAGACTCACTAGCCCTTTTAAGTGTCAGAGAATCCTTGAGTTTAGATAGTGCGAATTATGGAGCATTGACTAATTACGGAATTATTCTTGGTAATTTGAAAAGGCATGACGATGCATATCCATACTTAATTAAAGCAACAATGATTAAATCTGATTATCCACAAGCATATTCCAATTTGATGGGTAATAGAATAGCAAAAGGAGACATTCAATCTGCAAGGTTTTTTGGCGAAAAGGCATTGCTATATTGGAATAGACCTTCTGATATCGCTCTTTTGTGCGCAATTTATCACAAGTTGGGTGAAAATGTTAAAAGAGATTCTTTGCGCAGCATTTTAGTTGAAATGAAGTATGAAAACCTTCAGGATTTACAGGAGATACTTGATAACTAAATGCTGTGCCAAAAGGATTTTATATTCACATTTACACCATTTGTACGCCAACTCAATAATAAATTTTTAAGCTGCTTTAAATCAGCTTCATTTATAATAACTTCGTATTTGAAAGTGTTGTATTTATAGGTGAATTCTATTCTATTAAGCCCGGTATCAGGGCCGTCTTGATAAAATTCCCATTTACCTTTGTATCCATCGTAGTGAAGAGTGAATTCGTTTATTTCATTTATGTTGTATTTTTCAATAGAGTTTGTAGAATGAACTTGTATTGAGTCCTCAGATATTTCAATGTTAGCTATCTTTTTATAAGGGTTTTTAAATAGCAGTTTAATGACAATCAAAGATAATATCAATATCCCAAGTGGTATCAACGGTTTTTTATTAATGAAAGAAATATAAAAAAACAATAGAACAAAATATAATAAAAGGCCAGAAATAACGTACTTTCTGGCTTTATAATATTGATATTCAACTACCTGTAGCGAAACATAATTTCTATTCATTCCGAGTATGATATGCTTTAAAAAGCAACTTAATTTAACGCTAAATTATTGAATATAAATCTCTTAATGATAATTTCATTTTAGGTTTTTTGTCATGTCAGGGCGGACAATTGGAAATTGAAAATAACACTTTCGCCTATGATTGCTAAGTAAAATAGTTTCTATAACAGACAAAAAGAATTTGCATTGTTGCAAGTTCGCCTGATTGGTTAAATTTAGGTAATTGCTTTTATATAGACCAGTGGATTTATGTGGAGTTCATTAAATCGATGCAACTATCGCTAGCCTTTACTGTGTATATTAACGGTATGTCAGTAGCATTTACCCTGCACAACAATACCCCCGCCGATGTGGTGGGCAGTACGGCTGCGGCTCCATTTACAGTGGGCTACAGTCACCGTGACAATATGGTGCCGAATAGCTTTTTAAACGGCGTTGTGCGCAACGTGAAGGTGTACAACCGCAAACTGAGTGCTGCCGAGGTTGCGACCAACTATACCGCTGCCTTTATCCCGGGCCAGGGCGTAACCGACGGTTTGGTGTATGAGCTGCGCTTAGATGAAGGTCAGGGCAGCCTGCTGCGCGAGCGCGCCTTGCAGCAGCACAGCACCCTGAGCTACGGCAGCTGGAGTTATGTACCCAACCCCCGCCTCGGCCAGCTGGGCTGCTCGGCCTTTGCACAAAATGTGTTCTGCAACGGGCGGTACCGGATTGGGTTTAACGGCATGCAGCGCGACGATGAACTCCTCGGCTCCGGCAACTCTCTAGATTTTGGCGCGAGGATGTATGATAGTAGGTTGGGCAGGTTTTTTTCGACTGATCCGGTTGGCAATAGCATGCCAGAAATGTCTCTTTACCATTTTGCTTTTAATAGCCCAAATCAATACATCGATGAAAACGGTTTAAGCGGTAGAAGACCGCGGTCTGGTTCCAATTCTGGTCAGACTTTAGTAAGCAATAATCCGCCTAGGGACAGAAGGCATATTGAAACTTACAATCCACCAAGTAATAATCCGCCAAAAATTCCGATTAGGATTGAGTTGTTTGAACCTTCGAAAACACCTGGAGGTAGTCAGTTCACTGATCCCAATATTACCGCATCAAATAGACTCGGTCAAATTGGTTCATTGGGAATCGAACTTACTGATGCCATTGTAACACGAATAAAAGATAAGAGGAGTTTTGTATCAAATGGCAATACTAGATACTCAACCGAAACAAATTACCATGTAAGGTTTAGAAGTGCTCATAATGCTGAGTTGTTCGCTCAAATGCAAAATATCTACGAAGCTAAAGTCAGAGAAGCTATTCGTAGTATTCCAGCCCCAGGTGCCCCAGGGACATATGAAAATCTCGAAGCCTATAACGTGGCAGCAGCAAGTTATCGATTTCAAGTAGCACGGGCAAGGGCTAGTTTAGGGCCTTCACCAATGCAACAACTATTATCTCAGACACTTGACAACCCGAGTAGACGAGAATTTGTTATGGAAAAAAGTGAAGAATTGCCAGAAATTAGACAAGGAAATCCACCAGGAACTCAATGAGAATTACTAGTTACTTAATTGCACTAACCATTATGATTATGGAATTCGAATGCAAAGGACAAGAATTGCCATTTTCTATTTATACTCAAATAGAGAAGGTTTTGACAGATTCTGACGAGGTCAATGCTGATGTTTTAGATTCATTTCAACTTGAATACCCTGATTCTAAATATTTAATTGGAATGCGAATTTATTTGGAATGTCTCGATGGAAATTTAGTTTCAGCAAAAGAATTTATTGAAAGAAAGGCCATTGTGGATGGAGAATATTTAGATAATACCTACACATTATTAGGAGTAGGCATGTACTTTTTAAAATTAGATAAGTTGGATTCATCTCTTATTTTTTTTCAGAGAAGTCGTGAATTGGATTTAGAATTTCGAAATAAATGGGTGAGGTTAGAGCTTTATTATTTAACAATGAATTCGAACCGGAAGTTAGCCCTAAGCATGTTAAAAGAAGCACTTGAGTTGGATAAGAACTTTTACTTAGCACTTGTTGAATATGTGGCTGAACTTGCCAAAGATTCCTTGTATCAGACAGCAATTTCTCAGATAAACTCTTTCGAGAGTTTTGAGAATGATGCACACTTATGTTATTTAATTGGATTTTGTTATTTGAACATTGAAGATTACTCGAATGCTGAAAAGTGGTTTCAGGTTTCCTTTGAAATTAAGGAAAGTGTAGAAGCTTTAGTTGGTCTCGGTTATCTACATCAATATATTCACAACAATCCAAGAAAAGCTCTGGAAAATTATCAAAAGGCTTTTGCCATCGAGCCCGAAAATCCAACAGTAAACAAAAGACTGGGCTTATATTACAAAGAATTTGAAGAATTCGAGTTGGCTGAAAAACATCTGGAAAAGGCAATTCAAGTAATAAATACCAAAGAGGACTATTACTCATTAATTCATGTTTACGTCAATTTGAATAAATATAAAGAAGCGATGAAGTTAAATGAACTTTCTACAATGGAATTAGGATTTGATAGGGTTAACGAGTTTTGGTCAATTCTCATCTCCTCGTTAAAAGGTGATATTTTAACTGCTCAAAAGTATTTAGATGAATACTACCTTGTTTATGGTACTGAGGATATTGATTGGTTGAAAAAAGCTCTACAGGTCTGGAACGTAGATATAACAAAGAGGTAAATCTAGAGAAAGTGTTTATTGGGCAATTGAAATGAGTTCAATAGTCCTTTTGATGTTTTAGGATATTTTCATGTTTGAATTCCAAGATTAATTCAATGAAATTCACATGTGTACTTGTTGAATGGTCGAACAAATTACTCAATTTTGAATGTAATGCATTTTTGATTTAACTCTAGCGCTCTTTTCTTTTTCCTGCAACCATAATCGAAAATATTTTTCCTGATTTAATATTGTAATTAGATTAGAGGCACCCAATCCTTTCTTAATGCCCCATCTCATGTATTTCACCGCCGCCTTTACCCCGGGCCAGGGCGTAACCGACGGTTTGGTGTATGAGCTGCGCTTAGACGAAGGCCAGGGCAGCCTGCTACGCGAGCGCGCCTTGCAGCAGCACAGCACCCTGAGCTACGGCAGCTGGAGTTATGTGCCCAACCCCCGCCTCAGCCAGCTGGGTAGCTCAGCCCTTGCACAAAATGTGTTCTGCAACGGTGGGTACCGGTTCGGGTTTAACGGTATGCATCGCGACGATGAGATAGCTGGCCATGGCAACTCCCTCGATTTTGGCGCGAGGATGTACGATAGCCGGTTGGGGAGGTGGATGAGTGTGGATCCGCTTTTTAAGGAATTTGTTTCGTTTTCTCCTTACATTTTTGCCTTCAATACACCTTTACAAGCAAAAGACCCAGATGGTAACCTCGTTATTTTTATAAATGGTCAACACACAGGAAATGGTGGTACAGCAAAATATTGGGAGGGTTACGATCAAAAGGTTATGGCCAAGCTTGACGATAATTCTGCTAGATATGTTGATGGGGCTATGGGAGGGTTTCGGAATACTTTGGGTGTTGCAAGAGCAGGTGCGGAAATGTCATTAACTACTGGTTATGCGCCTGCAGGTGCATTATTTACTGCGGTATTATCTGCAACTAATGCTTCAAACTTGAGTCTGGAAGTTAGGAAGGAGGCTGGAAAAGCTCAGGGCTTGGCGGATGCTGCAGAAATATATGCAAGTCTCGGGGAGGGAGAAACTGTTAAAATCGTAACTCATAGCATGGGTACGGCGTTTTCTCGAGGTTATGTCGATGGCTTGAACCAATGGGCAAAAGAAAATGGAAAAACGATTAATATTGAATTTCAATTAGATGTTAATGCATTTCAAGGGAATGAGCTTCCCCCTTCTGAAGGAGTACCAACGTATAATAAAACTGGTGGCCTCGATGGTCTCAAATTAGGTGGTTTGCTAAAATATGGCCCAACTGGTTCAGTATTTTCAGTTAGTCCTGTACCGGTAAAAGAAGGTTTTGACCTTTCAAGTAAGTCTGACCAATCCAAAGGGCATGCAATTAAATCTATGAGTACATATGGGATACCCAAACTTGGTAATAACGGCAATCGTTCTTCTCGGCCAGTTGAACAAGGTTCAAATAATCGAAATGCGACTAGATAAATTCTTGATCATTATTAGCTTGATAATAAGCTCAACTTGGATGTCATGTCACAGTCAAACCAAGAAAGAAGCAATAGAAAAAATAATTGTGAATCGTAATATTCCTGGAAGAGATAGTGCACAAATTATGTTTACACTTCGAGCTTGGTACGATATGGGATGGTTCACTTTCGAAAATTATGATAGATTACATTACACGATGGGTAAAAAAGGTCAATTAACCATCGAAGGTTTTTTTTGTGACCCTGATTCGACACGCATTATTGTTTGGGTATCCGAGCAAATACCAAATTACAGAACTGTTTCTGAGTATTCAGATGATTCTGCTCTTAATAGATTATGTCCGGAAGCTGCAGATGAAGTTTTTTCAATGTTCAGTTTAGTCGGTATTCGAGAAAACAAAAATTCGCTATGGAGATTATACCCCTTAGAACTTGTTTCCGCTTATTGTTCAAATTCTAAAGAAGAGGTGATACAGATTTTTCGAGAGTACTTTTTTTCGGAAATGGCGAATAGTGTAATGTATGTGCGTCGAGAAGTTGCAGGGTTAGATTATGGTGGTAAGATTAGACATGATTTAATGAAAAATGTTTCTGGTTACCAAGAAGGCACTTATATGGCTATTCTCAAGGAATTAGGTTATAATTTGCAAGACATTAATTTTTGGCAAAAGTCGCTAATATGGCAAAAAGGAAGCTATTTGGACGGCTATTATTCGTTTCAAGTATGGGGGAAAGACACTTTAAAAATTCCTGCAATCACCTATCCTGACTCTTTGTTAAAATTGTTTCAGGAAACCACATCCAACACTAATTAACAACACAAACAATCGTTATATTAATTGCTCTTAAAGCATAATTCCTTTACCGTAGCAAGTACTTAGATATGCGCAAACTTCAATTGCAATTGGCAGCGGGGCTGCTGTATAGATGCTGCGAATTTGTTGAATGCTTACTTGTTTATTTTTTGAAGGGTGAAACTTGCGATTTTTGTTTCATGCTTTTTCAAATTCATTCTACCGAGGCGGTAGTTCAGGTAATACGCATGTTTCGATGAACAACCCTGTACCCCTGGATCAGTGGATACATTTTGCGATGACCAAAACAGCAGGTCCAACTGTGTCGTATTCGGTGTATCTTAACGGTGTGTCAGTAGCGTTTACCATACACAATACCGACCCAGCCGATGTAGTAGCGGGTACTGCGAGTGCTCGGTTTACGGTGGGGCATAGCCATGTGGAGAATACAAGTCCGAATACCTACTTAAACGGCTATGTGCGCAACGTGAAGGTGTACAACCGCAAACTGAGTGCAGCTGAGGTTGCGACCAACTATACCGCCGCCTTTACCCCGGGCCAGGGCGTAACCGAGGGTTTGGTGTATGAGCTGCGCCTTGACGAAGGCCAGGGCAGCCTGCTGCGCGAGCGTGCACTAGTGCAATGTGTTCGGCGATGTTGGATTGAGGTGTAGATAAAATAGAAGTATGCGGGTTGCTTATTTTTTAAATTATCCAGAGCATGAATAAACCCGAGCATTATAGTACAATAGCGGGTACTAGGTAGGTGTACTTAGATTTGTGTTTTAAAAGTACCCATGGAGCTTAAAAATTGACGCTAATTTAAATCCAAACTTAAAATTATATCCTTGAGCTCATTGGGTTTTAAATCGGCTTTTTCGCCCTTATCGTAGATGGTGAGCAGGTAAACGGTTTCAGTTTCTATGTACAAATAGGTAATAATCCTTGCTCCCCCACTTTGCCCTTTGCCTTTGCTACCAATAGCCATGCGGATTTTATAGCAGTTGTTGCCAAGTGATGTGCCAATTTCAGGATTCTCAGAAACTTTATCAATCAGCGCAGCAAACTCAATTTTAATCGAAGGAAACTTTTTAGCCAAACGTTTGAGTTCTTTTTCAAAACGATGGGTAGGGATTATATTATAACTCACCGAGTAATTCTTGAGCCGTTTTCAACTTTATTTTACCCTGCTTGTGCAGGCGAACTTCTTCAGCAGCTTCTTGTAAGTCTTCCCACAATTCAACGGTGGCTGTACTCATAGGTTTCGCCTTCTTTACAAACGAAAGACTTCTCAGCACTTTAATGGCAAAAGTGGCTTCATTATCAGAAATATCAACTAATACTTTCATCGAGTGAGGTTTTATCTGCTTAGACTTCTGTGTTCTATCCAGCGCATTAACTAAACATTTGTTGAGAAATGGAGTTGAGCTCACGAAAGTTACACTTTAAATTGTTAAAAACACCAACGATGTTCTCACAAGCGCACACTTTGATGTTCTTAGGCACTGTGTTATTTGAGACGGCTAACACCGCCGCCTTTACCCCGGGCCAGGGCGTAACCGATGGTTTGGTGTATGAGCTGCCTGTAGGCGCTGGCCGGCGATTTATGCAGCTAATTCACGCCAACTAAGCGTTAGGCACCACTTACCGAGTTCGCGGGAACCTTCGTGCAGCACCATTGGTTGAGCAGCAATAGTATGCGTATGATTCTCTACCTTATCGGCGGACTGCTAGCCCTGGTGCTTTTAGGCTTGTGGCTCGTCCCCAAGCTTCCGGCTTTTGGCAGCGCGCCAGCCGCCGCACAGCGCGAGCAGTTTCGCTCGTCGCCACAATGGAACGGCAAAACCTTCCAGAATACCCTCCCCACCGAGATGATGTTGCCCGGTACGTCGTACTGGAAGTTGATGCGTGAGCAATTCAAATCGGCCGAGCGCGCACCCAAGGCAGCCTTGCCCTACCGCAGTAACACCTGGCAAGTTGCCGACACCAGCTTCCACTACCACTGGCTTGGTCACAGCACGCTTTATCTGCAAAAAAACGGACTGCATCTGTTGCTCGATCCCATCTTCAAACAGCGTGCGTCGCCCTTTCAGTTCGCCGGTTCGGCACCCTACCCGGGTATGAACCAGTTTAGTCTAGCCCAGCTGCCGGCCATCGATTACGTACTCATCACCCACGATCACTACGATCACCTCGACTACACCACCATACAAGCCATCGCCAAGCGCCCTGCAGTACGTTTTATTGTGCCACTCGGCGTGGGTAGCCACCTCCAGCGTTGGGGTGTGGCCAGCGAGCGGATCACCGAACTCGATTGGTGGCAGGAGCTGATGTTACCGGGCTCGCTGCGGTTGGTGATGACCCCTGCACGCCACTTCTCGGGGCGAGGCCTGCAACGCAACAACACCCTTTGGGCATCGTATAGCTTCTTGTGGCCCGACCAGCGTATTTTTGCGAGTGGCGACTCGGGTTACGGTCCGCACTTCGCTGAGATTGGCGAGAAGCTGGGGCCCTTCGACCTCGCCTTCATCGAAAACGGGCAATACAACGATGCATGGCCCTACATCCACCTGGCGCCAGAACAAGGCTGGCAGGCCTGCAACGACTTAGGTGCCCGCTGGGTGCAGCCTATCCATTGGGGCAAATACACCTTGGCCTTACACCGCTGGGACGAACCGGTGCAGCGCCTCCATGCCGCCGCGGCGGCCGACAGCTTGCGCTTACTCACGCCGGTAGCCGGTGAGCCGGTGCGCTTGTTGCCGCCCATGCCTGTGGAAAGATGGTGGCGCGACCCTGCTTTTCAGTAGTTTTGCGCCATGTCGAATTTTAACACTCCGGGTCGGCTCTTTGTGAGCTGCTACAAACGTTTGTCGCCCTACCTCCAACAAGAAGTACAAGCATTGGGCTATACCCCCGACGATGTGAGCACCGCTGGACTCAAGCTGACCGGTAGTTTGTACGACGCCATGCGCCTCAATATGCACTTGCGCACAGCCAGTCAGGTATACTATGAGCTGGCAAGCTTCACCGCCGACGACCCCGATGCCTTGTACCGCGAGGTATATCGCATCGACTGGCCCGAGTGGCTACGTGCCGATGGCTACGTGAGCATCTCCAGCTTTGTGCAACATCCGAGCATCAACAACCCCATGTATGCCAACATTCGCGTGAAAGACGCCGTGGTAGATAAATTCAGAGACACCGTGGGGCAGCGTCCCGACACGGGGCCCTTGCTCAGCAAAGCCGTAGTGCATCTGTTCTGGACCGAAAACGGCGCCAGCTTGTATCTCGATACTTCGGGCGAAACCTTGGCCAAACACGGTTATCGATTATATCCAGGCAAAGCGCCCATGTTGGAGTCGCTCGCCGCCGCCACTGTGCTGGCCAGCGGCTGGGACCCCAGCAAGCCCTTGCTCAACCCCATGTGCGGCAGTGGCACCCTAGCCATCGAAGCAGCGCTTTTGGCCACGCACCGCAAGCCGGGGCTGCTACGTCGCAATTATGGCTTCATGCATCTGGTTCCTTTTGAGCGCGACGCATATCTCGAGGCAGTGCTCGACCTCGAAGATGAGGTGATTGACCTGCCCACATTGAGCATATACGCCGGCGACCACAGCCGCGAAGCCATACGGCTGGCCCGGATGAATGCCGAGAAGGCAGGAGTCGCCGAGTTGATACGCTTTGAGTACGAAGATTTTCGGCGCACCCGTTTCCCGACACAGCCAGGCACCTTGCTGCTCAACCCCGAATACGGCGAGCGTCTCGGTGAGCTCGACGAACTGGCCAGCACCTACAAAGAAATTGGCGACTGGATGAAGAAAAATGCCCAAGGGTGGGAGGCTTATATTTTCAGCGGCAATCCCGAGTTGGCCAAACACATTGGTTTGCAAGCCAGCCGGCGCATCGAATTTTACAACGGCCGTATCGACAGCCGCCTTTTGCGTTTTGAGCTGTATGCCGGCAGCAGGCAGCGTGAAAAAACGGGCGTGGAGCCCGACGAGCAATCCGATTGAACTTATTGAGCACTTTTAACGAATCTTATCGCAAGCCAGCGAACACTCAGTACAGATTTGGGTTAGTTTTGGAGAAACAAATCTGATCAATTGATGAAGTACGTAAACTATGGCATTGCCGCACTGGTGGCGCTTTCGGCCTGCCAGGAAAAACCCAAGGAGGAAGCTTTGGTATATCCACAAACCAAAAAAGTAGAACAAATCGACGAATATTTTGGTACGCTGGTGGAGGACCCTTACCGCTGGCTCGAAAACGATACCAGCACCGAAACAGCCGAGTGGGTAGCGGCGCAAAATAAACTTACTTTCGGATATCTCGAGAAGATACCCTTCCGCGATAAGATACGCGATAGGCTCGAGCAGCTGTGGAATTACGAAAAATATTCGGCACCCTTCAAAGAAGGCAAATACACCTATTTTTACAAGAACGACGGTCTGCAAAACCAATATGTATTGTACCGTGAAGTGCAAGGCGGCAAAGCCGAGGTGTTTCTCGATCCCAATACTTTTTCGGCCGACGGCACCACATCGCTGGCCGGCATCAACTTCACCAAAGACGGTAGCCTCTGTGCTTTTCAGATTAGTGAAGGCGGTTCCGACTGGCGCAAAGTGATTATCCTCAATACCGAAACCAAGCAGCAGGTAGAAGACACCCTCTTCGATGTGAAGTTCAGCGGACTAAGCTGGCGCGGCAACGAAGGCTTTTACTACAGCAGCTACGATAAACCTACCGATGGCAGCCAGCTATCGGGCAAAACCCAAAACCATAAGCTCTATTTCCACAAGCTGGGCACCCCACAAAGTGCCGACGAGCTCATTTTTGGCGGCGACAAACAACAACGCCGGTACATCGGTGGTGGCGTAACCGAAGACGGCAAGTTTTTGGTGATCTCGGCCGCCAATGCTACCTATGGCAATGAACTTTACTTGCAGGACCTTACCCGCAAAAATGCGCCCATTCAAACCTTGGTGGGCGATATGAACAACGAACACGACATCATCCACAGCGAAAATGGCAAGCTGTACATCGTAACCAACCTCAACGCACCCAACCGTAAATTGGTGGTAACTGAAGCGGCCAAGGCCCGTCCCGAAAACTGGAAAGACCTAATCCCCGAAACGCAGTTTCCACTAACCGCCAGCACGGCCGGAGGGTACTTTTTCGCGAGTTACCTGAAAGACGCGGTGAGTATGGTAAAACAATACGATCTCGAAGGCAAAGAAATCAGAGAAATTGAGCTTCCCGGTTTGGGCAGTGCAGGTGGTTTCGGTGCCAAACGCGAAGACACCGAACTTTACTACAGCTACACCTCCTACGTGTATCCCCCCACCATCTTCAAATTGCAAATTGCGGAGGGCAAGTCGGAATTGTACAAGCAGTCGGGCGTGCAGTTCGACCCAACGCAATACGAGTCGAAACAGCTGTTCTATACCTCCAAAGACGGCACCAAGGTGCCGATGATCCTCACCTACAAGAAGGGGATGGAGCTCAATGGCAAAAATCCAACCTTATTGTACGGTTACGGAGGCTTCAACATCAGCCTTACGCCCTCATTCAGCACTTCCAACATTGTGTTTATGGAAAATGGCGGCATATTCGTTGTGGCCAACATCCGTGGTGGTGGCGAGTACGGCGATAAATGGCACGATGCCGGAACGCAACAGAAAAAACAGAACGTATTCGACGACTTTATCGCAGCTGGGGAGTACCTCATTGCACAGAAGTATACCAGCAAAGATTATTTGGCCATCTCGGGTGGTTCTAATGGTGGGTTGCTCGTAGGTGCCTGCATGACCCAACGGCCTGATTTGTTTAAAGTAGCCTTCCCAGCCGTAGGCGTACTCGATATGTTGCGTTACCACAAGTTCACCGCCGGTGCTGGTTGGGCATACGATTACGGCACCGCCGACGATTCGAAAGAAATGTTCAACTACTTGTACCGCTATTCGCCGGTTCACAATGTAAAACAAGGTGTAAGTTACCCGGCCACGATGATCACCACTGCCGACCACGACGACCGTGTGGTGCCGGCGCATAGCTTTAAGTTTGCCGCAGCCCTTCAGGCCAAACACGCAGGCAAGTCGCCTGTACTTATCCGCATCGACGTAAAAGCTGGCCATGGCGCAGGCAAGCCCACGAGCATGATCATTCAAGAACAAGCCGACAAATGGGCTTTCTTGTTCTACAACATGGGACTTGAAATAGAATAAAAACGATCTTTCGTGAGAAACCCCTCCCGTGAGGGGTTTTTTTATGCCTCTTCGAGTGGTAGGTACACCAACTCGCCTTGCGCTTCATAGCCCATTTCGCGCAGTAACTCGAGGTAGCCGTTGAGCTGATCGGCATGTTCGGGGCGTCTTTCGCCCGTTTTGTACTCCAGCACACGGGCTTGGTTGCCGAGCAGCACTACCCGGTCGGGGCGGTAGTTGCCCGCTGGCCCGAGGATGGCGGCCTCGTTCAACACCGTGGCGGCAGCATCAAAATAGGGGTCGAGCTGCGCCCGATTGAGCAATGCGAACAGCTGCGGATAAAGTTCAGCACTTTGTTTTTCGGTAAACCAGCCTTGCTCTACCCCACGGGCGAGCAAAGTGCCCAGTTCTTCTCGTTTTTCGAGCTTGGCAAGCAGTTGATGGATGAGGCGACCGTGGCGCAAGGCAGCGCTATCGTTGCTTGCGTCGGCTGCACGAAAACGGGTGCTAAATCGATAACGGCTGCGCCATTCTTGCCAGCTGTGGCTCGCACGAGAAGGTGCTATATCACCGTACTTGCTACTGTACTTTTCGGGCAAACTGCCGTAGCTATAACGACTTTCGTGGGCAGCATCGGTACCGGCAAACTGGCCAAATACAGCGCTGAATTGCCAAGGGCCATCTTCTTTGGGGGCGCTAGTTTTGCCAGTATATACGTACAACGCTTCCGAAGCCCTGGTGCAGGCCACATAGAGTAAATTCACCAGGTCGAGCCGTGTTTTTTCGGTTTCCAACTGCCATATACGGGCATAGTCGTCGGGAGTATCTTTGAGCGAGCGCGTGGCGGTATAGGCCACTTCTAGGCCCGTTTCGTGGGGTGGGTGTATCCACTGCGTGCTGCGTCCGGGCTTATCGGGCTCGTGCACATCGGGTTCGGGCAAAAACACCACCGGAAATTCAAGCCCCTTGGCTTTGTGGTAGGTCATGATTTGTACGGCATTGGTGCCTTCGGGTAAACTCACGGCATTTTTATGGCCTTTTTCGAGCCACCAGTCGTACCACGCATCAAAATGGGCATCGGGCTGTCGACTGTATTCATGCAACTGATCGAGCCAACGCCAGTAAAACGGATCGGCCTTGATGCTGCTGCCAAAAAAGTGCAATACCGTTTCGCCCAGCTCATACAGGCTCAACGCTAGCCAACGTTCGCGTCGCCAATGGGGGTCGATACTTTTGAAGAGCTCGGATAAGGTACCCTCGGCCGCGCCAAAACTTGATTCGAACAAACGTCGGGTGCTGGTGGCGGCCAGCTTGTCGTGTGGATGGTGTAGCCAGCGCAATACCTGTATGTGTTGCTGTAAAGCCGGGTGTGCGCCCAAAAGCAACGAGTCGGCCGAAACCACCGGAAAACCGGCAGCTAACAAGGCAGCTGCGGCAGCAGTACCGATTTTTCCGTCGCGTACGAGCACGGCCATATCGCCAGGGGCAAAGCCGCGCTCCAACAATGCTTTTATCTCTGCTACTATTCGGTCAAAAATGCCCGCACGATGTTGCTCTTTGCTCTGCGGCCGACCGGTAGCTTCGTCGAGCAGTGGGAGCAGCTGCTGCACTTCTACATAGCCGCCTTCGCGGCGAGGCTGCTGTTCAAGGCCTTCGTACCACTTTTGCCATTGAAGCGGCAATACATTCGCCCAAAGGCGGAAAAGAGCATTGTTGAACTCCACAATTGCACGGCCACTACGGAAATTGTCGCCCAAATTGCCGTATTTGAATTCGTTGTAAAAGGAAGGATAGGCGGGCTGATCGCCGTAGGGGTCGGGTAGCGCCACAAACTGCCCGGCTTCGCCCGAACGCCAGCGGTAAATGGCCTGCTTGGCATCGCCAACTAATAGGCTGCTGTAGCCCTGCGACAGACCGTTGTCGACTAGCGGGGCCAGGTTTTGCCATTGCACCAGCGAGGTATCTTGGAATTCGTCGATGAGGAAATGCCGGTAGCGGTTACCGAGCCGCTCGTAAATAAAGGGCGCTGCCGACTCGGCGAGCAACAGCCCAATGCGGTGGTAAAGCTCCGGGAGGGTGGTGGCCGAACGTTCTTCGAGCACGGCGGCATTGGCTTCGCTCAACTTGCTAAACGTAGCCGTGGCGTACAACGAGCGCAAAATGGCGTCGTACAGCCGCACTTCAGCGCCATCGCACTGGTCAAGTGCCAATACTTCTTCGTATAATTTGGCTAATTGCGACCCCAACCGATTTGCGGCGTCAACATCGGCACCTTTGGCTTTTGAAGCACTCCACTTTCCGCTGGCCATGGCTTTTTCCATGTTTTTGCTCGGCTCTACGGTTTGTTTGTCCAAGATTTTGGTAAAAAACGTCAGTATTCCATTGCCGCCATTGGCCATTACATCTTTCGTTAAGCCCGATGCTTCAAACAGCCCTTGTGCTTGCTCAGCAAGGTTCTTCAACTGTTGATTATAGCGGCTCCTTCGGGCCAAAAGTGTGGCACGTGCTGCCTGGATTTGCTCGTTGCTGAGCCGCTCGAGCAGCGGTAGCCACTGCCTACTTTCGTCGCGGTACAGTTCGCTGCAATATTCGAGCAGCGCCCGACGGATATCCCAACTTTTATCGTCGCGCGTTTGTTCGAGCGCAAATTGCACGAGGGTTTCGGTGAGCGATTCGTCTTCGCCCAGGCGGGCCAGCAGCCATTCCACACTCTGCTGCTTCAGCTCATCTTGGTCGAGCACAATCTCAAACGCTTGCTGGAGGCGGAGCTCGCTGGCAAAGTTGCGGCCAATACGGGCTACAAAAGCATCGATGGTGCTGATGGCAAAGTCGGGATAGCCATGTAATATGGCCGTAAATACCTGATCGGCTTTGTTGATGAGCTGCGCGCGCTCCAAACCCAAGGTCTCGGCGAGCTCGTTGCCCATGGCGGCGTATTTTTTGCCTTCAACGCGACCGCTGATTTCGGCCAGTGCTGCCAAAATGCGGCTTTTCATTTCCTGCGCGGCCTTGTTGGTGAAGGTGATGGCCAAAATATGACGGAAATGGTCGGGCCGGTCGCCGCTCAGCGCCAGGCTGAGGTAGGTGCGTACCAGGGTGTAGGTTTTACCCGACCCGGCCGATGCGCGATAAACTAAAAAGGCCATGGGGCTAATTTAACCACCACGGCCGGTTTTTGGCAAAGCTATTTGCGCCTTTTGTGTTTATTCGTCTTTGTCGAAGTTAAACATGCTGCTCACCAGGTCTTTGAAGCTGGTGCTGAGCTCGAGTTGCAGCTTGCTGATTAGTGAATATTCGGCCAGGCCGTGCAGCACAAACTCCTTAAACAGCAGCCTTTCCTCGTCGGGTAGGGCAGGCTGGTAACGGGTGATGAGCTCGTCGAGGCCGGGTACCAGGGCCAGCTGAGAGGCGTAAATGCCGTGGGGGTCGTTGTGCAGCAGGTCGAGGGTGTTGCTTTCGCTAAACCAATGCAACACCTGCTGGTAGGGGTTCTCGCCCGACTTTTTCTTCAACCGCTCGGGGTCGGGGAAATAATGCGGGAACAAACTCCGTATCGATTTTTTGATGAGGCTGCGAGCAACCAAGGCGGCGCCTTCTTGTTCGCCTTCGTAAACCAGCTCTACCTTGCCGGTGATGGCGGGCAATACGCCTATCAAATCGCCAATGCGGGCAACGGCTTTGGCCTCTTTGTTCACCAGCATTCTGCGCTCAGCGGTGCTCACCAACTGCTCGAATGCCGAGATGGTCAAACGTGCCGATACGCCACTTTTTTGGTCCACAAACTCGCTGCTGCGTGCTTCAAAGGCAATTTGTTCTACCAAATCGTGGAGCAGCGCAGGAACGGTGATACGCTCACGCTGTGCAGGAAGCAGCTGCGCTTCCTGAGCGGTAATACGTCGGGCTATATCGATTGATTTGGGGTAGTGCGTAAGTATCTGGCTTTCGATACGGTCTTTGAGCGGGGTAACGATGCTGCCGCGATTGGTGTAGTCTTCGGGGTTGGCGGTGAAGAAAAACTGGATATCCAAAGGCAAACGCAGCTTAAAGCCCCTGATTTGAATATCTCCTTCTTGGAGGATGTTGAACAGCGCCACTTGTATACGTGCCTGCAAATCGGGCAATTCGTTGATCACGAAGATGCCGCGGTGCGCGCGGGGTACCAAGCCGAAGTGAATCACCCGCTCGTCGGCATAACTCAACCGCAGATTGGCGGCTTTGATGGGGTCGCTGTCGCCAATGAGGTCGGCAACGGTCACGTCGGGCGTGGCCAGCTTCTCCGTGTAGCGGTCGTTGCGGTGCACCCAACCGATGGGTGTATCGTCGCCACGCTCGTCGATCAAGTCGATGGCGAAACGCGAAATGGGGGCGAGGGGGTCGTCGTTGATCTCGCTGCCGTACACGACGGGCATCCACTCGTCGAGCAAGCCCACCAGCATACGGGCGAGGCGGGTTTTGGCCTGACCGCGTAAGCCCAGTAGCAGCACATTGTGCCTGGCCAGCAGGGCGCGCTCCAACTCCGGTATCACGGTATCTTCGTAGCCATGAATGCCGGCAAAGAAATTATTGCCTGCCTCGAGCTCACGGATGAGGTTTTCGCGCAGTTCGTCTTTGATGCTTCTGGGGCGGTAACCCGATTTGCGGAGGGCACCGAGGGTTTTGGGGAGTTGGGCGAGGGCGTTTGTCATAGCTATACCAACCCGCAACAAGTGCTAAGGGTTTAGCGTTCCCCTTCTTTGCGTAAAATTTCCTTTATTTTCACCGCCATGATGTGTCGGCTGCTGCTCTTGCTGTGTTTGTTGCCCTATTGGAGCATGGGGCAGCTGCGGCTCTTCGATGCCGTAGGCGGCCAACTGCTGGCGAGCACCGAGGGCCGCGATAGCCTCGCTCAACTGCAGCAGTTGCGTGCTTGGCAGCTCGACTACATCGCCCGCGGTTACCTGACTGCCTCGGTGCTGCTGCCCGCACCCGATTCGGCGGTGGTGTATTTCGGACAACGCTACCGCTGGCGGGAACTCACGGCCGATAGCAGCTTCAGCGGCGACTGGCAGCGGGCCATCAACTTCCGCAGCCGCGACTACCGTGGCAAACCCATCCACCCACCGGCCTATGCGGCACAGCTCAAACGTTTGCTTGGCCATGCCGAAAACAACGGATTTCCGTTTGCTAGCGTGCAACTGGTAGGTCTCAACGCCGACAGCAACAGCCTTGCGGGTAGCTTGGCCGTAAGCCGCGGTCCACTCATCCGCTATGGGCGTATTCGGCTCGAGGGCGATGCACCTGTTAAAGACCGCTGGCTCGAACGTTATCTTGGCCTCATGCCCGGCGCGGTGTACAGCCAAAAACAGATCGATGCTGTGGGCCGCCAGCTGCGGGCGTTGCCATTTTTGGTGGAGCAGTCGCCAGCGCAGCAATTTTTTTTCAACGAACAAAGTGAGCTTTACCTATTCCTCAACCGCCGCCGGGTGAATAGCTTCGAGGGCATGCTGGGCCTTTTCCCCAATACCGCAGGCAACAGGGTTACCCTCATGGGCGATTTGAATTTGCAGTTGTTTAGCGTGTTGCGGCAGGGAGAGCAGCTGGGTTTTCAGTTCAGGAGTCTGCAAGCCGGTACGCAAGATCTACGCATCCGCATGTCGTGGCCTTTCCTGTTTCGGACGCCATTAGGTACCGAGGGCGAGTTTCAGCTGTTTCGCCGCGACTCCACCTTTTTGGAGTTGAAGGCTCGACTGGCTTTGCCGTATCATTTGGGAGGCGCCGACTGGTTCAGGGCCTTCACCGAGCAAAGTAGATACAGTTTGTTGCGGGCACAGCCATTGCCCGGCCTCGGTGGGGTGAGCGGGTCGATTTTTGGGTTGGAGTACCAGCGTTTTCGGCTCGACAGGGCTGTAGACCCCCTCGAAGGCTATCGCTATCGCGTAGGTTTTGGTGCTGGCAACCGCGTGCGTGCCGCTACCGCCGAACAACCCGAGTTTCGCAGTGCGCAGTGGCTGGCAACCGCCGAAGCCGAAGGGTATTGGCGCTGGCAACCGCGCTGGGTTCTGGCGGCCGAAGGTCAGCTGCGCTGGTGGGAGAGCGACAGCATCTACACCAACGAACTGGCCCGTTTGGGAGGATTCCGTACCCTAAAAGGATTCGACGAAGCCTCCATCTTGGCCTCAGCGTATCTCTGGTTTAATGTCGAACAGCGGTTTTTGCTCGACCAAAGCAGTTGGATTTATCTTTTTTACAATGCCGCAATCCTTCAAAATGCGGCCATCGGCCAAGGCTATCGCGACCGTCCATTCGGTTTTGGTGCAGGCTTGAGTTTCCGCAATCGCGGCGGTGTATTTTCTGTGGCCTATGCCTTGGGAAGCGAACGTGGAAACCCGATTCAACTGCGATCGGCGAAGGTTCATCTCGGATATCGTTATTTGCTGTAAGCTTTCACTAATTTTGTGGCATGTTTCGATACGGCCTGTTGGTTTTTATACTGCTTAGCTGGGGTAAGGCCTCTGCTCAAAACGATACCCTGGTCGTACCAACCGATAGTCTCAGCACGCTAGATAGCGCTATTTACCCCCACGAGAAGCCGCTTTATCCAGAACGTTGGCTGAATATCGACAGCTTCAGGATCGACAAATCGGGCAACTACTACGGCATTTATTCGCTTACCGACCTCAAAGCCTACGACTGGTCGAAGTTTCAATCACTGAACGACCCGAGGCTGCAGGTAAAGCCACAGCGCCGTCCGGTGCGGGCCGATTATTACTTTTATGTGTTGCTCGCAGTGTTTTTGGGGATGATTTTCAGTCTGAACCGAGACCAGAGTTTTTTTGTGAATATGTTCAGGGCTGTTGGCAACTACCGCTTGTCGTTGCAGGTGGCACGGGAGCAAGTTGCCAACCGCACCGCGGCATCGGTAGTATATACGCTTATGTTTAATTTACTTTTCGCACTTTTTCTCGTACGAGCACTCGAAGTAACGGGATTGGTCGAAGAAATGCCCTTTGCCGGGTACTTTTGGCTTGTACTTTTTGCGCTTATTACGGCTGTTTACTTGGTAAAATATGCGTTTTATAAATTTCTTGGAGTTTTATTCGGCTTGCGCGATGCTGTTTCGTACTACCTTTCGCAGGTATTTTTGATGAACCGCGTGGCAGTGCTTTTATTGCTTCCAGCCCTCACGGTACTGTATTATGCCCCTAAGCAAGCCACTTTTGGGGTGGTAGTAGCCGTGCTAGTGCTTTGGTTGAGTGGTGTTGTTTTGAGGTACATCCGCGGCATCCGAATAAGTGCTAATTCGGTAGGGGCGAATTCAGTGCACTTTATTTTGTATTTTTGCGCCGTCGAAATTCTACCTACCCTCATTCTTTTCAAATTACTGTTGAATGTCTAATCAGGAAACACCTAACCTGAAGGTCAAAAGCATACTTGTATCTCAGCCTAAGCCTGAAACCGACAAGTCGCCCTATTACGATATTGCCAAGAAGTACAACGTTAAAATTGACTTCCGCCCCTTTATTAAGGTAGATGGTATCCCGGCACGTGATTTCCGGAGAGACAAAATCCATATACCCGACTTCACGGCTATTTTGTTTAACAGCCGCAATGCCATCGACCACTTCTTTCGGATGTGCGAAGAAATGCGCATTGAGATGCCAGCCGAGACAAAATATTTCTGTATCTCCGAAAACATCGGGGTGTACGTACAGAAGTATATCCAGATGCGTAAGCGTAAAATATTTTTCGGCGATGGCAAGATGGAAGACGTAATTCCGTACATGCTCAAACACAAAACCGAAAAGTTTTTGATGCCGTGTTCCGATGTGATGAAAGGTGGCTTCATCGCCGAGGCATCGAAGCATGGAATAGAGATTCAGCAAGCCGTGATGTTCAAAACGGTCTCGAGTGATTTGTCGGATTTGGCCGACATCAAATACGATATGTTGTGTTTTTTTAGTCCTTCCGGGATTAAATCTTTATTTGAAAACTTCCCCGACTTCGTTCAAGAAAACACCCGAATTGCAGGCTTTGGAAGCCAGACACATGCCGCAATTCTTGAAAATTCGCTCCGTTTGGACGTTCCTGCACCTACACCCACTGCACCCTCTATGACCATGGCTATAGAGGAGTATATCAAAAAAGTAAATAGGTAGTATTGCGCATTCGCGTTACTTTCCGTTACTTAGAAGCTGATTTAACTAGCATCTAGCGACCTTTTTTGATGAAGAAGCTTCTTTTTACGGCTTTGCTTGCGCTGCTTTTCTGGGATGTTTCCGCTCAGCGGGAGCCTCGTTGGAACCATTATATGTTTAATGATTTCAGCTTTAACCCCGGTGTAGCAGGTTCCCGTGGTGCCATTAGCACCTTTTTAATCCACCGTTATCAGTGGGTAAACATTGCCGACGGAAGTCCACGAACCACGAACCTGAGCTTACATGCTCCGGTGAAATTTCTGCATGGCGGTATTGGTTTTAATATTGTGCGCGACCAGATTTTCGTGACCGACTTCACCAGCTTACAATTGAGTTATGCTTACCGTGCATCGGTCTTCAATGGTTCCTTAGGCGTAGGGGTGAGCGGCGGTATCCTGCAAACAGGCTTCCAGGGCTCACGCTTGAATCCATTACAAGCTGGCGACGTTTTGGTGCCAGCAGCAAATACTACAGGACTATCGCCCGACTTCGGTTTTGGTATTCACTACAAAGACGACGATATGTTTGTGCACATTGCCAGCAATCGTTTGAATCAGCCAAGCATCAATCAGCTTATTGGATTTTCGCTATATACCGAAACCTTCTTACGCAACTTTTTTGTGTCGGCAGGCTACAATATTCCAATCGGAAGCACTTTTGTCTTAACTCCATCGTTTATGATTCGGAATAATGCTTCCGCCACCCAGTTCGATATCAATGCACTTGGTACCTATAACGGTAAGTTCTGGGCCGGTTTGGGTTATTCTACGTTCGATGCAGCGATGATCATGGTTGGAGCTAACGTAGGTAAGAATTTCCGGGTAGGATACTCTTACGATTATTCGTTAGGAGCCTTAAGTGGCGCACATGCAGGTTCACATGAGATATTCATCGGATACGATTTCAATATAAAATTCCCTCCAAAACAGCAGATTACGATACGCTCACCACGTTTCCTATGATGCACGATTAAAGATTTTTGAGCTGAAATTTTAGTATATCTGACAATTAACCATAAATTTACCCTGCCTTAATGTACTCGGAATCTAAAAATTTCGATTCGAAAGAATTGATGCTTGTTTTTAATTCCTATTTTTAAGGCGCTTTTAATCTATAAGGCAACCATGAATAAGATCCAATCTTATGTAGCCATGCTGGCACTTGGCGCAGTCGTTTCGGCTTGCGGAAGTGGTAATAATGGTGAACTGGTGGGTGTACCTGATCGGCCGAGATGGTCGCAGCAGGAACCCTACGGGACCGTATTTGTACCTCAAGGAACATTCCAGGTAGGACAAGCCGACGAGGACGTGTTTTTCAATCAAAACCAGATTTCGAAAACCGTGTCCATCAAGGCGTTCTATATGGATGATGCGGAAATCTCGAACAACGAATACCGTCAGTTTGTATTCTGGGTTCGCGATTCTTTAGCGCACACCATCTTAGGTAACACCATCGAGGATGAGTTCGGTAAGGAGTATATCGATTGGAATATTCCACTCGATTGGAGCGATCCTATCCTGCTTGAAGAAGTTCAAGAGCTCTTTTTCCCTGAAAATGAGCAGATTTTCGGTCGCTTCGAACTCGATACGCGTAAGTTGAACTTCACTTGGAAGTATTTCGATATTCGTGCAGCTGCCGATAATCGCGACAATTCACGCCTCCGTTCAGAATTTTTGAAAACAAAATCGGTGAACGTTTACCCCGATACTTTGGTTTGGGCACGTGATTTTGCCTTCTCGTACAATGAACCACAGGCCATGGCCTATTTTTCCCACCCTGCTTACGACGATTATCCAGTTGTAGGAGTTACCTGGGAGCAAGCCAATGCATTTGCTGCATGGAGATCACACATCTTCACGGCCTATCGTGTAGCGAATGGTCTTTCGAAACAAGGTGATTTCCGCTTACCTACCGAATTTGAATGGGAATATGCCGCACGGGGTGGTCACAACAGTTCGCCTTATCCTTGGGGTGGTCCGTACATCAAAAACGACAAAGGTTGTTTATTGGCCAACTTCAAGCCTGGCCGTGGTAACTACACCGACGACGGAGGCTTTTACACGGTAAAAACGTATGCCTACAATCCGAACGATTACGGTATCTACAACATGGCCGGCAACGTAGCGGAATGGACGTCTACGGCTTTCGACGAATCGGTAAATTCTACCGTACACGACTTGAACCCAGACTTTAAGTATGATGCGAAAGAAGAAGACGATATCGTAATGAAGCGTAAAGTGATTCGTGGCGGTAGCTGGAAAGACATTGGTTACATGATTCAAACCAGCACACGTACCTACGAATACCAAGATACTACCAAGTCGTATGTCGGTTTCCGTTGCGTGATGGACTTCCTTGGCCGTGATCTCCGCGATTTCTGATGATTTTTTGAACCTAATTCTATACCAATCACCAAAAACTAACTCTTAACATGTCAAGCTTTCTCCAGTCGAAAAAAGGAAAAACCCTGCTCAACTATGCATATGGTTGGGGTGCATCTATCGTAATCATTGGTGCCCTCTTCAAGATTCGCCACTTACCTGGTGCCGACCTTATGCTTACTCTTGGTTTGGGTACTGAAGCCCTTATTTTCTTTTTATCGGCTTTTGAAAAGCCACATGAAGAAACTGATTGGTCAATCGTATACCCCGAGTTGGCCGGTGGCGAACCACGTCGTCAAATGGCGAGCGGTGGTGAACTCGATAACATGTTAGAAAAGGCTAACCTTTCTAGCGACGTTTTAGAGAACTTAGGTAATAGCTTCCGTACACTCAGCGACAACGTGAGCAAAATCAGCGACATTTCGGATGCTACTGTAGCTACCGAAGAATATAGCCGCGGAATGCGTGATGCAGCAAGTTCAATCAGTGGTTTCGCTAAGTCTACCAACGATGCAGCAGCGGTAATCGCAGAGGTATCATCGGTGAACGAAGAGGCCAAAGGATACCAAGAGCAGCTGAAGGCGTTGGTGGGTACCCTCACCACGGTGAATTCGATGTACGAGATGGAGCTGAAAGAGACCAACAATCACTTGCAGACCCTCAATAAGTTTTATGGTAACATCTCTACGGCGCTGAACTCGATGGAGCAGGCACAAGCCGATGCCATGCAGTACAAAGAAGAGATGAACAAGCTTGCCCGCAATTTGTCGTCACTCAACGCTGTATACGGAAATATGCTCAATGCCATGTCGGCACCACGCGTTTAATCCTGTTTTGTCCAATTTCCAATTAGTTTGAATTAAACGAAATGGCATCAGGTAATATTTCTCCCAGGCAGAAGATGATCAATATGATGTATTTGGTGCTAACAGCCATGTTAGCATTGAATGTGTCGGCTGAGATTCTGAAGGCCTTCTCGATGATCAACAACTCGCTCGAAGCAACCAACGGTTCAATTGGTCAGAAGAACGATGGTTTGTATAAGGCGTTTGAGAAAAAAATGCAAGACGAACCCGGCAAAACCAAAGTCAATTACGACAAGGCCATGCTGGTGAAAAAAGAGTCGAAAGCTTTGCTCGAATACATCCAAGCCATCAAAGACGAAATGACGGATATGGGGGGTAACAAAGACGGTAAGGTAAGCGAAGAAGACTATAAAATAGAACAAGGCATTCGTAGTGTAACCGACGATGGTAATATTGATATCAGCTCTACCTTATTGGTAATCCCCGACGGGAAAAGCAAAAAGGGGATGGAGTTGATGCAAAAAATCAATAATTACCGGAAAAAAGTAGAATCGGTGATTGATCCACGCGATAAAAAGTCGGTGAAATTGTATCTCGAAGAAGCGAAAGATCCCGAGAAGAAGTCGGGTGAAGCTGCCAAAAACTGGTTGCAATCAAGCTTCGGGGAAATGCCGCTCATGGGTGCTATCACCTTACTTACCAAGTTCGAAAGTGATATCCGCAATACCGAAACCGAAGTTGTAGGTTATTTGCTTGGTGCGATTGATGCGCAAAGCTTCAAGTTCGACCAGTTAGTAGCGAAGGTAATTTCGAAATCGAATTACGTTTTGACCGGACAACAGTATGAAGCCGACATCATGTTGGTGGCTTACGACAGCCGTCAAGACTTGGAGATTGAAGTAGGTGGAGCACGTATTCCCGTTGAAAACGGTTTAGGTAAATACAAGGTGTCTGCCTCAAGCGAAGGTGTGAAAAAGTGGGCCGGCGTCATTAAAGTAAAAAACCCAGCCACTGGCGAAGTTACTCCTTACGAGTTTACCGACGAATATACGGTTGCCCGCCCGGCAGCGGTAGTATCGCCCGATAAGATGAACGTATTCTATATTGGTGTCGACAATCCCGTGTCAATTTCAGCACCTGGTGTAACTCCAGCCAATTTAGCTCCAACCATCAATGGTGGAGGTACCATCAAAGGGTCGAACGGCAAGTATACCGTAAACGTTTCTCAGCCAGGTAAGGTGATGGTAACGGTGAATGGTAAAGGTCCCGATGGTAAAAACCTTGTTTTAGGCGGTATGGAATTCCGTGTAAAATATGTTCCCGATCCGGTAGCTACCATCGGTGGATTAAATCCAGGCCAAATTGGAGCCGCTCAGTTCAAGGCACAAGGAGGTATGATAGCTCTCTTAAAAGATTTTGACTTCGATTTGCGTTTTAATATCCAGTCGTTTCGCATGATTTATATCGCACCACGTCAGGATCCGCAAGTAGAAGTCGTAACCGGGCCGACCTATTCGCCCCGTGCACAACAAATTATCCGTAACGCCAAACCCGGCGACCGTTTCATCTTTGACGACATCAAAGCACTCGGTCCCGATAAGGTCACCCGTAAGTTGAACCCAGTTACTTACGGCCTCAATTAATATCGTATGAAAAAGCTGCTTTTCCTCGTTGTGGCCCTGCTTCTTGCAGGCGATCTAATGGCTCAAAGTCAACAGATTGAGGTAATTGACGGTGCCTACAAGCGCCAGCAATACAAAAAACGCCCACCAATTCCTCAGGCATTCATCCGCGAATCGGATGTGATGTTCAGCTGGAACATTCTGCGGGTGATCGACCTCAACCAAAAGCCTAACTTGGTATTCACCTACCCGAAGAGCATGCTCATCAATACGCTCATTGATGCGGTGAAAAGTGGTGAATTGGAAGGTTATCTCTACAAAACCGAAGAGTTGAAGCCTGAAAATGCAGTTACTTCCGACGACATCATCAAAACGCTAGAAACTTTCGATACGGTTTTGGTAACCAACCCGGTAACCTTGCTTCCCGAGCAGCGTATCGAAAAAACGGAATTCAACCCCAACGACGTGGTGAAATACCGCATCAAAGAGGAGTGGGTATTCGATAAACAAATTTCGACCATGGTGGTACGCATTATCGCCATTGCACCAGTACAAAACCTGAAATCGGAAGGCCAAGTAGTAGGTGAATTGCCGATGTTCTGGGTATATTATCCAGCCATCCGTAACATCATTTCGGCTACTGAAGTATTTAACTGGCGCAACGATGGTCAGAAAACTTCTTTCGACGACGTATTCATTCGCCGTCAGTTTGCAAGCTACATTTACAAAGAGTCGAACGTGAAAGATTTGCGTATCGAAGATTATGCAGCTGGTAAAGACATCTTGAAGGAAGCTGATCGCATCAAATACAAGCTCACCGATTTTGAGCAAGCCCTCTGGGAATATTAAAAAAGAAACCTCCGCTAGTCGGAGGTTTTTTTATGTCTTTTTCTTCCGCTGGGCTTAACTTTTTTCCGAACGGTTTTGTTGTAGTCGTATGTCTGGTTTTCGCTTCACCGATTTTGTTCCCGATGCTTCCGACGATGCCAAAGGTTTCGCCAAGTTGCTGCCGTTGTTCCTCGAGCTGATGACCTATACTTCGGGTGATGTAGCTGAAGCGTTGGCGTGGCTGAACGAACTCGATCGGAAATACAAACTCACCGACGACACGTATGGCATGGGTGACTTCATCGAAGACCTGAAAAAGAACGGGTATATACGCGAGGACGAACAAGGCGTACAACAGCTGACCCCCAAGTCGGAGCAAAGTATACGCCAGCGTTCACTCGAAGAGGTGTTCGGTAAGTTGAAGCGTAGTCCAGGTGGCAATCACCCTACGCCATTCCCGGGAGCCGGGCAGGAGCAGTCGCCCGACAAACGTCAGTTTCGTTTTGGCGATAGCAGCGACCAAATCGACTTCACCGATTCGTTGCGCAATGCACAATTGAACCACGGATTGGGTGATTTTATGCTAACGGAGGGCGACTTGGAAGTACGCGAGACCGAGCAGTTTGCCCAAACATCGACGGTATTGATGATCGACATTTCGCACAGCATGATTTTATACGGCGAAGACCGCATCACGCCTGCCAAAAAAGTAGCCATGGCGCTCGCAGAGCTCATCACCAAAAAATATCCCAAAGACACACTCGATATACTCGCCTTTGGCGACGACGCCTATCCCATTGCCATCAAAGATTTGCCCTATCTACAAGTTGGGCCGTTTCATACCAACACTGTGGCCGGTTTGGAATTAGCCATGGAGTTATTGCGTAAGCGTAAAAATCCGAATAAGCAGATCTTTATGATTACCGACGGCAAACCCAGTTGTTTAAAAGAGTGGGACGGCTCGTATTACAAAAACAGCATTGGGCTCGACCGACGCATTACCAACAAATGCCTTGAGCTGGCCACGCGCGCACGTAAAGCCAAAATTCCGATTACTACGTTTATGATAGCCCGCGACCCGTACTTGCAGGAGTTTGTCGAGGAATTTACCGAGGCCAATCAGGGAAAAGCGTTTTATAGCAGCCTCAAGGGCTTGGGTGAATATGTTTTTCACGACTATCAGCGCAATCGGCGTAAAACCACGCGCTGAGTGCTATTTTTGGCCAAGTGGCCGGACTCTATCTTCATATACCGTTTTGTAAGCAGGCATGTCATTATTGTGATTTTCACTTCAGCACGTCGTTACGGCTGAAGGAAGATTTGGTTGCCGCTATGCTTCGGGAGTTGGAGCTACGTGCGCCGCACTGGGGAGCCGCTCCTTTTGAAACCCTATATTTCGGTGGTGGAACCCCCTCTTTGCTGGATGCCAGGGAACTTGAGCGGTTAATCGACGCCGTACATAAGTTGTATGGCGTGGTGGCGGGTGCTGAGATTACGCTCGAAGCCAATCCCGACGACCTAACGCTCCCTAAATTGAATGAGCTTTATGATTTAGGCATCAACCGCTTGAGCATTGGCATACAGTCGTTTCGCGACGAAGATCTTCAAACCATGAACAGGGCACACAACGCTCAGGAGGCTCGCAATTGCATACGTTTGGCACGAGAAATTGGGTTTCGCGACCTCACGGCCGACCTCATTTATGCTTTACCGGGACTAACCGATGCCGATTGGGTGGCCAATGTCGATCAGTTGATGGCGATGGAGCTGCCGCATTTTTCGGCTTACAGCCTCACTGTTGAACAAAAAACACCACTCGAGGCGCTCATACGAAAAGGGAAAGTTGCTGCGGTACCCGACGATACGGCCAGCCGGCAGTTCGATTTATTGATGGATATGGCCCAGGCCCATGGCTACGAACATTACGAAATTTCGAATTTTGCGAAAGTCGGTCATCGTGCGGTGCACAACAGCTCGTATTGGCAGAATAAAGCATATCTCGGCATAGGCCCATCGGCCCACAGTTTTGATGGACAGCAACGTTGGTGGAATGTGGCCAACAATCCTAAATACATACAAAGCATAGCGAGTGGGGAGTTTCCGGCGAGCTACGAAAACATAGATGCGCGAACAGCTTACAACGAATATGTGCTTACGGCCCTGCGTTTGAAAGAGGGCATTGATTTGCAATTGGTTTTACAGCGTTTTGGTGAACAAGTAGAGCAGGAATTGGTACAAGCTTTAGGCGATTGTGACCCTGAATGGTACCAAATTGAACAGGGGCACATCCGGTTGACACGAAAAGGAAAACATTTTGCCGACCGTATGGCAAGCGATCTTTTTATATTAGGAGATGATTTCGTTTGACCCTAAGCGTGTAGACTGGAGCCATCCGCACACCATTGCCATTCCTATGCAACATGGGAATGCCAACCCAAATGCTTTTTACATACCCGATCCGGAGTTTAGCCCCTTTGCCATAGGCAGTTTTGTTGGCGATGTGAATCAAGGAGGGGCCTGTAACGTAAACAACATTCGCTTTAACCCGCATGGCAACGGCACGCACACCGAAAGTGTAGGTCATATCGATACAGCGCATACACCCTTGGAGCACTGCCTCACGCGCTATTTGTTTTCTGCCGTACTTATTTCGGTTGCACCACAGCCAAAAGGTGACGATTGGATCATAAGTCTTGAAGCCCTGCAAGAAGCCTTGGGTGAACGACGTCCGGAAGCTTTGGTGGTTCGTAGTTTACCCAATTCCGAAACGAAATTGCAGAAGCGCTACAGCGGCACAAATCCAACTTATTTCGACCCTGCCAGCACGGCTTGGCTCAATCAAATAGGTGTATTGCACCTGCTCACCGACCAGCCATCGGTTGACCGCGAAGAAGATGGCGGCCATTTGCTGGCGCACAAAGCCTTTTGGGGGTACCCGCAGGCCACGCGTTACGAGGCTACAATCACCGAGATGATTTATGTGGCCGACAACGTACCCGATGGTGATTATGTGTTGAATTTGATGGTAGCTGCTTTTGTGAACGACGCCAGTCCAAGTAAACCGGTGCTATACCGGTGTTATTGATTGAAGCGCAAGCCTTTGGTTCCGTTTTTTTCTTGTAAGTCGGCAAAGCGCGTTTGCAATTGTTTAAGTTGAGCACGGGTGAACAAACTCAAATTGGTGCCTTTGCTCCGCTGGAATTGATTTCCAACTTTTCGGTAGATGTGTAAGGTTTTCCGCAGGCCGCCATACGCTTTCACGATTTCATAGCCGGCAAATTCGTTCAGAGGCATGACCAGGTGAAAATTGTCACTATCTTCTTTATCGGTACCGATTAACAGCTTGCCATTCACAAAATCGAAACAAACGTAGGTAGGATTTACAATCAACCAAACGGCGATAAACACCCCAACAGCCACGGCTAGGCTGCCATAGGCCAACAAAGGGTTAAGGCTGCTTTCGAATGCTGCAAAAACGCCAATACCCACGATTCCGAAAGCGACTAATCGGAAAAGTAACATCTGCCTTAGATTCTGAATGGCACTCATTGCCGATCGTATTGGGCCATTAAATCGTGTATAAAGGCCATGTTTTCGTCGTTTTCCCAATGCTCACGTATGCCTTCGCGGGCCATCACCTTGTCCATGAGGGTGTCTTGTACCTGCCCCAGCCGTAAGGCTTCGCTGTAGCGGATATCGGGGCTGAAGGTAACCATGGTGTACAAGGGCACCCACTTTTGTGGATAGAGTTGGTGGATACGTGCTTCAATCTTTTTGCGTAGTAAGAAGTCGGGATCGGCAACTTTATCGCGCATTTCGATGAAGTTGGCCTTGGCCAAATCGGCTATGGCGTCGCCATCGGGTTTGCGGCTGGCTTGATAGGCGGGCAGAATTTGGCTCCAATCTTCTTGATACGCATCGATGAGTTGATTGAGTACGTATACGTCTTCGAAGCCGCAATTCATGCCTTGACCGTAAAAGGGAACGATGGCGTGGGCAGCATCGCCAATTAGAGCGGCACTGTCGGCGGTCCAGGGGCTACATTTTACAGTTACCAGCGACGAAGTGGGGTTGTTGAAATAGTCGTCGAGCAAGGTAGGCATGAGCGGCACTGCATCGGGGAATACGCGGTCGAAAAATGCTGCAACTTGCTCGCGGGTTTGCAGGCTGGCGAACGAATCAGGGCCTTCGAACGGAAAAAATAGGGTACAGGTAAAGCTGCCGTCGGGATTGGGTAAGGCAATCATCATATAGCTGCCGCGTGGCCAAATGTGTAAGGCATTTTTCTCCATCAAAAACTCCCCGTTCGGGCCACCAGGTATGGTGAGTTCTTTGTAGCCGGCCGACAAATAATCTTGACTGTAGTCAAAACGGTCGCGTTTCTGTAGACTGCCGCGCAAGGCCGAGAAAGCCCCATCCGAACCAAATAGCAATTCGTAGGGTACACTCATGCGTTGACGGGTATCGTCCTTTTCGAAATGCACGATTTTTTCGGTAAGGTCAACTTCGGTACTGCGCATCAAAAAGTGCAAGCGTGCCCCTTCGGCTTCGGCGAGGTCCATCATCTTGAAATTGAGGCCACCCCGCGATACTGAATAAATAGCCTGACCTTCCTTGCCGTAGGCTTGGTACGACAGCTGGCCTTTTTCATCGTGCATCATCCTGCCGTACATGGGTATACCCACTTGGCGGACTTCATCGGCTAAGCCAACGGCTTCGAGCGCACGAAAGCCACGATCGCTCAGTGCTAAATTGATCGAACGACCACCGTAAGCACCAGCTTTGCGGAGGTCGGGTCTACGTTCATAAACATCTACCGCATAACCACGGCGACGCAAATAAACGGCAAGTAACGAGCCCACCAATCCGGCTCCGAGCAAAGTAGCGTGTTTAGCCATATCCTGTTTTGATGTCCGAATTTAGTGCCTTTTCGGCACAAAAAGGCATGGTGCTGCCTGCTCTTTATGTCAAAAACAAGATTACTCGTGGCTTGTACGAACTAACGATCAAGTCAAGTATTTCGCTGTTGCTGCGCTAAACCGCATGCCCTTTTGATTTAGCGAAACGGAATACTCGTTTCTAGTTTAATGTAACTACCAAAGGCACCGAATGCATCGTCGAAACTGCTGTAAACAGGTGAGGGCTCGGTAAATAAATCGCCAGAGCTCCACCAGTTGTTGTCAACACTCTCGTGGTACTTGTAAAAGGCAAAATCGCCATAGTACAAACGAGCCGCAAATCGTTCGGTTTCTCGGGTAGGATCGAAGACAAAGTTGAGATAGACTTCTTCTATCCTTCTCTGAAAGTCACGCGAAGGAGTATTGGACGTGAAGTAGCTTAGATCCAAGGCTGATGTGAAATCGTCGGTAATGGGTACCTGGTATAACAATTTTCCATCGAGGTCGAACCCTTGCTGCAACACAATGGAGGCAAAATAATGTGGCCCAAATGCCGGTGCTTTCCAGTTTTTACGAAAATTGTATACCGTATCACTAAAAAATGGATCCGTCGCCACGGTTTTGGTGAATTCGAGGCTGAGTTGAGGGTTGTACATCTCTGGGACTCTTGTTTCTGCTTCGTAACGTTTTCCGTCGAGCTCTACTTGTAAGCGATACCTCCTCCCGGGTACAACAAAAGTAGGGGCGAGGATCAAAAACGTTTGCGTGCTGTCGGTATACGTGAGGGTCAAACTTTCGGTCTCGGAAAGCAGTCGCACCACAGCATCGCGGCGTATGGGGTAGCTCTGGTCGCGACTAGAAATGGGCACACTCATCGTCACCGACACCTCGAGGATGCTATCGCCCGGGGTGAGGAAGCAGCCTATGACGGGTTTACTTTGGATGCCGAGATCGACCGTGGAGATGAATTTTTCACCACATGCGGTAAGCATTATGCTACCGAGAACTACTATGAATAACCTTTTCATCGGAACTTAAAGCTGTAGGTGATAGAAGGAACAATGCCAAAAAGTGAATACTGAACCAAACCGCTGCCACTGAAATTAGAGGTAATGATCCAAGGATTGTAGCGATTGTACACATTGTAAATGCCCAACTCCCAGGTACGGTCGCCCCATTTTTGAGGTTTGGTGAACTGAATGCCTATGTCCATGCGGTGGTAATTGGCCATACGGTAGGAGTTCAACGGGCCGTAATCTTCAACCGATAGTTGGTTCAAAAATGAATTCGGGTTTTGGTTGAAACTAAAAGAGGAGGAGCCTGGATTAAATACAGGCGCTTGATAGCGCGATTGTGGTATGGTGATGGCATTGCCGGTACCAAATACGAATACAGCATTCAGTTTTAGGCCATTTTTTTTCTCAGTAGGTTTCCGAACATCCATGAATGCTACCACACTGATGTCGTGGCGGCGGTCGTAACGCGCTGGAAACGTTCGGCCAAAATTGAGCTCGGGAAAAGTCATGTCGATTTTGGCGAGGGTGTAACCAATCCAACCGTTAAACTTGCCTTTGGGCTTCTGCAGCAAAAACTCGATGCCGTACGACTCGCTCTGTCCCGTGGTGACTTGATCTTCCCAATTAAATTCATCCACGCCCTCAGGATCGAGGAGGGCATCGATGCCTTCGACGACAAAAGAAGCGCCCGGACGATAGGCCAAAACGTCGCGAGAAATTTTATAATAGGTTTCTACGGTAAACGTAAGTCCATACTTGGGTAAGTCGTGCGCATAACCGGCTGCAATTTGGGTAGAACGCTGGGGCTTCACCCGATCGTTGGCGGGTAACCACAAATCGGTTGGTAAACCTATGCCACTGTTCGATAGCAGGTGTAGGTATTGGTTCATCTGCGAGAAAGCGAGCTTAATCGACTGATTTTCGTTGAGCAGATACCGGGCGTTTAATCGGGGCTCGGGGCGGAAATATTGTCGAGAGCCGCTCGTAAAATGACTAAACCGCATGCCTAAATTGGCTTCTAAGCGGTCACTGATACGCCATTGGTCTTCGATATAAATACCCGATTCGAAGTTGTTCTCTCGTTGTGCGCGGTCAACATTCCCAGCAGGAAAATCGGAGTCGCGCACAACGACGGCGGATGGGGTAAATACGTGCCTCGTAATTTGTATTCCGCTACGAATTCGGTGATTAAGCCAAAAGCCTAAATCGGCATCAAACTTTAAACTCAAATCACGCACCTGACTCGAATAGGCCAGGGCATACTCGTATCTCGGTGATTCAAATTCGTCGGAAATACCAAATTCAAAACCACTTAAAATGAGGGAAGTATTAAAAAATACCTTGTCGCTGTATTGGTGATTCCAACGTAGCGTGCCTGTGGCATTGCCCCAACCCAAACTTGTCTCTTGATTAAAATCTGCGACACTATAACCTAGAAGGAATCTATCCCTGCCTAAGTAGGAGCTTAGAAAAACCCGGTTTTTACGGTTGATTTCGTAGTTGAGTTTCGCATTCAAGTCGTAGAAATAATAACCGAAGTCGCCTCCGCCTCCTGTACTTGCTCTGATTAAGGGACGTGTTAATACATCGACGTAGGTGCGGCGGGCGCTGACGATAAAACTGGCTTTGTTCTTCACGATGGGGCCTTCTACCACCGCCCGCGACGACAAAAGCCCAATGCCTACTTCCGATTTGTAACGCGATTGGTCGCCTTCTTTCATCGTAATATCAACCACCGACGACAAACGACCGCCGTAGCGCGCAGGGAAACCTCCCTTGGTGAGGGTAACGCTTTTGATGGCGTCGCCATTAAACAAAGAGAAAAAACCAAATAGGTGACTGGCATTGTATACTGTGGCCTCGTCGACTAAAATCAGGTTCTGGTCGGGGCCACCGCCACGCACATAAATACCACTCTGACCTTCGCCACCCGATTGTACACCGGGTAGCAGCTGCAGGGTTTTCAGTAGGTCTTTTTCACCTAAGAGTGTAGGGGTATTCTGAATCTGTGCCGCGTTTATTTCTACTTTGCTCATCAGCACTTCTTCGGCCTGTCGGGTCACGATGGCATCATCGGTAACGACTACCTCGCCCAGGGTGGCCGACTGTTCGAGTGAAAAATCGAGCTCAGTGGCGCGGTAAAGACTCAACGGCACGATCAGCGTTTTGTAACCCACATAACTCACCCGCACTTCGTAATCGCCTTCGGGCAAACGAATCGAGTAAAAACCATAGGTATTGGAGGTGGTTCCAGTTTTAAGCTCGGTGATGAATACATTGGCACCTGCCAGCGATTCACGGCTACCTTTTTCTTTGATATAACCGCTGAGCTGATATTGTGCTTTTTGTGCAAAGGTGGGCGATAGGCCAGCAACTAAATAGAATACTAGCCCAAAGAGCAGTCGGGTTTTCATGTAAGAGGGTAAGGAAGTGTTGGGTTTAACTACTGCTTAACTCGTCCCAATATACTTTATTGTATGTAAAGTTCGTGTGAAGCACGGGTCGAGTTGGAAATTGTCGTTAAATGCAAAGTCAATTCAACCACACGCCTTGTCTAGTGCATGAGCCTGTTCACCTTTGTTTCAAGCAAAGGCTATGAATTCATTCGCCTAAACAGTGAGCCCTTCGAATTGCTGAACACCACTTTTAAGTAACGCTACGAATTGATACACGTCTTCGAAGCGGTTGTACATGGGCACCGGTGCCACGCGTATGACGTCGGGTTCGCGCCAGTCGGCAATTACCCCATGAGCGCTTAGGTAGTCGAACAACTTCCGGCCGTTTTTACGAGCAAACAACGATAGCTGACAACCCCGCTGCATGGGGTCGGAGGGGGTCAGGATGACTAACCCACATTCGGGTTGTTCGCGGAGCAACTCTCCCAACAAAAATTCGAGGTAGCCGGTAAGCTTCAGCGACTTTTCCCGCAAACGCGCCATGCCCACTTCATCGAAGAGTGCCAACGAAGCCAAATGCGGGGCAGAGGCAAAAACCTGAGCATTGCTGAGCTGCCAACCGGCTGCTCCCGACATGGGCTGAAAGCCTTTTTTCATCTGGAAGCGTTCGTCTTCGCGATGTCCCCACCAGCCAGCGAAACGCGGCAAGTCGGCGTTATTCCCATGTTTTTGGTGCACAAAAAGACCACTCGGACCGCCCGGGCCGCTATTTAAGTATTTGTAGCTGCACCAAACGGCGAAGTCTACACCCCAATCGTGCAACTGCATGGGCACATTGCCGGCTGCATGGGCTAAATCAAAACCCACTACGGCGCCTAGGGCATGTCCGGCTTGGGTAATTTTCTCCATCTCAAACCATTGGCCGGTATAGTAGTTTACGGCTCCCAGCATTACCAAAGCAATTTCGTCGGCATGTTTTTGTAGAACTGCCAAAATATCTTCAGTGCGTAAATTTTGCTCGCCCGGTCGGGGTATGAGTTCAATGATATGAGTTTCGGGGTCGAGGCCATGGAATTTCACTTGACTTTCTACTGCATATTGATCGGAGGGAAAGGCACCGCCTTCCATGACAATTTTGGTACGCTTGCCTTGTGGGCGGTAAAAGCTCACCATGGCCAAGTGTAAGTTCACGGTAAGCGTATTCATCACCACCACTTCTTCGGGCAAAGCCCCAACCAACCGTGCTGCTTTTTCGCTGAAAAGTTTGTGGTAATGCATCCACGGATGGGGGCCTTCAAAATGACCTTCTACTCCGCAGCATGCCCAGCTGTCGAGCTCGGTATCGAGGTAATCGCGTACACTTTTGGGCATGAGCCCCAACGAATTGCCCGTGAAATAATAAACGTCGTTGCCGTTATGCTGCGGGAAATGGAATTGCTCGCGGTAGGCGGCCAAAGGATCTTCACGGTCGAGTTGTTGCGCAAAGGCCAGGGTAGGCTGGTAGTTCATGCGTGTAGCTGCTAAGTTCAGAGGAATTGATTTTGATCGAGGCCGAGGAAGGCCAGTGCCGAGCGGTGGAGCAACCAGGCTTTTTTCTCGTCGGTCCAAGGCATTTCGCGAATGAGCTTGCCGGGCTCAAGTTCGCCCAATGGAAAAGGGTAATCGGTGCCCAACGCTACCTTTTCGTGGCCTACCAAATGGGTCACATAATCGAGCATGCGTGGGTCGTGCACCAGACTGTCGAGCCAAAAGCGACCTAAATAGTCGCGCGGGTTGACGTTGTTGTGTTTGGCCACCAGATCGGGACGTACCTGAAAGCCATGTTCGATGCGGCCTATGGTTGCGGGGAACGAACCGCCGCCATGGGCAAAAGCCACGCGTAGCTGCGGCAAACGTTCGAAGACACCGCCAAAAATCATCGAGCAGATGGCCAGCGACGATTCGGCGGGCATGCCCACAAGCCAGGGGAGCCAATAATCGGTCATCTTATCTTTGCCCATCATGTCCCACGGGTGCACAAAAATGCAGGCACCCAATCGTTCGGCTGCTTCAAAAAAGGGAAACAGCTCGGGGGCATTCAGGTTCCAGTCGTTTACATGCGATCCAATTTCTACTCCCGCGAAGCCGAGCTCTTTCACGCAACGTTCCAGCTCTTGTATGGCCAGTTGCGGATCTTGCAAAGGCACCGTGCCCAGGCCCACAAATCGTTTGGGGTTTTGTGCTACCACACCGGCCAAGTGGTCGTTCATGTAGCGCGAGGTATCGAGTGCATGTTCGGGTTTGGCCCAGTAGTGAAACAAGACCGGTATGGTGCTCAACACCTGCACATGAACGCCGTGGTTATCGCATTCGTCGAGGCGCACGCTGCCCGACCAGCAATTTTCTTCTACTTTTCTGAAAAACTTATCGCCCTGCATCATATTGGCACATCGCGGACAACTGCCTGCAATATGCTCCATATGTATAAAGTTCCCGTAACCCCATTTGTCGGCCCATCGGGGCAACTCTTCGGGCATGATGTGGGTGTGTATGTCGATGGTAAGCACGTAACAAAGTTAAAGGTTCTGGCGTTGGCATTGGCCCTGGGGCAAGCCATGGCTTGATGGAACTGCGCAGGGCGAGTATACTGCTGCCCGACTTTAGGCTACAAAAAACGAGGATCGGCGGCCATCACCGTGCCGCAGTTTTTACAGCACCGCAGCTCTTCAGAGCCATAAAAATGGCGAAAGCGAGGCTGAAAGTCGGTTTCAATATTTTTAAGTTCAAAATAATCGGCATGCAGTGGGTGATTGCAGTTTTCGCAAAACCACAGCAGCCCGTCGGTATACCCCTTGCCTTCCCGTACGCGCTCTATCACCAAACCTATCGAGCCTTCGCTGCGGATGGGCGAATGAGGGGTTTTAGCAGGGCATAAAAACATATCGCCGGGACCCAATTGGATGTCACGCGGTTTCCCATCTTCCTGTATACGCACGGTAATGTGCCCCTCAAGCTGATAGAACAACTCTTCGGTTTCGTTGTAATGGTAGTCTTTGCGGGCATTGGGGCCGCCCACAATCATCACGATATAGTCGGTGCCTTCGGGGTACAGGTTTTTGTTGGCCACAGGCGGCTTAAGCAGGTGGCGGTTTTCGCTGATCCAGTTTTGCAGATTGAAGGGAGCGCGTATAGGCATGGTGCGGTGTTTCTACAAAGTTTAAAAAAATCTTCAACTCCGCTTATTAATATTCACCGTATCAGTTTGTGTATTATTTTGGCCAGATGAAGCAACGCTTGGCAACCTTAGGAGGCATGGTGGTGGGAGTAGTCTTTCTGCTGGGTGCAGTACTCAAGGCTATGGATTTTCCTGCTTTTGAGCTGCAGTGGATGGAGACCTTAGGGGTACGCGGGTATTGGGCTTCTATTTTGGCTTTTATCACGCTGCTTTTGGAAGCACTTTTGGGCGTTTATTGGTTGCTGCCAAGGCTAAGAAATCACCAAATCGACCGTTTTGGATATCTCTTTTTAATGGCACTCTGCTGCTACTTGATTTATCTACTTGTACGGTATGGCAATAGTATCGATTGTGGATGTATGAGTTCGGCCATTCCGTTTACCCCAGTCGAAGGACTTGTGAAAAATGCTGCTTTAGTGCTGCTTCTTTTCTTGCGGCCGAAAAATTTTTCGCAGAGAACATTCCCTCGGCTCGGTTGGGTTGTTTTACCAGTGGCGGTGGTGGTCATGTATGTGGCACTCCCAGCGGGTGGACTATTGAAACCGGCTCCGCGTCTTGAGACGAGTATCGCGCTCGACACAAGCTGGGCCGAAGGGGTAGGTGTGAAGAACTTCGATTTTATGCAACCCAAGGCAACAGTATTGTTTCTGAGCATGCAATGCAAGCACTGTCAATTCGCTGCACGAAGGTTGGCGGTCTCCGATTTGCCCAGCTCGTCGGTTTTGGTTGTATTGAATGGAGACCCTGATCAGCGTCAAAAATTTAGTCGAGATCACGGCATCGAACGTTTTGAAACGGTTGTGCTGAATGGTTCGGCTTTTCTGCATTTAACCAAAGCTAAAGTACCTTATGTGGTCCAGCTTGAATTTGGTAAAGTGGTTAGAGAACCCGGTGCCTTAATATTTTAATTTTATTAACATGTTGGAATATTAAAAGCTCAGAGTTATAATAGCGGAATAAAATTTAATCCATGAAAAAACTATTACTTCTTGCTGTGGTGGCTTTGGCCTTCGGTTCAGTAGCTTGTAAAAAAGATTACACCTGCGAGTGTATTCAGGTAATCTCTGAGAATGGTGTAGAAACAGGTCGCCAGACCCTTACTTCTACCTTTAACGCTACCAAGTCGGATGCTGAAAGTTCTTGCAACGGTTTGAATGTTAATCAAACCTTAGGTCCACTTACAACCAATACTACCTGCACTTTGAAATAAGGTTGCACGTAAACGAAAAGCCGTCTTCGATAGTCGAAGGCGGCTTTTTTGTTTGGGGGTGGTAGAATTCGGTGCCTTTCTTTTCGGCATGCTAAACGCTAGTGAATTCTAAGAACAACAAAGCCCCGATTTGGGGCTTTCAATTGTTCGAGGTCGGAAGCGGATTATTCGGGTAAGTTGATTTTTTAATGGTTGGCATGAGCGCTTCCGAAGTTGTAAAACAACAAAGCCCCGATTCGGGGCTTTCAATTGTTGGAGGTCGGAAGCGGATTATTCGGGTAAGTTGATTTTTTTAATGGTTGGCATGAGCCGCTTCCGAAGTTGTAAAAACAACAAAGCCCCGATTCGGGGCTTTCAATTGTTGGAGGTCGGAAGCGGATTCGAACCGCTGTAGGAGCTTTTGCAGAGCTCTGCCTAGCCACTCGGCCATCCGACCCTTTTACTTGGGAGTGCAAATATAAGGGATTAGTCGAACAAAAAGTTCCTATTCGTAACGTAATGCATCAATGGGGTCGAGCCGTGCAGCCTTGGCAGCTGGATAGTAGCCTGATACCAAGCCAACTACCACACAAAGCACCACGCCGGCCACTATCCATGCCCAAGGGATAATAAAACCAGCACCCACAATGAGGGCCACTAAATTTCCAATGAGTATGCCCAATACAATGCCTACCACGCCGCCGAGCTGACCAATCACCAAGGCCTCGAAAAGAAACTGCTGCCGGATGGTTTCTTGATTGGCGCCCAAGGCTTTGCGTACACCAATTTCGCGGGTACGCTCAGTAACCGATACCAACATGATGTTCATGAGCCCGATGGCGGCACCGAGTAGGGTGATAAACCCAATGGCGGTTGCGGCTAGCGAGATAAAACTCAAATTTTCAATCAAACCGCTAGCAAAGCTGTCGGACTTGATGATGTCGAAATTATTTTCCTGCTCCACCCGCAATTTGCGGATGACCCGAAAAGTGCCGGTAGCTTCTTCTACGGCCGACTGCAGGAGTTCGGGGTTTTGAACCAACACACTCACCACATACGAACGGTTGGCGTCGGGGAAAAAGCTGCGGCCGTTGGTTATCGGTATCACCACCGAACGGTCGCTATTGCCGCCAAAGCTCGAGCCTTTGCTGGCCAAAACGCCAATGACGCGGTACTGACCGTTGCCGATCTTCACCATTTCGCCTTCGGGATTTTTTTTACCGAAGAGCACCTCCCGCACCTCCTGCCCCAAAAGCACTACGTTAGAAGCGTATTGAATCTCGCCGGGACTAAAGTTTCGGCCCAAGTCGAGGCTAAAGCCGCCCGTGCTGAGGTAGTTTTCGTCGCTGGCAAAAACCACCACATT
>Ga0209278_1000257_pt1 | contig 51581 bp, 31 predicted proteins | sample JI81BgreenDNA_FD_187504 | JGI IMG/M metagenome (GOLD analysis project Ga0209278, IMG submission 187504) | Wastewater effluent complex algal communities from Wisconsin, to seasonally profile nutrient transformation and Carbon sequestration -... | ecosystem: Engineered > WWTP > Effluent > Algae... | reverse complement strand
ACAGAACAACGGGCACGCCGGCATCGCAAGCGACGTCGACGATCAGGTTGAAATAGGCTGTCCGGCGAGCCTGGGCATCCCTGCTGATACCATATCGCGGGAAGAAGCTGCGGGACTGGCAGAGTGGCTCGTCCTGCGAAGGGCGGAAGGGTGAAGAAGCAGGGCCCATGAATGATGCACCTGCCCGCATCCACGAAGGAACATCGGGACGCGCGGCATAGGGATTGATCGTGAAGCTGTGAGGGATCAACTCAAAGTCGCCGTTCAACTCTGGTGAAAACGCATCCACCGGAGCCGGAGGCGGTTCCACTGATTGGTCCAGATCGACCGCCCCGCGCAACTTTGGGGCGAGCACAGCGAAGTCCGGTTTTGCCTCTGGCGTAAACACGTCGAGAATTGCTTCGCGCGCCGACGAAGGCGTCGGCGTCAAAGCGACCAGCAAAAATAGAAGATTTTTCATGACCACACCTTTCGGCGTGGTTCGGATATCGCCCCACATTTCTAAATGAACAGGCGGCGCATTGCAATCGCCCACAATCTGGCATCGCACAGACGAAAGAGGCGTTGGCCGTCGCGAGCCGTGCCGGAGAAGGTCGGGCCGATCCAGAGGGGAAAGATGGTGAGGCTGAGCTGAGAGGAGCGAGTTTATGCTAATTGCGCTCAAACCCACCCAGGAGACCATCGACATCGTTGCTGCGCTGAAGGGCCGTTGGCACGGTTCCTACGCGATGTGCATCTGCCCTGCGCATACAGACCGAACGCCGTCACTTTCAGTCCGGCAGGGCGAGCGGGGTATTCTGGTTCATTGTTTTGCGGGATGCCGCAGCGAGGATGTCCTGCGCGAAATCGGTCGGACCAAACCGATCCTGAACTCCCCTCCCCCGAGCTATCAGCCAGAACGAACTGCGCCGAACGTCAGAAGGATATGGGATCAGGGCACGGAGATCCGCGGAACGCTCGGTGAAGTCTACCTTCGGTCGCGGGGGCTGCCAATCGACCTCCCAGACTTACGCTTTCACCCGAGGTGCCCGTTCGGCCGCAAGCCCAGAACCACCTTCCGGCCCGCGATACTGGTCGCTGTCAGAACCGGGCACCGGATGACGGCGATCCAGCGGATAAGGCTGACCAGCGACGGAACATGGCATGATGGCAAATTCATGCTCGGAAAACCCGGACGGGGCGCTTGGGCTCCACCATTCGAAGGCAACGTGCTCGCGATTGCTGAAGGCATGGAGGATGCGGCAAGCTATACTCTGATCAGAGAAATCCCGTGCTGGGCAGCGCTTGGGAATGAGCGCCTCGCGCTAGTCAAGATTCCAGAGCGTGTTGGCACACTTCACATCGCCGAGGATAACGATGCACCAGGACGATCCGCCGGAATGGCGGCAGCTGAAGTCCACAAGACACCAAAGAGGAAGACCTTGCGGGATGCGCCGCCACGCCAATACCGAGACTGGACAGAAGTTACTAATGATAGCCATGAATGAACATCAGGAAGATTATAGACTGCCGACCAGAGCCGGTTGCTGGCGTGACACTCTTAAAGATAAGCATGTGGAAAATCTTGCCTTTCGCTGAGCGCGTGGCCGCCTCATCTTTGATGTTCTCCATTTCCTCGTCGTCGATTGGAATCTCGACGACACAGTTCTACGAAGTTCCCCCGGCGTGTCCCTCAAGATCGGGACAGTCATTTCAATCCGGGTTCTGAGCTTGGCTAGCTCCGAGCAGGCTGCCATCATGGGACGATGACCGATCCAGACCAGCAATTTTCCCTATTTGATCTTGATCTCGACCCCGTAGTTGAGGACCGCAAGAGCGCCACCACGCCCTCGGGTCGCTTCAGCAATTTCGTTGTCTATGTAGATGAGAGTGGGGATCACGGGATGCAGACCGTAGATCCAAATTATCCGCTATTCGTTCTAGCGCTGTGCGTCTTCTACAAGAAGCACTACAGCGAGAAGGTTGTCCCCGCGCTCGAGAAGTTCAAGTTCAACCACTTCGGCCACGACATAGTGATCCTCCACGAGCGCGAGATCCGCAAGGAGACTGGGCCATTCAAGTTTGCCAACGAGGCCGAAAAGCTCGGTTTTATGGACGGACTCAGTGGCATCATCGAGCGATCCAACTTCATTCTGATAAGTTGCGTGATTGACAAGCATCGCCTCGGTGCACGCGCGGCCGAACGCGGCAACCCCTACCACCTTGCGCTCGGGTTCTGCCTTGAGACGCTCTACGAGTTTCTCGTTGAGAAGAACCAAGACGCCAAAAAGACTCATGTGGTCTTCGAATGCCGCGGAAAAAAAGAGGACAAGGACCTCGAACTGGAGTTCCGTCGAATCTGCGGAGGCGAGAACAAGATAGGTGTGCCGCTCCCCTTCGAGATCGTCTTCGCTGACAAGAAAGCAAATTCGTCCGGGCTGCAACTGGCCGACCTCGTGGCCCGACCGATCGGCATGAGCATTCTGCGCCCAAGCCAGGAAAATCGCGCATTCGAAGTCTTGACCCGCAAGTTCTACTGCGACGGTGGGCGCGAGAATGTTGGGAACGGGTATGAGAACTGGGGGCTAAAGGTTTTCCCGCCCCAAATAAGCGAAAAGCCCCGATGAAACTCACCGAGGCTATGACGCCGACCGGGAACCCCCAGTCCATTTATCCCTTTATAGACGAACTCGCAGGCAACTGACAACGGGAACATCGTGCCAACAGGGCCAAGCCTCGGCCTGTCACTGTTAGCCGTGATATCTAGAGTAGAGTCGAAATACTGATCCCTCAAGCCGCCTCCGCTGCGGGTGCCCTAAAGCGCTGGCTATGCCTCTGATCGGGCAATTGAAATCCGAGAGGCCCTCGTGCGACTTCGCCACGGGCTGCTATTTCCTCGCGGAGCCACGTCAGAAGAACCTCTGGATCGTTTTCTCCCAGCAATCTGGCACGATGAGCGACGACAGCGAAGTCACCTGGAGTCTGTCCCTCGTGGAGCGGAACTGCTGATGGCCAAGACAGTCCAAACGTGTTCTTGAAAAGCATCTCGACTTGTTTTGGCTTCATCGCCCGGAATGCAGTGCGAACGGTGAAACGCCGTTGGGTTGCCGCATCGAGATTGTCCGCGAGGGGTCGTGTCCGTCAACGTGGTGTAAAATCGGTTGTGGCCAGCGGGCTGCATTTTCAGGCGGCCTTTGGTGTAATCTGTAGCGGCTGAGCCTCCTCGATTGTTGGTGTGGCGAGCGCTGCCATGCCCTCGATCTGCATGTAGCGGTGCTGGAGCTGGTATTCGTCGTTCTGCTCGAGCAGGACGGCACCGACGAGGCGGATGATGCTGTCCTCGTTGGGGAAGATGCCGACGACGTCGGCGCGGCGCTTCACTTCCTTGTTCAGGCGCTCCAGCGGATTGGTGCTGTGGAGCTTGACCCGGTGCTGTTCGGGGAAGGCCATGTAGGCCAGCACGTCATGCTCGGCTTCATCCATGCAGGTGCCCAGCTTCGGCCAGCGGGCGCGCAACTGGTCGGCAACCTGCCGCCAGACCTGTGTCGCGGCGGCATGATCGGGCTGGAGGAAGACCTGGCGGATGGCGGCGGCAACGACCGTGTTCTGGCCCTTGGGGACGTATGCCAGCGCATTGCGCATGAAGTGGACGCGGCAGCGCTGCCAGGTGGCGCTGAGCACGCGGGTGATCGCTGCCTTGAGGCCCTCGTGGGCATCCGAGATGACCAGCTTGACGCCCTTCAGCCCGCGCCGGGCGAGGTCCTTGAGGAAGTCCGACCAGAACACCTCGGCCTCCGAAGGGCCGATGTGCAAGCCGACGATCTCGCGCTTGCCCTCGGTGTTGACGGCAACGGCGATTATCGCGGCAACGCTGACGATGCGTCCGCCCTGGCGCACCTTGAGGTATGTGGCATCGAGCCAGAGATAGGGCCACTCGCCGGTGAGCGGGCGTTTGAGGAAGGCATGGACGCGCTCGTCGATATCCTTGCACAGCTTCGAGACCGAGGATTTGGAGATGCCGGTCATGCCCATGGCTTGCACCAGATCATCGACCCGCCGGGTGCTGACGCCGGCGATCCACGCCTCCTGGATCACGGCGACTAGCGCCTTTTCTACGGTCTTGCGCGGCTCAAGGAAGCCGGGGAAGTAGGCGCCGGTCCGCAGCTTGGGGATCTTCAGGTTGAGCGTGCCGAGCCGCGTGTCGAGGCTGCGATCGCGGTAGCCATTGCGCCAGGTCGTGCGATCGCCGGAACGCTCGTGGCGAGCGGCACCGACCAGGCCCTCGACGTCGGCCTCCATGATGATCTGCAATACGCTCTCGGCAATGGTGCGCAGAAAATCTCCATCTCCGCTCTTCGCGAGCAGCTCGGCAAGCGGTAGTCTGTCTTCGGTCATCGGGATCAACTCCTTGGTTGGTGTGAAGCTTGGAAACTCCACCTTACCAATGAGCCCGGTGGCCACCGAGATCGAAATCACATGGGGTGGGGCATGTCCCACCCCATGTGATCACCTCAATCTACACCAGAAATTACACCACGAGCGCGGACGCTAACCCGCGAGGTTCGTCGTCGCAACGAATGGCCCGCGCAGATGCTCGAGCTGGACCAACATCTCGTTGACTTGCCGTACCTCCCAGCTGCGCTGAGCGGTCTCCCGCCTGTAGAGGAAACTATCGGCCTCATCAATCAGGAGCAGAGCGCCGCGTTCTCCTGCGGTGGCAAAAGCCTCAGCGATGTTCTGCTCGGTCTCTCCAACATAAGGGCTCATGAGATCTGATGCTCTACGCTCTTCGATTTCGATCCCCATGAGTTCAGCCAGATGCCTTGCGTAAGCCGATTTCCCGGTGCCGGACGGTCCGGACAGAAGAAGGCTCCATGCCCGATCGGGTGAAGCGGCCAGTTGCTCCGCCAAACGCTTGAGGTCCGTACCTGCGTTCGACAATTGCGGATCATAGGACGAGCGCGAGCAGATTTCGGGGGTGCAAGACTGACCAAGGCCACGCAAGACACTGTAAATTGCTGTTTTCGCGACCTCCGCGCCGCCGCTCGTCAACTTGGCGGCGTTGAGCCCGGCGGCCACCACCGCAGGCGGCGCTTTGATGCTGGCAATGTCGCGCAATTCGGTCGGAGTGAGACCCAGCGATACATTCTCAGCCGAGCGCCTTACAATTCTCTCGCGGACTGCAAAACGAGGCCGGTCAAACCCGATCGCCAGCGTCATCCTTCTGAGGACTGCTGGACTGAGCTGCGACCGATCATTCACGATCCAGATGGTGGAGACTTCGGGGTTCTCCACCAGACGATGAATCCATTGTTTCGAAGTCGCTCGGCGCTCACTCATTCTGAGCACGTCGTCGGCCTCATCGACAACGATCACCCGGTCGCGGCGGTGACGACACATGGCGCGCAGCACCATAAGGTGATCAAGGCGCTCGGACCGGTCCGGCTCGTTGCCATAGTCATCTGCCAGCCCTGCAAAAGTTGCACCGCTGCCGGCCTGTGCTGCAAGTGTACGCGCAAATTCGGTCTTACCTGTACCGGGGTCACCGAACAGAAGAATGCTCACAGGCTGTCGGGTCGCAAGAACACCCAATGCAATGTCTCTGAGCGGGTTGAGATGCTCGAAATCGTCCCAGCCCAAGGCACCAAGCTCAGGTGCTGGCAAGAGCCAGCGCAGCAGATCATCATAGGTTGCCGCATTCAGGCAGATGAGGCGCTTGAACAGCGAGCGCAGACTATATTCGCCATCGCGATCATCGTTGATCAGCCGTGACGCGAAGAGCGGGGAACCCTGGACGAGTCTTTGCTCCACAATACTGCTTGGCAGGCCGGCGAGGCGGGAAATTGCGCTTGGCGAGAGGTTGCTGCAGGAAAACGGTCCGCGGCGCACCAGTTCGCGCCAGCTGTCATAACGGCCCCAACGCGCAAAGACCCCAAGGATGGTCTTATCGGTCACCTCAAGGCCAAAAAGATCGCTGATCCAGCCAAGAAGCCGATCAAGTTCGGTCGTTTCACCAGGCCAAGATGCCAACTGACGGGAGATAGCCTTCGCTTCGGTGATCGTCGGGGACTCGCGATTGGCAACCTTGCGCAGCGCAGGGACAGGCGCTTCTCGCTCGACCAGTTCAATCAGATCCTCGCCAGAGCGCTTCAATTGATGCGCGGTCATGCCGTGCAGGATCTTTGCTGCAGCCCGCGCAAAGTGGGCAGCCTCGCCGCCGGTGTCGATATCGAGAATAGTTTGGATGTGCGAGCGACGTGCCATGGTTGCGGTGGTTCCCATACAGTTAGTACGCAACCGCGCATTCAACGCAGCAGCGCGACAAAATTGGTCATGCAAAGGCCGGTGGGGGTGCCATTCACGGTCGATCCGCGCGATGCGCGGATTGCCCGCCCTGAGTGTGTGCCAGAACTGGCGGACCGGAACCGATTTAGCCCCCACCCTCAGGTTCGATGTCAGTTCAGGAGCTTGGGCTCTTGGGATTCTGGCCCGTCATCACCTCGATCACCCGGCCACGGCTGAGTCAAGCGCGCCTGCTCGCTCGAAGTCACTGCCGACCTGAAGATATCAGCGAACATTCGGGTCGCCCGGAGAAACTGGCGTCGGTCAAGACCGGGGCAAGCCGGAAGAGAATAATGCCCAGACAACCTGTTGCCTGGCTCGCCAATGCTGAACTGGATCATCAGAAGGTCGAGGTTGAGATTGTTGATGCAGCGCAGCTTTTCGACTTCCGTGATATCATCCTTGAACTCCCAGTAGGTCGACAGGATGATCAGGGCGCGCTCGGCTTCCAGCCTGATCCAAAAGTTGAACGCCAGCCCGGTGACGTAGATCGCCTCGTCACTCTGGATCTCGTGGTCGATCACCGACTCGTCGATCACGGCGCTGATATCTTGCGGGGTGATTTCTATTGTGGGTTTCAAAGGCAATGCTCCTGCTGGCTTCTCGGAATTGCCTCTAGTTTCGTATTGCGACAAATGTGGTCGTTCAAAATCGATGTATGTTTGTTCACGCTTGCTCACTGCGAACAATGGGTTAGCACTGAAGTGACATGCCCCAACGTCTCAGCAACCTCGATCGCACCCTCAAGCTGGTGCATGCGCTCACCCAGAGCATCGAAGGCCTGACGCTCGACGAAATGGCTGCCATGCTCGGGGTGAACCGCCGCACAGTTGAGCGGATGCGCAATGTTATCCTGATCCACTTCGACCTTGAGGAAATAGTCGATGGCCGCCTCAAGCGGTTCAGGATCAAGGATAGCCCTGGCAGAGCCTATGCCCGGCCAAGCTCTGCTGAAGTCGCTGCGCTAGAGGCAGTGGTTCAAGCCGGACGCAAGGAAGGCACGGCTAACACCGCCACTCTCGAAAAGCTGCTTTCGAAGATCAAGATCGCCTTCGACAGCGCCGAGCGGCGCCGGCTCGACAATGATCTGGAGCTGCTGACAAAGCTGCAGCGGTCGCGCGTTGCCGCCGGGCCAGCAGTGATAGCATCTCCGCAGGATCTGACCACGATCCAGTCGGCTATCCTCGCCAGTCATTGTGTCGACTTCGAGTATCAACCGAGTTGGGCGGATGAGCCCTCGTGGCGGCGGGTCATCCCCTTTGGCCTGATCCACGGGCCTATCACATACCTCCTCGGGAAAATGCCTGACCGTGATGACCCGCCCTACACCTTCCGGCTCGACCGAATGGCGAACGTGCGGGACAGCGGCGTCATCGGCTGTCCGCCCGAGGACTGGGACCTCGACGTCTGGATGGCGCGGAGCTTCGGCATTTGGCAGGAGGCAGACCACGACATCGTCCTGCGTATCCTTCCTCATGCGACTGAGCGCGCGCGGTCCTGGCGATTTCATCCACGCCAACAGATCGAAGCAGACGGGGCAGAGCTTCTTGTAAGCTTCAGCTCAGGTGGCTTGGTTGAATTGGCAAACCACCTGTTTGGATGGGCTGGCGACCTGATCGTTGAGCAACCAGAAGCGTTGAAAGATGTTATGCGCGAACGCCTTGCCGCGGCGGAATCCATGGTGCGACCGAATTTGTCGTGACGGTTCATCAAGGAACGAGCGAGCATGCTGCGAGTCAGATATTGAGAGGGCGATATTGAATGTTTGAAGACTGCCATCTCCGGATTGGGGAAGCGCCCTTCACAAGTTGCATGCCGCTCAGCGCACAACTGCTGTCCAGCCTCTATGCCCTGCCCCATTTCAGCGAAAAGCCTGTTCGGGAAGCTCTCGATCAGCTTGGCGAGGCTGCACCATGGGCAGAGAGCTATGCAATCGCACCAGAACAAACAGCCGGTGCTGTCAGCGGGATGCTGCGCCGGATAATGATGGCAACGCGCGATCTCGAACCCACAACCATCACAGCCGATGGGTTAGCCAAGGGTACAAGAGCTCGTCTTCACCTTGAGGCATTGTGCAGTCTGTGGTCTGCCAATCAGGACATTCTTCCTCCGGACCTGGCAGCTCTGAAGGCCTTTCTGGCCTGCAATGCAAGTGATGCGCTTCAGTCGCTTGCCGTCGTTTGGGATCGCAGCCGCGGTGATCTGACGCTTTTGGAGCGCACGGTGCTCGAACGCCTCGAAGACCATCACGGCAAACTGAGCGATGAAGATCCTGATCTCTTACGGCTTATGGCTGCACGCAGGGGGCGCGGTGCTTCACCAACAACGCTTCTCGGGCACGTCCAACAAGGGTTGCTTGATACCGATGCCCCGGCGGCACCCCGCGACGATAGCCTCGCGGTCCTTTCCGTCCGAGACTCCTTGACCGAATGTGAGGCGGCGGCCGCGATTATTCAGCGCTGGCTGGCCGAGGATCAAGATCTCAAGCCGAGCAATATCTGCATCATAATTCCGCCAGACAGCGAATATGGCCTCTATCTCGCCGAGAGCCTGCAGCAGGCAGGGCTAAGCGCCTCGTCCCTGCCTATGCCGTCTGCCCGGCGGAGCATCGGACCCGAAGCACTCTTGCATTTTCTTCAGTGTCGCCGGCGCCCGGCTCCGGCTATGGCACTTGCCTCGCTCTATTGCTCTCCCATTCTTTGCTGGCCGCCCGAAGTCGGCAACGCGCTCGCGACTGCCGCGATGTCCGGCGATTTCACTCCCCGTATTTCCTATGATCTGACAGGCAGCTCGGCGGCGTTGTTCGCGCTGATCCGCTCTGCCTCCCCTGCGACGAATGGGCAGCTCAAGGAGCAAATCCGATCCTTCCTACGGCTTCTCGATCAGAGTGGGCCATTCGCGCAGGATGCGCGCGAGGCAAAGCAGTATGCCAACCGCGTCATCAGCAGCCTTGGCCATGCTCAGGATGCTGGTGAAGCTGACCTTGAGCTGGCCATCAAGATCGCGGCCGCCTATCAGACAGAAACGGCATCAAGGGGTCCCTATTACCTCGGAGCTATCTCCGTTTTGCTCGCGCACGAGGCTCCCAAGCGGACCTATCGAAAGCTGCTGGTTCTGGGCTTCAACGATGGGCAATATCCCGCAGCGCCATCTGGCAACCCATTCTTCCTTGATAGCGAGGTGGGACTGATAGCCGGGCGGACTGGTCTTCATCTCTCGTCTCAGGCGAGCCAGCTCGGCAATGCCCTTGATCTGTTCAATCGCCAGATCGGCGCTGCAAGCGAACAGGCTGTAATCCTTCTGTCTGAGCGCGATCGCTTTGGCAACGCGCAGTCTGTTTCATCGAGCTTGCCGCTCATCTCTCGCCTCGTGCAAGGTCTCAATGATCCGGAAAAGTTGATTGAGCCGGTCAGCCATAGCCATGGGACGATCTGGGATAGACTGGTCAGCTGGAAACCACGCCCAGTCATTGAACCGCAGGCTTCCACGGAGGTCCCGGCCCATTACCAATTCGACTTTGATCTTTTGAGCCTGCGCAAGAAGGACGACGGCACACCGCGAGCCCAGAGCCCGAGCCGTCTCGAGAAGCTGCTCGTCAGCCCACTGGCCTGGGTTTTGGCAGAACTCGATGCCGAACATATCTCATGGCAGCCCGAGACGCTCGATGTGATGCTTCGCGGGTCGCTTGCTCATGAAATCTTCGAGCGCCTGTTCCCACCCGGAAAGGATCATCCTTCGGCCGAACAGATCGACGCTGACGTCCCCAAACTGCTTCTCGACCGCATCCGCGCCATCGCACCGTTTTTACAAACCGCTGCGTGGACCGTGGAGCGCAACATGCTCGAGACGGAAATTATCAAGTCAGCGAAGCATTGGTCGCAGGTTCTCCAATCCTTGGGCGCTGAGATTGTCGGCAATGAATTCTGGCTCGAAGGCAGTCTGTTTGATCATCCCATCCACGGAAAGGCGGACTGCCTGCTGCGGCTGCCCAACGGGCAGCCGGTAGTAGTCGACTACAAGAAGAGCAGTTCGGGTAACCGGCGTGACCGGCTGCAGAAAGGATGGGACCTGCAAGTCGATCTCTACCGCCGGATGGAGGTGCGGGTCGATGAGCGCAGCAGTGAAGGAGTCATCCAGATTTCAGAGACCCTAACCAGCTGGCCGAACCCGCCTGCAGTCGCCTACCACACGCTCAATGATGGCAATTTGCTGCTCAACGGAGTGGAAGATCTCGACAACTCTGATGTCGAACTGATCGGCGGCGACATTGCCGAGAATGCTCTCACGCTGATCTCGGCGCGGTTTCAGGCGCTCAAGGCAGGGCGTCTGGAAACAAACACTACGGCTGACGCCAAGCTGTTCCAGAAAGCGGCAGCCCTGAGCACCTATGCACTTGAAGACAGTCCACTCGTCGCAGCTTTCATGCGCGATGACACGGCGCCCTCAGTGAGCCTTGCGGATGACCAAGATGACTGAACTCTCGATCGTACCGGCCGGTGCCGGCGCCGGCAAAACCCACCATATCAAGGAGACGCTGACCCAATGGGTACGCGAGGAAAAGGTGCGGCCGGAGCGCATTCTGGCAGTAACCTTTACCGAAGCCGCCGCTGGCGAACTGCGTCAACGGATCCGGAGCGCGCTCATCAGCGATGGCAATCTTGATGCCGCGCTAGCGGTCGAACGTGCCTATGTATCGACGATCCATGGGCTCGGCCGACGCTTGTTGATCGAGCATGCTTTTGCGGCCGGATCATCACCCCAGCAGCGCCTCATTGCCGAGGATGAGCAGGACCTTCTTGTCCGCCGCTCGATTGAAGAGAATGACGCACTGCGCGAGCTGTCGCGCAACCTTTCGGCATTCGGCTATCGCGGTAGCTTCGTTTCAGACGAAAGCGCTGAAGACAGTTTCCGCAAACGGCTGCTTGGCGTCATCGCCTTGCTGCGGACCCTTGGCCCGCGCGGCAGCGATCCGGCCATGGCAGATTTCGTCGAGGCCTCCATCCGGCAAGGCTATGGTGCGCCTCAGGGTGAGGCAGCTGCGCTGGCAGCAGATCTGAAGGCGGCCATCGACGCCCTGCTTCACGCGTTCCCGAAATCCTTGGCGGAGAGCGCCACAAGCGCAAGCGCCGCCAAAGATTTTCGAGACAATTTCCAGACCCTCAAGCAAGCCGCGCGGATGTTGGCGTCCGACGGGAAGGATTGGCGTCTGTGGCAAAAGCTCCGGGCTCTTCGCCAGAGCAAGCGCGGCAGCCCAACGCCCGCTGGCTATGATGAGCTAGCGTCAGCGGTAATGACGGCGGCAGACAGGCTGGCCACTCATCCTGGTCCGCTCGAGGATGCTATTCTACACGCACGCGCGCTGGTGGAAGGCGCCCAGGCGGCCATGTCCGACTATGAAACCCGCAAGCGCGAGCTCGGTGTCATCGATTTCAGCGACATGGTCACCAACGCTGCGAGTATCCTCGACGAGAAGCCTCAAGTGCTCGCGGCAGTCATGGATGAGGTCGACTGCGTCATTGTCGACGAATTCCAGGACACCAACCCGATCCAGTTCACTTTCCTTTGGGCCCTCGCGCGCCAAGCCAAGCATGCGCTTATCGTGGGCGACACCAAACAGGCAATTATGGGCTTCCAGGGTGCTGATCCGCGGCTCACGGTGGCCCTGACGAACCAGTTCGAGACCAGCCCACTCGATCGCAATTGGCGTTCCGATGCGCGGATCATGGATTTCGTCAACGCGCTCGGCCCGTGCCTCTTCGGCGAAGACTACACGCCGCTGACCCCGCAGAACCCGGCAGGTTTCGATACCGCGCTTGAAGTGATCCAGCTGGCCGGCAAGCGCAATTCGCGCTCGGGTGGCAAACCTCAGCATTTCATCGCCGACCGGATCCTGTCGTTGCTGGCCGATGAGAAGATTGCGATCATCGATCGTCATTCGAAGAAGCAGCGCGATCTGGAGCCCCGGGACATCGCGGTTCTGTGCCCTACCCACAGTCACTGTGCGAGTTATGCGGGTGCCCTGCGCTCGCTCGGATTGCCAGTGCGGGTGGCGGAAGGTGGCTGGTGGCAAAGCAAAGTTGTCCAGGCCGCCTGCCACGCCCTTCGTGTGGCTGCCGACCCTACGGACCGTCACGCGGCCATTTGCATGGCGACCCTCGGTCCAGGAGGCATTCCCCTCCCCGATGCGCTTAAGGCACTGGCACAGCAAGGTCGTATTGCCGCGCCGGATCTGGAGAAGCTCGAAGCGCTCTGGCCAGAGTCCCTTGCCACCCCAGTAGATCACCTCGTTCATCAAGTGATCAAGGCGTCAGGACTTCGCAACTGGTGCGATCTGCTTGAAGACCCGGCGCAGATGAGAGCAGACCTCCTGCGCTTCGAGGCTGAAGCGGCAGCCTTCATGGAGGCACATCGTGATATGCGCGAGGCGTCCGGCTTTTATGGGCAAAGCGCCAACGTGTTCCTCGGATGGCTGGAGAACAAGGTCGGTTTGAAGGGCGAGGACCTGCGCCCCAACCCCGCTGGCGCTGAAGCTGACGGAATCGAAATTTTGACCTGGCACGCGTCCAAAGGGCGCGAATGGCCAATCGTCGTCGTTTGCGGATTGGATCACAAGTTCGATCCGAGGCCTGCAACCTTCAGCACCAAGTTTCCCGGTTTTGACGATCTGGATCGCGTCATAGGCGATGCAACGCTTGCCTATGCGCCTGAGTTTGCAGCGCCCGAAGCAACCAACCGCTTCCTCGAAGAGCTTCACCCGGAATGTGAAGAGACGGCGCGCAGGCTGCTCTATGTAGCGCTCACGCGGGCGCGCAATCGGCTCATCATTGAATGGCCGCAGGATGATGAGAAGAGCGATCCACCTTTGCCGATCACGTCCCGCAGGCTGATGAATGACGTCTGTGGCCTCGTGCTTGATGGCAATCAGATCATTGTCGGTGCCAAGAGCTTCCCAGCGCGCCTGACCATCTGTGACAAGGACATCCCGGCCTCATTCGAAGCTGAGGAGCGAGCCACCTTAGATCTGCCGGATCGCGAGCTGCGCTTCGCCATTGTACCGCAGCCGGCTGAGGAGCTCGTACCGGTCGTCAGCCCGTCACTGGCGATTTCGACTTATCGCCCGTTACCGGTTACCATCGAAACCCGCACGATTTCTGCTGGTGTACGGCTTGCAGGAGAGGATCTCGCGCAAGCAACCGACAAAGGCACTGCGATCCACGAGGCCCTGCGGATTCTCATTTGTCGGCCAGATTTCAAGGACCGGGTCGGACCGCACTGCCGGGTCTCAGAACCCGAGGTCGAGATTCTGGCGCAACAGGCCCAAGCGCTTCGCCAGGCCCTCGCAGAACTGGGCTATCCGCGGCTGCATCTAGAACAGCCAATCGAGATTGAACTGGCCGATGGAGGGCGGCAGAGCATCATCCTCGATCTTATCGCCGAAGGTGACGACGGTTTTATGATCGTCGACCACAAGAGTGGTCCGGTCGCAGACCATGCCGCCCGGTTCGAAAGCTATTGGCCACAACTCGCCGCCTACATCGATGCCATTAGCCTCGTTGGTGGCAAGGCGGTGCGGGGTTCGGCCGTGTTCTGGACAGAATCAGGCGAACTGACGTGCGGCTTCGATGTGTGAAAAATCGTCGAAAGATCAACCTCTCCGCCTCTCCTGGCGATAGGGTCATTTGGAGTGACCGCCTTCCGATGGCACAAAAAACCACCATAACTACGCCTCACTTCTAATAATCATTTTTTCCTGAGGCACCAAAAGCTTTATAGTAGACCCATATCGTTCGTGCCCGCAGCCCTTACCAAGAAAATCGTATTCACTATTTGTCACAATGCAAACATTGAAGTTTTTGCAAACAAATTCGAAATCTTGATGACGGAACTTCATGCCTAAAGTTTTTATAGAAGTGATATGTTCTACCTTTATGTGTTTTCTGGCTGCATTGAAGCCTTTGTTATTTAAGATCAAAACTTCCGCATCTTGGGATCTGGGCATAATCGCACGAAAATGGCTCGTGACTAGGCGAGGCGCGACGTCATCTGGCAATAGGGCATAAGAAAAAATATAATCCAATGCATTTCTAAACAAAATTCCCGAGAAATTTTGATACATTATATTATGCAAATGAGACAACTGAGTGAATACCGTAGCCTTCTTGCTTTCGCTTACGCAGTTCCACATGCAAATTTCACGCGCTTCGCAGACTTCCATTTTGGATGTCCCTTATGGAGTGGCAGGGGCTATTGTATTGTCGCTCGCCCCACGGGCCACTTTGAACGGATTAGGTCTTAGACTCGCTATGAACTTAAAGGTGCAATAACGAGCCAGCCCCTCGATTTCGAGGTTCCCATAATGCTCTTACGACCAGATTTGTCATGGCTATGTTGGATGCTTCATTATGAACAAAGAACTTCGCACCAGCTCAACCCATCCAATACAAATTGCAACGCTCGAGGCCGGCGGTGGACGTATTGGCATATCATTTTGTCCAGGCAAGCAGAGCTGGTCCATCAATGGATTCGAGTGGCGGCGTGATGTCGCCATGGATCTGGCCGCGGTCGTTGCTTGGGGGGCCAGCGCACTGATCTCGCTTATCGAAGATCATGAAATTGAGGCGCTTAGCGTATCAAATCTGGGCGCGGAGACTGTTGCAAGAGGGATGGAGTGGTTTCACCTTCCAATTCCCGATGTCACACCGCCAGGTGATGAATTTGAACGGCGCTGGCTATCGGTAGGACCTCAGGTCCGCGCTCTTCTCAGCGAAGGGCAAAACGTCTTCATTCATTGCAAGGGAGGGCTCGGTCGCGCCGGAACGGTAGCGGCAAGGCTTCTTATTGAGCTTGGGGAAGCAACTCCCGACGTTGCAATTGCGCGTGTCCGCAAAGTGCGGCCGGGCGCCATCGAAACTGTAGCGCAAGAGGACCACCTTCACTCGATATGGAGGATGTATGATCGCGCACGGGGCTGCCTACTGGGATTGGCAGTGGGAGATGCCATCGGCACAACCCTCGAATTCAAACCCCGCGACACCTATGACCATATTTCCGATATGGTGGGTGGCGGCCCATTCGGACTGCAAGCGGGTACTTGGACTGATGACACATCAATGGCCTTGGCGCTTGGAGATGCTTTGATTGCAAGCGCCTCCAAGGGCACGGCCTTCGATCCAGTAGAAGCACAAAAGCGTTTTGTGGCCTGGTGGAGGGAGGGCGCGTACAGCCCGACTGGCGAGTGCTTCGACATCGGAATTACCACCAGCCAAGCCCTGAGCCGGTTCGAGGCCACAGGGGATGCCATGTCGGGCTCAGCCGATCCTTATTCGGCAGGCAATGGTTCGCTGATGAGGCTCGCGCCGGTGGCAATCTGGGGCCTGAGCGAAAAGCCCTCACTTGTCGCAAGCGTCGCACGTCAGCAAAGCGCGACCACCCATGCTGCACAAGTGTGTCTCGACGCCTGCGATGCTTACGCCCTTATGCTAAGAGCTGCCATCCACGGTGCAGATTTCGAGACGGCGCTAACCCACGCGAATGGAGAGTACGGCGTCGAGATTTGCCAGATCATCGCTGGAAGCTGGCGCGAGAAGCAACGCCATCAGATTTCAAGCAGTGGCTATGTTGCGCACAGTCTCGAAGCCGCACTCTGGTGCGTGGCGAGGACAGACAACTTTGATGACGCCGTGCTCCTCGCTGCGAACTTGGGGGATGATGCCGATACCACGGCTGCCATCACAGGTCAGCTGGCGGGAGCTCTCTATGGAGCCTCGTCAATTAGACGGTCTTGGTTGGAAATGCTCGCATGGCGTGAAAACATCGAGGACCTTGCACGTAATTTGGCTTTTCGGAAAGCTATCCCCCACGGCTGATGTCGACCAATCCAAGCCGTTCCCAGACCACCGTACGGATGGCTGCTCCTGCCGAGCGCGCCATCCATTCCCGCCTCGTCACCCGATTATCAATCTCCCCATTCCACTCTTACGAAGGCCTCTATGCTCGCCGCGCGCTCCCGGACGGCTTTCTTATCCCACTTAGTCCCGCTCTTAATTGCACGACCGACATCCATGGTCGCTTGCATGCCACATTCGAGATACCGCGCGGCCTTGTTCTCGGGCGGCTTGTCCTTGAGCGACGAATTCACGTTCGGGGGCAGCATGGTAAGATTGCCGAGCCCGTGAACATAGCTCTTACCCGAGCTTTGTGGCATGATATGTTCAATGGATCGGGCCGGATCAGTTGCCCAAACCTTTGCCCACTGTGATTCATTTATTTTAAGGCCAGCAGCCTTCGCGAGGTGCTCCTCGTACCGGAACAACAGATATCGCACCTCTTCATTGTAACCCCCGTACCAATCGTCCCATGTTTCGGAATCGATGATGTCGTCAATGTCGAAACCCTCGCCTAGGTCGCTAAGGGCGTCTAAGATATCTTCCGCTGCCATTTTGTTTTTGAGCACGTCGTACCCAAGCCGGACAAATTCTCCGACCTTTGTGCGGCTGTCCTTCCCTGCAAGCGTGAAAATGCGGAAAGTGACCCGTTCCCAGGCTCCAAGCAGCTTTTGCTGCGTTTGATCATCGAATTCGCGAAGCATTATCGCGATTGCTAGAAACCGGGCTTGTCCAATGCGCGTCACGGCGGCTCTTCGTTGGTCGTTGTGCAGATCGACGACTTTCCCAACGACCAATTTCAGCCATGTGGCCGCTTTGACAATCGTAGCCAGCTTGGTTCCAGCTGCCTTCAGCAAAGCTGCGGACGCGTCCTGTTCGCTGATCACGCGATTAGGTCTGGTTGTTTCCGACCACGTTCCGGCAAACCGCAGGGCCTCGTTGCCAAGGCTATCGTCAAGCCCTAGCCGGCGGTAGATGTCCTTCCAAAGGTTTTGCATCTCATGAAGACCATCAGACCGAGAGCCATTGTCAACATACTCGTAGATGGATGCCATCAGTTGGCTTTTTGTCTTATCGATCCAACGGACGTCGAGTCCGCGGCTATTTAGGACTTCAAAGACCCGGTAGACCGTGCCTTCGTTATCCAATTCATGATAAATCACCGAGAGCTTGTGTCGAATGGTTGCGACAAGCTCGATCAGCGTTCCGATCTGCTTCCAAGTCTGGACAAATGCTTCGCATTCACGCGCTGCGTCGATGACATTCTTGTCCGCAGCCGTGACGATGGCGTCATCCTTGATCTCGCCATTTCTAACATAGCTAGCAAAGACATCGCTGCTGTCGTGATTAGTTTGCAGGAGAACGAGATTGTGATCGTCGCCCTTGACCAAAAGGCGTCCCAGATCAGCATGGATCTTTCCCTCTTTGGTGTCGTTCGGGTCAAGAGCCCTTTCAATCGCCTTAAGCAGGATAACCAGCGTCGTGATGCGCTGCTGGCCATCGACCAACTCGACGACCCCGAATTCGTCTGCGTCGATTGATCTGGTGTCGCGAGCAAGCCCGACCACCGTTGCCATGAAATGGTCGCGCCCAGACCGATGAACTTCCCGGATGTCTTCGAACAAATCCTCGCGCTGACGTTTTTGCCAAGAGTAGGCGCGCTGGTATTCCGGGATACGGAAGAGGCGGCCTTGCATTAGCTTGGCAATGGTAAGGTGCTGGGGATTGAGTTGCATCGGGTCCTCTGTTGACTTGTTTGATCCCTCGAATACCATACTGCGTTAGATGCACCATAGATGGTTAGAGTGCCAAACGCCCGCCTAAGGCGAGTAAGTCCCAGACGCGGTCAATTCGGCGATGCAGAGCGCTTAGAAACACTCACTACAGAAATCTCTCGCCCGCATGGTTTTCGAACAGCGCTGCGTCGCGGACATAGCCGAGCAGCACTTCGACCTTTTTCTGCCGCGATACCTCCTGCATCTTCGGCAATGACGCACCGGCCTTGGCCGCCTCGGTCAGGAATCCTGAGCGCAGCGAGTGGGCACCAACTGCGGCAGGATCGAGTCCGACCTTCTCGGCGTAGCGCTGGATCAACCGAGCAACCGAGCGGTCCGACATAGGCTCCTTCGTCATCAGCCCTTGCGCGTCGGTCCGGTAAAACAGCGGACCCGCCTCGCCTCCCCTGACGCTGAGCCATTCGTTGAGGCGTGGACCGGGCTTGAGGACTTTGCCCGAGGGCACCGCAATGACTTGCCCTACCCCCTCCTGATCGGTCTTAGAGTGCTGGATCGTCAGCTTGAGCCCTTCTCGGACGAGCTCCAAATCGGCGAGTTGCAGGGCGACCAGCTCCGAGCGCCGAAGCGCCGCTGCGAGACCTAACGCCATCACCGCACGATCACGGATCGCCCGCGGGCTCGATCCTTCTGCAGCTGCAATCATCCGCGCCAGATCGGCCGCCAGAATAGCGCTCTTCTTGCGCGTCGGCCGCGCGCGCTGCTCGCGCCGGATCCCCGCGAGAGTATCGGCAATCACATCGCGCGGATCGCGGTGCTGGGGTGCGACCTGCCCTGCCTGCCTGTGGTGCCAAGCGATGGCGGCAAGGTGCCGCCCGATGGTGCTGTCAGCCCTCCCCGCCTGCGCCAGCGAGGCAAGGTATGTGGCCACTGCCTCTGGCATAGCCGGCATAGGCTCAAGATCGCGCGTCCAACACCATTCCTCGAACTGCCGCCAGTCGCTGTCATAAGCCCGCACAGTGTTGGCCGCCTTGGACCGCGCCCGGTACGAGCGTGCCGCTTCGATCTCGGACGCGAGCTGCGGCGGAATTGTATTCCCCAGCGGTGCGAGCGCTGCATCATCTGAAAGCCCCAAGGCCATTCTGCTGTGATCGTCCAAGGCAACACTCCTGAGGCTTCAATGCCGCTGCTGTGCCTTACCCCTGCCTTCGGGCGCGGGCGACATCGCCGCAAATTTCGCCTGCTTCATATAGAATAGTGTGCCGTCCGTGAAGGGCTCTTATCGGACAGCAAACCCGCCGTACAAGCTGGGTATACTTTTTACGCCATTTATATACTATCTGGCTGATGGTATCTTCCCCAGCACCCTGGCAACTGACGCTTGCCCGCATCGAAGGCGCCCTCCCTTTCATCTCGCCCGAGCTGTCCGAATGCCTTGCCCTGGCCTCACTCCGGCGCCTCTGGCGCGTGCATGTGCGCGATTATCCGTTTGATAACCTTGGAATTGAACACAATCCGGGGCTTGAGGCCGACGAGCTTGTGCGCTCGTGGTATTCCGAAGAACGCCGTCAGTTCTTGTCGTGGATCAGCCGGCGAGGTCACCCTCCCCTCGCCCATGCTGCCAAGCTGGTCATGGCCGCCAAAAGTCACTCCGAAGGATTCAGCGAGACATACATGCCTGCTGTGACCGGTCAGATTTGACTGCAGCGGCCAGGTTCACATAAAGCTTCGAGAAGGACCAATTGCAGTGCAGCGAGGCAAGGTGGGTGGCTCATCCGCTCATTTCATCTGGATCGTCGCGTCGATTTTTAGCATGGTGCCCCGCTGGCAAGCGAGGCCTTGGCCGCAGCCAACCCCGGTTGAACCGGGCCTTGATCCACCGGAATGACCTGACCTCGACCGCCTTTGGTCACAGGCGGAGAGTACACCCACAGCGTGCCGCCGGTTGCGCTAGCTGCGCGCCTCGTAAGCTCCACAGCCTTCTTGCAGTCTCGCGGTACACCGTCCCCCAACGCGAACCGCTGACCAAGTTCAAATTGCGCCTGCTTGTCGCCGAGCTGGGCTCGCTGTGCGAGCATCGCGGTCTCCCCATCGAGTGAAGAAGCATCCAAGCCCATGTAGCGGCCGCTGCAGGCCCCCACCGCAAGCGATAGCAGCAGCAGATACCAGCGGCCGCTCATGGCTCAGTGCTTGGTGCCGGCAGCGGCCTCAACTGCCTGCTTGAGCTTCTCACCGGCATCGGCCCCAACCACCTGAACCTTGCGCTTGCCGGTCGCGGAATCGGTCTGGTGGAACCGGAACTCCTGCCCCTTCAGGGGCTGAGAGATAAGATCAGCGATCATGATCTCGCGCTGTTGGTTCTCAGTCGTCGCAAATGGCGCAACGAGATCGACCAGCCAGATCTGATCGCCGGAGGTCCACTCCTCCAATGTCAGGCGGTTCTCAGGCTCGATCATGCCACCCTCGAGCTTGGCGGCGGCTTCAGGGGTGCACTTAGCCCACATAGCGAGGCCAATGGGCTGATCACCATCGCGGAACAGGTAGAACTGCCGGTTGATCAGCACCGGCATGATGAGCCACTCCAAATCGCCGATCGCCAAAGCCCGATGAAGCGGCGACTGCGTGAGCAGCCACGTCATCTCACCAAGAAGATGGCTGACGGTGGGCGGGACTTTACCGCCCACCGCCGCGTCGTTTCCGCCTGCATTATCTGATTTATTGTCGGTCACTGTATGTCCTCAAGCAGCCGCACTGGCGAACAGGTCGTGGGCCATTGTCCCGTGGCTGTCCACCTTGCGCAAGACTTCATGGGTCCCGTCGATACCAAACGTGCTCATAGCTTCGGCAAGCTGGCCAGCCATCCGCGCTGCCGCGATCTGCGAAGAGCGATCTCCGGTCGGCTGCAACACATGGACTTGTGCTGTTTCGAGACCGGGGTTCAGCAATACCGACAACTCTTCGCCAAGCTCCAACGGCTTTGCCTCAAGGGACACGTGCGCTGGTCCGCTCCAGAACTGATGACCGTCTGGACTCAGGCGAACGTGATCTGCGGGGCCGTCGGGTTCGGTCGGAACCGGAGTCGGCTCGTCGGCGGGCGGGCTGCTCGCCTCGAAGGCCAGGAAGACATCGCCAATTGTGCCGGTAAGTCCGCCTTCCCATTCGAAGGTGGCGGTCGACGCCGCAATGTTCTGACCCGCCTTGACCGTATCAGTGGTCGCCAGGTTCCTCAGATTGATCTGCGTAATGCCAACTTCGGCCAGCGTCCGCAGCTCGTCTGCCTGGCTGATACCGTCGCCGTTACGATCGACCCAGACCAGAAGCTCGCCAAAGCGCGCGTCGGTTGCATCGATGCGATTGTCTCTGTTGTTGTCGAGTGCGGCGAGACCTGCCCACGAGTTGCGGACGTCGTCGCCTTCCGAGAGGAAAGAGATTTCCGACACATGGCTGATTGTGCCGTCGCCATCCCGGTCGATCACAAGCATGCCGTCGCCGCCTGCGACCCAGCCCGTGTCATCGGCTATACCGTCTCCGTTCATATCGAAACTGGCGCTCGCCTTGCGGCGCGAGCGTGCTTCGAGACCGTCACCGTCGAGGTCGAGAATGATCGTGGACAAGAGACCCAGTTCAAAGTTCCCGAATGAGACGATTGATGCACCGGCGACCCGGCCGGCGTCCGCTGACAGCAAGCCGTTGGCCTCACGCGGAATGATCCTGGCGCTTCCGTTGCTCGCAGACACGCGCCAGTTTCTTGCCCTGCCCTCCCAGCTGGTGCGCTGGAACTCGATCTCGGGCAGTGCCGAGAGCGTGTTGAAGGCGAGGCCCGCATCGAGCAGCGTGCCGGTTTCGCCGCTGGCAAGCTGATAGGTCCCGGTGTTGAAGACGATATTGCGCCCCGCTGCCAGGGTCTCGCCGGTGGGCGTTCCCGTGAGCGAGATCGATACCACCCCCGCCTCGGCCAAGCTCAGCAGCTCGCCGGCATCGGTGACGCCATTGGCATTGCCATCGAACCACAGACGGAACTCGACAAAGCGTTCGTCCTCGGCATCGAATACGGCGTCACCATTGGTGTCGAAAGCAGCCAGACCCTCGAGGTCAGTTTCGGCCCCTTCGAGATCCTGAACGAAGGAAATCTCGAAGATATCATCGATCAGGCCGTTGTTGTTGCGGTCGAGTGCCAGGAACGCGTCACCAACAGCAATCCAGCCTGTTTCGTCGGCAATGCCGTCGCCGTTCATGTCGAACCGGGTCGCACTCGCCTCGAGGGTGACGAGGCCAGAGCCATCGCCATCGAAATCAAACACGATCGGAGCGGCAATCGAATAATCCGCAAGGCTTGAGCTGCCGGTGTCCTCATCTGCCTCAGGGTCGGCTTCAGGCGCAGCCGGCTCGTCCTCTGCCTGGTCAGGCTTCGAGGGATCGAAGGCGAGGCTGACGTCTCCGACGATGCCGGTGGTGCCGTCTGAGCGAAAGAACTCGCTGGTCGCGAACAAGACATTCCGGTCGTTCACCAACTCATCGCCGGTCAGATTGAGGGTCAAGTTGATCCCGGTGATGCCCAGTTCGGTCAAGCTGAAGAGCTCGCCCAGATCGCTGATGCCGTCCTGGTTGAGATCGCGCCAGATCTGGAAGCGAGCAAAGTCATCATCACCATCGTCGAGTATCCCGTCACTGTTAGAATCCCACGCTCGCAGACCTTCAAGGTCGGTGATGGCGTTCTCGTCATCGCCGGCAAAGGAAATCTCATGGCTGTCGTCGATGATGCCATTGCCGTTGCGATCAAGAACAAGCATGCCGTCGTCGGCTGCGACCCAACCCGTGCGATCGGCGATCCCATCACGGTCCATATCAAACGTGACGGTGGAGGTCTCGAAATCGACCAATTCGATCCCGTCCCCGTCAAGGTCGAGCATGATCGGCAGCACGCCCGAGGTCGCATGCTTCAGGAAAATGATCTCAAATTCCTGAGGCAGCGATTCCACACCTGAGGCATCTCTCATGACCACCGACACACGATAAGTGAGCTGGTACGCCCACCGCCCACCGAGTGTTGGATGCGAGCGAATACCGCCTTCCCATTCCCCGTCGCCCGGCGTGCTGAAATAGAGCTGTCCGGTTGTCGCATCCACCGACAGGGTCGGATTGGCGAAGTTGTCGATATCGCTGCTACTGGCCCTCGAATGGAAAGCTTCGGTCGCGGACACAATACTTATGCGATAGGAACTGGCAGCCCCCCCTGTCTCTGGATCGAAGCCGCGCAACTGTCCTAGGAATCCGTTCTTCTGATCATCACGAACAATGAACCTGTGAGCCCACCCCAGTTGGGGGCCCTCGTTCCGATCCGTGATCGAGGCCGTGAACGTCGCGGTGCGCGAATGCATGTTATCCGACGCAACAATCGTCAATGTCTGCGTTGCGAGCGAATGGTCGCGCCAGGTCGTGGTTGTTTCGATCCAGTCACCGTACTCGTCTTGGTATTCGTAAGTCGTTTCTGTCCGCGTGGTAAGGGCTTCGTAGTCAATCGTTGGATCGGCAAGGTACAAAATGCCGGTTGATTCCTCGAGTCTCCAGATCCCACTTTGGTTGGAACCATCTGCAAATCGCCATCTGATCGCTCCATTCTCCGGGTCGTTCAGCATCAGGGCGCGAAGATTGAACGCGCTCGCCATGCTTCCGGTGACCACGTAGGAAGGGTAGGAGTCTTCGATTTTTGTTCCAGAACTCGAAATCAGACTATGAGGCTCGTTCAAATCCACAATTGAAAATTGGACCGTCGCCGTAGCCGATCGAGAATGGTTTCCGCCCCAACGGTCCATAACCTGAATTTGATAGGGAAATGACTTGCCCTTGCTCGGGTTATCGAAATCGAAATCAGCTCCCGGCCCTGCAAAAACATTGCCGTTCCAAGTGTTGATCATGAACCGCTCGTCGGGGCTGGCCGACAGATGCATGTTCAGGCCCGGATCAAAGAATAGCCTACCGCCCGCAAAAACGTAGATGAGTTCATTTTGCGGACTGTCCGGGTCTCCCGCGCTCACCGCACCGATATGGAAACCATAGCGGCGATCTTCTTGGACGTTAAACGCGGGAACCGACGACCAGAAGGGCGCCTCGTTCCTGTCCTCGATGAAGACATTGTAGGTGAAAGGATCGGATATCGCCCCGCTCGCATCACGAGCCGCAAGCGTAAGAGATGCTACCCTGATTTCGAGCAAGCCGTCGCCATCAGTATCGTGGTAGAAACCCGCTTCGGTGCCGAACTGTCCGCGGTGGACACGCAGCCAGTCGGCACTGAAGTTGACACCAGGCGAGAATTGCAGGTGGTTGTGGCCAGAAACCTGGAACCACCCGTTCTGATTACCGCCCAGGATCACGAGATTGGGCGTGGTCCCGTCCGGGTCGGCCATCGTGAAGCGCGCAATCAGGTTGAGTGAATGCGCTGCGTCACCGCTCAGTGTTTCCGAGAACAGGTTTGCAGCTTCGACGATCAGATTGTTCGGCCGCTCGTTGACGTCAGAGATGAACACCTGGAGCAAGGTCGATCCTGAGACCAGACCGCCTGCATCGACAGCTTCGACCCAGACATTGGCAACATGCGCATCGATGCGCCCATCACCGTTCCAGTCATGGATCCCGTAGCCCTGTCCGCGGAACCATTCATAGTCCCAGGAGGTCGCGCCAAAACGAACCTCGTTGCCGACGATCGTGAACCAGTTGCCCCAATTGGCATTCCCGGCGAAACGAAGGGTAGGTTGCGTGCCATCGGGATCACTCATCGCAAACGTCGCAACGGTCGCTCCCGGCCCTGCCGGCCTCGCACCAAGGCCACTTTCGTCGAAGAACGACCAGACAGTTGCCCCTCCGCCTGGAGCGTTGGGGGTCTCGTTGACGTTGTTCACCGCAATTAAGATGCTGCGGTCGATGAACTCACCGCTCGTGTCGCTCACGCGAACCGTGATGGCGTGTGACGACTGCGTCTCGAAGTCGATCAGCGCGCCGTTGCCAACCGACACGACACCGCTGCTGCTGATAGTGAACCTGCCGCCCGCGCCGTCAACGAGCGAATAGGTCAGAACGTCATTGTCCGGATCGATCCCGACGACGGTGCCAACGACGGTTCCGTTCGCCACGTTTTCGTTGACGCTGCCGCTGAAGTTCGCTCCGGTCGGCCTCGCGTTGATCGAGACTGCCACCTGAATGGACGCGGAGACGCGGGTTTGACCGTTTTCGGTCGCACGCCCGGTCGCAGTCAGCGTCAGATCGGTGTACCAGCCAACAGGGGCCAGGATCTTGAGATTGCTCAGCTGCGACAGCGACAACCGCCAGGTCTGGCTCGCGCTGTCGAAGGTGCCCGCGCTCAAGGTCACGCCGGAGGGCACGCCGGTGATCCAGACCTCTTGGAACTCCGAGCCATCGGCATCAGTGAAGCTCGCCGCCAGATTGAGCGGGATACCGATCGGATAGCCGGATGTGCCGCCCGGGCTCGAGAATTGCGTGATCGTCGGTGTGTCGGCCACGCCCGCCACAAGGATATCGAATTCCCGCGACGAGGAAATGCCCCCTGCGTCAGTGGCTGTGACCCGAATGCGGGCAGTGCCGCTGGCATTGGCGATCGGATTGATCGTCATGGTGCGCACACCGCTGGCATTGGCGGCGCCGAAGGTAATCCCGGCATTGTTGACCACGTTGGTGCCCGAGATCACCACCGCCGAGAGCTGAACCTGCGCATTGGGCGTGATGTCGTCGGTCGCGGTGACCGATACCGCAATTGCCGTGTCTTCGGTGGTCGATTGCTGCGCGATGACCGACAGATCGGGAACCGCATTTGAATTCCAGTGCGTCGCCCAAACGACCTTATAATTGAGATCGGCCATCAGCGCGTCGCGCTGCGCGACCGTCGTCGGCTTGGTCCTGGTCGCCATAAGGTTGGCCAGACCGTCGATATTGATGTTTTCGCGGGCGTAGCTCGTCCCGGCGATGATAAAATCAATCTTGTGGTTCGCCCGGCTCGCCGGATCCGGCATCATGTACCAATCGGTCACCGTAACGCTGGCATTGCCAGCGATGACCGTGATCTTGAGGTCATTGCCAACCCGTTCGAACCAAAGGTCCTGATCGGCAATGATGCCGGCCGCGTCGTTGAAGCCAATGACGTCGACATCGATACCTGACGGGTCATAATTGTTGATCCGGTCGTTCCCGGCGTTGCGCGTGACAACATACACATCATTGTCGATGCCGCCGTTGAGAATGTCATCCCCCGCGCCGCCGTCGAGCATATCGTCGCCGGCTTCGGCAAAGATCGTGTCGTTGCCATCACCGCCCAACAGGTAATCGTTGCCGCTACCGCCGTAGATGATGTCGTTGCCGGCACCACCAAAGATGACATCGGAACTGCTCGAACCGCTCAGCGTGTCGCCGAAGGTCGAGCCGTTGACAAGCTCGATGCCGCTGAGCGTATCACCCTGCGCGTGCCCGCCGGTCCCGGTACCCGTGGTAAGGTTGACGGTAACAGCAGCATTCGAGCCGCTGTAATCTACCCCGTCGAAGCCCTCTCCGCCGATCAGCTGGTCCGCACCAGCGCCGCCATCGAGATAGTCGTCGCCAAGCCCGCCGTCGAGCAGGTCGTTGCCTGCCCCGCCAACCAAGCCGGCTTGACTGAAACCCCGGTAGCTCAGGCTGCCTGCCGCGCGAACACCCTCCGAGCCGGCTTCCCCGAAAAGAAGGTCGTTGCCGTCTTCGCCAAGCAGCCGGTCGCCTTCGGTGCCGCCACGCATGGTGTCGTTGCCGATCCCGCCTGACAGGATGTCGGCCCCGGCCTGCCCAAGCAGCGTGTCGTTGCCAGCTCCGCCATTGAGAATGTCGTTGCCGTCACCGCCGTCGATAGAATCGTCCCCGGCATTGCCGGACAGCGTATCGTTGCCAGCAAACCCAGAGATGATGTCCCGGCCCGACTGTCCGTTGATGGTGTTGGCAGCAGAGGTTCCTTCGAACACATCATCGATGTTGGTCACGGTAAGCGTGATGTTGCGGTTGATCGAGAAGGGCGTGCCGGTCTGATCGGTCCCGGTCACCGTGATTGTGACGCTAGAACCCGCTTCAAAGTCGAGCGGTGCCCCGGCTTTCAAGCGCAGCGAACCGTTGACGATCTCGAACCGGCCGTCCGAAACGCTGTAGTTGTAGAGCGCACTCGGGAGACCGACAGTGTCTGGATCGGTCACTGTGAGCGTGCCGAGCACGATCGCCGGGCGCGCGGTGCCCGCCGCCACATTGTCGCGTTCAGCAGTGCTTGTAACGGACGGCGACCAGTTGAGGCTCACAGGTGCCTCGTTGATATCGCGAATCCCAATGGTGACCGCCGACTGCGCCTGGTTGAAGGGCGCGTTACCCGCATTGTCGCGCGCTAAGACCTGATAGGTTCTGCTGGGTGACGCAGCCTCGAAGTTGAGCGCGGCATTGACCGTGATCTGACCAGTAAGCGCGTCGATTCGGTAACGCCCGTCGCTCGAGGTCGCGCTTGCCGTTGTCCCGTTGAGGAAGAAGTAGCGCTGGCTGGCGAAGTCACCCGCAGCATCGAGGTCGGTTGCGGCAACTGCACCCACGAGAGTGCCAATGGCGACATTCTCATTCACGTTGAGACTGTAGCTAACCGGAAGCGCGTTGGCCTCGTTGCGGTCAGTGACCGCGACATTGAATACCGCCTCGCTCCACGCGCCAAACACGTCGGTCGCGCGCACCCTGATTGCGTGCGATGATGCCAGCTCGAAATTGATCGCACCGGGATCGGCGAGCCTGATCGTGCCATTGCCGTCGATCGAGAAGCGGCCGCCAGCATTATCCACCAGAGTGAAAGTGAAGTTGTCGCCGTCGGGGTCGGTCGCGGTCACCGCGCCGACCACGGTGCCCGCGGTCAGGATATTGCCCGGAGCGGACTCGCCAATCGACAGCGGTGTTCCGCCCACAACCGCGAGGCCGCGCGGCGCATCATTGACCGGGGTAATCGTGATCGCGACAGGCAGCTCGACCACCTGGCCATCGGCATCGGTGGCGAGGATGACAAAGCTGTCGACCCCGTTGGCATCGGGTGCAGGCGTGTAGAGGAACGCGCCCGTTGCGGGATCAAAGTTCGTGATTGTGCCCAGACTCGGCCCCGCATCGGCCCTGACCGAATAGCCGGTGACGTTCTGGTCGTGATCGACTACCCCGTAATTGCCATCAACACTGAGCAAGCCGTCCTCGGCCATGGTGAGTTGACGCGGTGCACCCGGGCCCCGCGGCGCAGCCTTACCACCTTCGTGCCAGAAGGTCGCCAGCTGAGCGGCGATGCTCTCAGGCATGGCAGGAGGCGTGACCGCCGGCGTCGCGGTTGCCGCAGTCATGCTGGTGATGAGCGCCCGCACCTCAGGATGATCGAGGAAAATCGCGTGCGTGGTGGTCTCGATCGTCCGGATCCGGCTTATGTTCGTTGGAGCGAAGAAGCCGGTGACGGTGATGACGGCGTTGCCGCCGATGACCGCAATGCGCAGGTCGTTGCTGACCCGGGTCAGCCAGATATCGCTAAAGGCAACTCCGCTTTCGAACTGGACAGCGTTGATGCCGCTCGTATCGGTGAGAGTGTCAGCGCCAGAGTTACGATCAAACAGGAACCGGTCGTCGCCGAGGCCGCCGTTCAGCGTGTCGTTGCCAGCACCGCCTACAAGGATGTCATTGCCCGCACCGCCTGTCAGCGTGTCGCCGTCTTCATCGCCTGAGAGGATGTCGTCACCATCGCCGCCATCGAGGGTATCGGTGCCGAATCCGCCCGTCAGACTGTCGTTGCCAGCCTCACCGAAAAGCTGGTCATTGCCTTCGCCCCCGTCGAGCAGATCATTTTCGGAGCCGCCCCGGATGATGTCATCGCCGAGGCCGCCGGCAATATTGTCTTCGCCCGCGTCGCCAAACAACTGATCAGCACCATCATCGCCTGTGAGAACATCGTTTCCGCCGCCGCCGCGAATGATATCGATACCACCCAGACCAAACAGCCGGTTGTCTTCGGCGTTGCCGGTGATGGTGTCGTTGAAATTCGAACCAGTGACATTCTCGATGCCGATTAGCACGTCGCCCACGGAGTCCGCGCCCGCAGCGCCGCCTTGGGGGCCTGTCAAGTTCAGATCGACGCTGACAGCAACTGTGGATCGCACGTAGCGGGCGGTATCGCCAACCGTCTGCTGGCCGGCAACGACGACATGCGCACCGCCATCGAGCGTATCGGCACCGACGCCGCCCTCAAGGACATCGTCCCCTTCGCCGCCAAGCAGGATGTCATTCCCGGCATAGCCCACCAGGACATCATCGCCGGCGCCGCCCGCCAGATTATCGGCGAGCGCACCTGTCTGGCCTGCCATCAGATCATCACCGCTCGTACCGGCAAGCTGCGTGCCGCTGGTCGCGACCAGCAGGCTCGCAAGCGACACCGAGAGACCATCGTGGAACTTGAGGTTTTCGATGGCGCTGTTGGCCAGCGCCTGATTACGAATGGTCACCTGCGTCGAAGTCGAACCATTGAAGCGGACGATCAGGTCATTCCCGCTGCGGATGAAGGTCAGGTCATTGAGGCTGATATTCGGCCCGAACTCGAGGTCGTCGTTACCGCCATTCGCCGCAGTGTCGAAGAATTCCCGGGTCACTTGCTGACCATTCGTGCGGACAAATCCGCCGCGCCAACCGGCCTGGATGTATGCCGACGGTGCAGGCCGGGCGACACCGGAGCTCTGCGGGAAGGAATAGGTGCTGTTGTCGTAAACCACTTCACCGCCCGGACCGGTGATCTGCAGCCGCCACAGGAAGTTGGTTCCGCTCCGTCCGCCGGTCGGCTGCCAGATGGACACGGTGTAGCCTGCAGCCAATGCACCCGCCGAGGTCACTGCCTGCTGGACGGTAAACATGCCTTCGATAATCGTGTCGGCACCATTATTGACGTTCCAGACATAGGTGTCGCCGCCGCCATTGCCCATCAATGTATCATTGCCGCCGCCGCCAACGAGCTCGTTCTCGCCCAGGTCGCCGCCAAGGATATCGTGGCTGTTGCCTCCGGTCAGATCCTCGATGCTGGTGTATTCGTCACCCGCGGCATCGCCAGCGTTGGCCCAGCTCGCCGAGAGGTGCGCGCGCACCGCCGCAGTGGCCGACGCGTAGGAAGCGATGTCCTGCCCCGAGCCGCCGATCAGGACGTCGCGGCCAGCCCCGCCATCGAGCGTGTCATTGCCGGTGCCGCCATATAGCACATCGTCACCGAGCTCACCGCGGAGAGTATCGAACCCACTGTTGCCAGCGAGGATGTCGTTGCCGCCGCCGCCAGCGATGACATCGTCACCCGCAGCGCCGGTTATCCAGTCGACCGCAGCGGTTCCTTGGAGCGGCGTGGTCGTTGTGCCGTCATTGCCGTCGGTGCCAGCGACAAGGTTCGTACCAGCAGCCGTAATGTCGAGCACCCCGGTCTGGTAGAACGCAAGGCGCTCAATGTTTCGCGGTGCAATGTACCAATCCTTGAGCGTGATGCTGTCCCGCACACGCGACGTCGCAGACAGATCCTCGTCCTCGTCACTCATCGCGAGAATGAGATCCTTGCCGTCAGCCGAGCGCTGGAGGATCACGTCCTGGATATTGATGCCCGGCGCGAGTTCGATCGTATCGGTGCCTGCGTTGGCCGTGATGGTACCGGTCGTGGGCTGCAGAAGGACCTTCAGCGTCTGGGTCGCTTCATCGAAATCGAGGCTTCCGAACCACTTGTAGACCGGGGCATCCTCAGTTCCGACGTTACGGCGTAGCACGACGCCGTTCGGACCCCGAACTTCGCCGCCTACATAGCTGAACCCAGCGGCCGTGTTCCACTGTCCCGCTGCGGTCCAGACGACCGCCCACTCTCCGGCGTATTCGTCAAAGATGACGTCGTGGCCATCGCCGCGCGCGTATTTGAAGGTGTCGTCACCCGCGCCGCCTACGAGGACGTCACCGTCGCCCCGACCGCCCGAGAGGATGTCGTTATCCGCGCCGCCATAGACCTCGTCGGCGCCATCATCGCCAGTCATCGCATCGCGTCCGGCACCGCCGACGAGATTGTCGTTACCAAGTCCGCCAATCAGAAGGTCGCGGCCACCGCCGCCGCGGACAAGATCGTTGCCCGTGCCGCCATTGCCTATATCGTCGCCTAGGCGAAGGTCCAGTTCGTCATCCCCGGCGCCGCCGTAGACGAAGTCATTGCCGTTGGTGCCGATCAGAACATCATTGCCCGACCCACCGACGATAAAGCTGGTGATATCGCCGATGCGAATTTCGTTGCCATCCGCAAACTTCAGCCATTCGATCCGCTTGAAGGGATTGGTGAACCAATCGCGGACGGTCAGCTGCGTGCCGCTGAAGGTTTCGACGCCTTCGATTGTTTGCATCACTTGGATGATCAGATCATTGCCCGGTGTCGTGCTCGTGCCCGAACGCTGGAGCCTCACGTCTCCGATGCCGATGCCCTGGCCAAAGACAACAGCGTCTTCGCCGCCATCAATGGCGCCCTGCTCGACACCCGCCGCTGTTCCGACCCAGTCGGGACGTATTGCGCCTGCAGCATTGGGATTGGCACGCCACAGCGCAATGGCGGCCATTCGCTGCGAGATGGCGTCGCCAGCGCCATTGGACGCAGGTGCGTCGCCAACGTCTTCTTCGGCGACATCAAGACCATCACCTAGGCGGACCAGATACTGGTCTGCGCCTATTCCGCCTTTCAGGCTGTCCCCGTCTCCAGCGCCGCCTGCGAGAATATCGTCGCCCGCACCGCCGGTCAGAATGTCAATGCCATCGCCACCTTCGAGCCAGTCAGAACCCTCGCGGCCGCGAAGGATGTCATCGCCAGCGCCGCCGTTGAGGTAGTTGCCGTCCCCACCTAATGCTGCTTGGTCGACCGTGCCTGCGTCGAGTGTATCGTTACCGTTACCACCAATCAGCCAATCATCCAAACGACCGCCGTATAGGGTATCGTTGCCTTGGCCGCCAAATACGTTATCGCCAAGATCCGAAGCTTGGACGTAATCGTCGCCAACCTCGGCGTTGATTGTCGCCGCTACCTTTACAGTTACAGCGTTGGTGACCAAAGCACCATTCACCAAAAAGCCAGACTGTGGATTGAATGAAGCCCCGCCCCTTGGAACAATAGCACCGTTCTCGTCTATCAACGTGGGTGTCAAAATAATCGTATCGTTGCCATCAGTGCCATCGATCTGGGTCTGCCCCAATAGGTCAATAGTATCCCGCGAATAACCGACGAACGTACCAGCGGCATTTGTGACCGACCAAATTCGCTCGTTGGTGAGCGAGTCAAAACGGGCTCCAACACTCGCTGCGTTGACTGACAAACCGTTGACGACACCATCAGGCAGCTCATCTAGGAGCGCATTAAATCCACCGGTCCAGTCAGAGGCAGCGCGCTTATGCAGGCCCAGCTCTGCTGCCCTAGTCAATGTGACCAACCAGCCAGCTGCGAAAGAACTTTCGGGCGATGCTTTTATCAAAGCTGAAAGGGTGTCGATATTTGCAAGAAAATTCCCATACTCTTGGGCAACGATGATATCGCCCAATAGAGCGTCGATTGAAAACTCGCTCGCGGCACCCTGATGGTTCGCAAGGGTGCTGGACAGCGCCCTCTTCGTAAATACATCTCCTCCAGCGACGCTATGCGAAATGTCGATCAGCCCATTGAAGGTTCCGTGTGCGATGAGCAATTGCGCACCGTTATCCCCGTTAAAGCGGGCGGAAATCGCATTCTTGTTGCGGGTGCTGTACGGGCGGTACACGAAATCCCTTTTGCGCATCCCGTAATTTCCGGCACGTACCGCTGTGGGATCAAGTAGAGACCCACCGATAGCATCGAGGACAGAGTTGAAGTTAGCGGCGGCAGCATTCGCAAGACCCTTAGCCGTTTCTTTGCTACCGCCCTTTCGGGCGTACACACCTGTTGTAACAAAGCGCCCCTCTTCTTTATTCCAAGAAACGTCCGCTCCAGATCGAGGTGTGCCTCCGAAAATTGACCCGATTAACCCCCCAAGCAGAGTATTGATCAACGTGACTGCCGCAACGATGGCTATCGCTGCAAGGGGGTTTGCGGCGGCAAACGCTGCAGCTGCGTTAGCAATTGCACCTATTCCAGCACCAACGGCCACTCCTTGTAATGAAGCCAAGGCGACAGTAGCCGCGAAGCCCGCGTAAACCCCACCGACGGCAGCGCCAATCTGGCCCCCAACAGTATCGAATGTCTTGATCTCAGAAGCGAGCTTTGAGCCGATATATGACCCGATGGCGTTGGTTAACTGGGCTGGTGTGCCGACCCCGGAAAAAATGTCTTTCCCAGTGGCAATGTTGGTCAATATTGTGTTGACCACCGCCCCTCCTACCGAATTTGCGACTTCGCCTGGGACGCCATCTAGGCCGACCGCGTCGATCAACTGTGCAGTTAAATAGGAGGAAAGCGCACCGATTCCGCCAGAAACCAAGTTGTCACCAAGCTTATCGACCAACCCGGAGACACCTCCCGCAAGAAAGTTTGTCGTTTGAGTGGTCGATCCAAAAACGTTGGTATCAATAAACTCCCCAAGCGCGCCGAGCCCCGTTTTTAGGACGGCCGACGCCGCAATTTGGCCGAAGGGATCGTCAGTTAGACGCCGACCGAGGACCGACCCAAAAGCAATGCCCAATTGGCCACCGTCAATAGTCGTTACGCCCTCAACTATAGCTGCAGAATACTTCAAAAGATCGTCGAGCGGTGTCCATGATTGTCCAGCGGCGACCACGATCGGCGGGGGACCGGATCGAAACTTCGGATCGACTGCAAAAGGATTGTCTTTTTTGCCATCTCTATTTAGATCGACAAGACCCTTGCTTCTCGGCGTATAATGGGAAATGTCAGATCCCCAGGCGCCATTGGCACTGGCATCCCAGCCGTCCGGTTCATCGCGTAGTTTTACAAAGCCTTGCGCCTCGAGTTGCCTTAGTGTCCCTTCTGGTACAGTGTAAGAAGCATCGGCCGCACGGCGATCAAACGCCGCACGGACAGAATCATTTACAGCAGCAATTCGCTGATTCTCGTATCGTTCCGCAGCTACAATAAGCAATCCATTCTGAGAGTCATTGAATAAAGTGTCGATTGCGCTCTGCGTTAGCGCTACACTACCTGCATCATACTCAACGCCGTCTAGAATAAATTTATCACCCGGCGTATTATCATCAATATATTTTTTAAGTGCGACAAGAGATGTCAGGAAGTTATAGCCGGCCTTGTAAGACGGATCATTGAAAATTGCGTTTGGCGTTACTTCAGTCAAAAGCTGAGACCAGGTATCACCTAAATTCGCACCAAATTCGTGACCGTCAAAAACGCCGTGAGAGATTTCATGAAAGAGAGCTCCGAGGCGTTCGGCATTATCCTCGCCACCCCCGGTGGAGATGAACGCCTCCAGTTCGTCGTCATATTGGATGCGCTGCCCCGTTCTGACGTCTATCGCTGCATTTCCGGTCTGAGGATCACGACGAAAACTACTTATTGCCGCCTCTCCCCCGGCAGGATTACTGCCCGGATCGCCAGCATCAAAAATCGGAACTGAGTTGTACCCCCTGGCAACAAGCGCATCAAAGACCTCGAGCACACCTTGAAGCCCGGGGATCGGCAGGTTATTCTGAGCACCGTAAATGATCAGCGCAAACGCGGTATTCATTTTAGCGCCTTCACCCGCACTGAAGCCGATGAGATCAATGCGCGGCAGGCGATATGTCTGCCCTTGAAAAGTAACCGGATCAAAGGAATAGCTCTGAAAGCTCGTCCTTTCGCTTGGAGTCTTATTCACTTGATCGCGAATTCGCCGCGTTGTCCGTATCTTTGGATAATCACTAGTTTCGATGTCGCTACTGGACCTAAATTCTCGTAGATAGCGCCACGCTTCGATATAGGTAATCTCGTTTCGGCTTTGATCGGTCGAAGGCGGTGATGACTCCACAACAATGAGATTCCCATCAGGACCGCTACCACTGCCCTGTTGAGCTTGCTGGCCTTGTGGGTTTTGCTGATCAGTCATTATCTAAGCTCCGAATGATTTTTTTGCATTCCGAAAGAGAAGAGATGTTTGAGTAATCTGTACCGAGCGCACCGATAGATAGGTCTGGGTGCGAAAATACGTTGACTGGGACAGAGACGCCATAAGTGCCCCTATCTGAGCCAGCAATTAGGTGAAACTCGATTCCATCTCGAGTTCGAAAATGAAATACATCAGCAACTACACAAATCGGCATTTTCAGGATCGCACCCTGAGAAAAAGGTGGAGTTATACAATCGAGAGAACTGTGAGGGCCACAGCCAGAATCAAAGGCGCTGAACGTATACGAAATGGATCTTACGTTCTGCAACGGAACGGGCGCCTCGCTTCTAGGATCGAGCGCGATACTATCCAGTTTATATTCGCGGCAAAAGTCGACGCGTCCGATGTCAATAAGCTCATCAACGTGGGCAGAAAATAAAAGGCAGGCGGCATCTGCGGAGAGATAGTCGGTGCCAGTGCCGCTTCCGATGTCAGCAACCAATGTTTGATTGGATATAAAAAGAAGCGCAGTCTTATGCTCCATAATCCTGAGTATGGAGCTGTCTACGGCGATATCTACCAGGTCAAAGCGAACTTTGTCGGCGGCCTCCACTGAATCTACCTGATCATCAATTTCCAGATGCGGCCCCACATAGACAGTCTGCGCTTCAACGCCACGCGGCGTCGGAATATAGATCACTTGCGATTGTTGGTCTCCCAATGCTGTACATCCGAAGGAGAGGAAGGCGAGCAAGCCCGCGGCAAGCCACGACCATTCAGACATTTTGGCAGCCCACAAGATTCTCTGTATGTAAAACGGTGCCTGCCAAGGCGTTTACGGCCTGCATTGAGGAACAACAGAGCGTGTCAATACCGATCGCTGCAGCATCGGAACACTGGGCTGTCGATGCAACGATTCCGTCAAGGTCGCAAAAGTCCGAACTGACTTCAATAGTCAGGGGAGCCAGTGAGCAGCAGCGCTTGCCACTTGATGCGAAACGAATCATCATCACAGCGCCCCTTTCAAGCCCACGAAATTATTCATTTTTTTGAGTAGCGCAATTACAAAGTGAGTGCGGAAAAAGTTAAGCCTTTTCGTCCTTGGAAGTGGTGACGACAGCACTTCACGGTTCTTTGCCAGCTTGTGACACTGTGGTCTGCAGGGGGCTGAGGAGATAGCTGATGATTCGGCGGGTTCCGGTTTTCACGTCAACCGTTGATACGAGGCCGGCGCCTAGTGGCACTTTTCGCCCTTCGACCACGACATATTCTCGATCAAGCGCAATGGTAACGAGGTACACGAGCCCCAGATCCTTGTCCTGCACCGCATCGCGACTAATCGTGTTGACCTTGCCCGGCACGGTACCAAAACGGGTGAATGGAAACGCTTCAAGCTTCACCGCAACTTCCTGACCCTCTCGAACAAACCCCATGTCCTTGTTGAGCATCTTCGCCTGAACCTCCAGCACGCCTGACGCAGGCACCACCGTCATCAGCGGCTTTGCAGCTTCAACCACCCCACCGATCGTATGAACCTCAAGCTGCTGGATTGTGCCATCGACCGGTGCGACCAGCTGCTGGAACCGGTTCATCTGCGTAGCCTTGGTCACTTCCTCGCGCCGCTGAATGGCTTCAGCCTCGGCTTCGGCTAAGTCAGCAAGCGCTGCACGGCGCGCCTGCTCACGAGTCTGAGAAATCTGCTGATCAAGTTTGCTCGCCTCTGCCTGCCCCCGCTCGATCTGCGCGAGAGCTACCTCGCGATCACCTGCTTCCAAGCGCCGCTGGCGTTCGAGTTCGATCAACCTCTGTCCTGGCGCGTAGCCGCGCTGATCAAGCCGGTTCATCCGTTCGATCTGTCGGTCCAGCATGGGCACCGTATCAGCGAGCCGTCGAGCATTCGCTTCAGCCGCTTGCGCATCCGCGAGCGCTGACGAACGGGCATTCGCAAGACTGGCAGTTGTGGCCTCGATCTCGGCTATCTGAGCGGCAATGAGCCTACGCTGCGTGTCGGCAATCTCCGGCGGCGTTCCTGGAGGCGCTACAAACCGTAAGCCCCGTCCCGACAAAGCATCGGCAATCGCGCGGTTGCGCGCAATTTCAAGTTCCGCATTGGCGAGCGCCTTCTGCGCGGCGGCGAGGTCAGCGCCAACGATCGTAGGATCAAGATCCAGCAGCGGCTGCCCCTTCTTTACCTTGTCTCCATTGCGCACATGGATAGCGCGGACCACGCCAGCGCCGGGCGATTGAACGACCTTCACATTGCCTGTGAGGATCACGCTCCCGGGGGCGGAGGCGACCACGTCAACACGGCCGAACACAGTCCAAAGGATCGTGATCACCAGCCCTACTAGCAGCACCCACGTCACAATTCGGCCCGTGGGCGAAACAGGGCGTTCGGCAACTTCCAGTGCAGCTGGCAAAAAATCGCTCTCATGCGACTTGATCTTCGCCTTGCTCTGTTCGCGATCAGCCCTGATCGCTTCCTTCCAGACATCCCAGTGATGGCTCAGCCCGCTCATGCTCCTGTCGCTCCACTCTGACGACGATGAAGGTCCGCATAGCGCCCTCCAGCGCGCAGCAATTCCTCATGATTGCCGCGCTCAACTATGCGGCCCGATTCAAGCGTGATCAGGCTGTCGCATTGCCGCACGGCCGACAGCCGGTGCGCGATGATGATCACGGTCCGCCCAGCGGAGATGGCCTTGAGGTTGGTCTGAATGATCTCTTCGCTCTCGGCATCGAGAGCGCTGGTCGCTTCGTCGAGGATCAGGATGCGTGGGCTGGATACCAGCGCCCTCGAGATCGCGAGCCGCTGTCGCTGGCCGCCGGAAAGGTTCGTCCCGCGCTCTTCAACTTGCGTGTCATAGCCTTGCGGTAGCTTTACGATGAACTCGTGCGCACCGGCGAGCTCGGCAGCGGCGATGACCTTGTCGAGCGGCATGGCGGGATTGGCGAGCGCGATGTTCTCGCGGATCGTGCGATTGAACAGCAAGTTCTCCTGCAACACCACGCCGATCTGTCGCCGTAGCCAGGCCGGGTCGATCTGAGCAATATCCACGCCGTCGATCATGACCCGGCCTGAGGCGGGCACATACATGCGCTGGAGCAGCTTGGTGAGCGTCGACTTGCCGGATCCCGACGAGCCTACGATCCCGAGCGAGGTGCCCGCGGGCACCACCAGATCAATGTCTTCCAGCGTCCAAGGGCCATCAAGACCATAGCGGAACTTCACGCTTTCGAAGCGGACTTCGCCCTTCAGCGAGGGGAGCGCGACCCGGCTACCCGTGCCAGGTTCAGTCGGCTGATTGAGAACATCACCGAGGCGCTCGATCGCAATCCGCACCTGTTGGAAATCCTGCCAGAGCTGCGCCATTCTGATCACCGGTCCGGAGACACGCTGTGCGAACATGTTGAACGCTACCAACCCGCCAACCGTGAGCTCCTTGTCGATCACCGCCTTGGCGCCGAAATAGAGGATCAGCACCATGTTGAGCTTGGAGATCAGCTGGATCAGCTGGCTCCCCGTGTTGGAAAGGTTGATGACTTTCTGCGAGGCGAAGCTGTAGCCGGCAAGCTGGCGCTCCCAGCGATCCTGCCATTGCGGTTCGACCGCTCCGGCTTTGACGGTCTGGATGCCGCCGATGCTCTCGACCAGCAGCGCATTGTTGGCCGCGGAGCGCTCGAACTTTTCCTCGATGCGAGCGCGCAGCGGCCCGGTCACGAAGATCGCCACAGCGAAGTAGAGCGGGATGGCCAGCACGGCGACCAGGAACAGCTTGGTCGAGTATAACCACATCACCACGAGGAAGACGATCGTAAACAGCGGATCGACCAGCACAGTGAGCGAGGCGTTGGTAAGGAACTCGCGGATGGTTTCGAGCTGGCGCACGCGCATCGCCACGTCGCCGACGCGGCGGGCCTCGAAGTAGGAAAGGTTGAGACCGAGGAGATGGCGGAACAGCTTGGCGCCGAGCTCGACATCGATCTTTTGGCTGGTCTCGGAATAGAGCCGCGTGCGCAGCCAACCAAAGGCTGTCTCCCAAACCGATACCACGCCGAACCCGATAACAAGGATGGTCAGGGTATCGAGCGTGTTGTGGACGAGAACCTTGTCGATCACATTCTGGAAGAACAGCGGTGAGGCGAGACCGAGGAGGTTGATCGCAAGGGTCACCAGCAGGACTTCGCCGATCAGGCGCCGGTATTTCACGATCTGGGGGATGAACCAGGTGACATCGAAGGCACGGGTAACCCCGCCGATGCCTTCGCGGGTCGTGACCAGCAGCAGCTCACCTGACCACATCGCGTCGAGGGCCGAGCGATCGATCTTCATGATCTGCGGCTGAACGCCGTCCTGATCGCGGCACGGCGGCTGAATCAGCACTTCATCATCGCTGACCTTGGCGATGATGAACCATCCCGACGGCCCATTTGCCAAGGCGGGCAAAGGTGTCTGCGCGAGCTTTTCAAATTTGGTACGGATCGATTTGGCCCGCACCTCTTCCTGGCGCTTGGCGATGCGTTTGAGGTCGTCAGCTTCAATCGGACGGTCGTGCCCAAGCGAATGGCGCAGCTGGGCTGGATCGACAGCGATGCGATGCAAGGCAAGCACGGTCGCATAGGCGATCAGACCGGAGTTATCCTGACCCGCGTGTTCTGCCTCGAGATTTGGCTGAGGGTGGTTCATCGCGAGCCCTCTTCGATGTCGACCGTGCCCGGCATCGTCATCGCTGGCTGCGGTGAAGGGCTACTGACAAGCTCGCCCGGCACGGATTGGGGTGCGGGTTCCTCAATTCGCGCGGTCTGCGCGTCGCTTTCGATGTCCGTCACCTTCTGCGGCCTGCCGATTGGTGCCGTGAGGCTGTCGAGGGCGCGCACCACGGGGCCCCATGGCACAGCATTGCGCTGTTCAACCCGGTCAAGATAGGCGTCGGGATCATAGATTGGCGCGCTTGTGAGAAGGCGATCGGCTTCGAGCATGCCGAGCTGCCGCAGCAGCGCCGCCCGTGCGACATAGCTTTCCCGACGACTGGCCAGCAGATCAATCTCCGCCTCATTCAGCGAGTTCTGCGCGAACAAAACATCGAAGGTCGAGCGAAGGCCCTCACGATATTCCTCGAGCGAGCCTTCATAGAAGATCGCGGCGGCTTTGCGCTGCAATTCCTGCGCGGCAAGGTTGCGTTCTGCCGTGACCCACTGGTTCCAGCTGTTGACCACCGCCTGGATCACACCGCGGCGGGTCGCTTCAACCCGGAGCCGCTCGGCGCTTTCCTCGTTACGGGCTTGGGCCACGCGCGACCGGATGCGGCCGCCTTCGGAAAGCGGGATTGTCAGGGTCGCGCCGCCCGTGAACACTACGTCCTGGTCGTCAGGCACAAAGGGCAGCGCTGGCCCGATCGTTCCGGCGGTACCCCGCAGCGACAGGACCGGCCGCCCTTCGGATTTCGCAAGGCCAATCCGTTCCTCTGCTGCCCGCTGCGCTGCCATGGCAGCCGCCAGATCAGGGTTGCTGGCCTCCGCAATGCGGAACGCCTCGTCTGCTGACCTTGGGAGATTGGGCAGGTCCGGCTCAGGTGCCAGAATGCCCGGTGCACGACCCACGATGGCGACGAAGGACGCGCGGCTTGCCTCGAACTGTGCCTGCGCCCCGTTGAGCTGCACCCGCGCAATCTCGAGCTGGGTCTCCGCCTGAGCGAGATCGGTCCGTGTAAGTTCCCCTGCCTCGCGCCGGGCCGCAATTTCGTCGAGCGTCGCCACCAGCCATCTGAGGTTACGCGAGCGGATCTCGACGATCCGGCTATCGCGCCGCACGTCGCTGTAGGCTGCGATGAGATTGATCAGAATATCGCCTTCGACTCCGCGCAACGCTTCGCGTCCGGCAGTGCTCTGTGCCCGCGCCACCCGCAGCGCTCCGGCGGCCCGGCCGCCCGTAAACAGCGGTTGCTCGATCGCGAACTGCGAGTTCAGTTCGGCGCGCTCGATGTTGGGATTGTTCAGCCGATCGGAAATCGGCCGCGCTGCGTTCGTGATATCTCCCGGCAACGTCAGATCGTATCGCCCCGAGACCTGCAGATCGATCCGGGGCCGCGTTTGAGCAAGCGCAACACCGACCTCGTCATCGGTGGCACGAAGCACATAGCGCTGGGCGGCAAGGTCGGGGTTTGTGGCATATGCGTCCGCTATCGCTGCCGCCAGGCTGTCGTCCGGCGACGCAGTGTCGCCAGCGTCAGTCGACGGCAATTGAGGCTCCGGGTAGCGCTCATGCACCGGATTAAGCGAGCGCTCCTGCGCCTTTGCGCTACCATCGACGAAGGATGCGACGCCGCTAACAGCGGCGGTCAGCGCCATCAAGCGCACCGCAGCGAGCCCGAAAGCGCGCACGGCGTCAACATGCCCCGTGAACGGCAGGGCTTATACTTGCCCCGCGCGCAGGCGCGCGCCTGCACTCGGCATATTTGACACGGAATTTCATGTGAGCGACCACACCCCTGTAAGCACTACGCTATTCGGGCAATAAGTGCAAATTGTCCAGTGGAATAGCCCGGTCTTGCCAATGTTTTGGCGGAAGGTCGCAATGGATCAGCAAGACAGACCGGACGTGAAGCCGCAATTGCAACCGAGCCCTGCAACCATCGCGATCATCCCTCAAGACCGACAACATAACCGATATGTCGGCGGCTTCCGGTCTCGGGGATAGTGAATTCGTAGACGATGCCGATCCGCCGTCGGCTTGGCCCATAAAGCCCGCCTTCCAGGGTGCCGACAACCTGCCCTGCTGCATTACGGATGGTACCCGTCAAACGGTTAGTCATTGGATCGTGGGTTCCACGTAGCTCCAGGTTTGCAACAGGTTGAGCCTGATCATTTTCCTGAAGACGGAAGGCAATCGAGATGACGCCGAACAGACTAACATTGGGATCTGAGCTGATGTTCACGATACCCGGCGCCGAACTGAGGAAGAGACCAGGCGAGCCGGTTATCAAACCCTCGACTAGGAAACGCTTCGTTACCGGAATCGGTCCAGTTTCAAGACTGGGATTGCCGATCACCGCGAAAAGCCTGCGACGAGCGACCCCTACTCTCGTGCCAGAGGTAAACCCGATTTCAGGCCCGACATAATCAACGATTGCAATTTCCCCTGTTTCGGTTGGCTGGTTGGTGAAGAAGGGGTTGAGAGGTCCAACCCGCAAGCGCTCCCCGTTAGCTGGCCCAGAATAGTCGCGTATGGGCCCTCCCACCGATCCAGTCCTAACGAAGGCACGATCGATCTCGGCGAAGCTGACGCGCATAGTCTCCTGTTGGCTCGATCGCTCAAAGGAAATGCGAGCGCCTTGCGAGGCGCCTAAAAACCGCGCGTCGAGCGCTTCAACGCGCGCTGGATCAGAGATGTTCTGCGAGTCGAAGACTGTCGCCTCAATGCCAAGCGGAGTGACAAAGGCAAAGGAGGCACCAAAGCCAAAGGCGGGCGGCGGCGTCGGCGTCGGCGTGGGAGATGGAGTAGGTGCCCCACCGCCGCCGCCTCCGGTGGGAGGGGCAGGCGAGCTGGAACTGCTGCCCGACCCGCCACCACAAGCGACAAGCGCAAGCGCCGCGAGCGCCGCCGCGTAACGCGATTTACCCCATAACGTCATGAAAACCCCGCGCGACCCTGAATGAGCGGACATATCATGCGCGGTCCTCGGCGCAAGCTGAAGTTGGGGTCAGACGTCGAATAGAGAGTGTGCGCAAGAACCGGCTGCGGAAAATCCCGCCAACCGCAAACGCGCTTGCATTTCGCCATTTGATCGCCATAAGGGTGTCAGATGACGGAGAACAGTGATGGCCACCGCTTACCTTGATCAGCATGAAGCGAAGTCGCAAGCAGGCCATGTGGCCCGGTTGCTGGGCGTGGACGATGCAGGCCGGGTCGACGACGTGGCGCTTGCCGATCACATCGCGGCGGGCCTCAAAGCCTCTGCGGCAGACGGTCTGATCAACGCACTCGGACGCAGCACGGTCATCGGGCGGATCGTTCCGGAAGCAACCTTTCGTCGCCACAAGTCGAACCGCAAGGCGCTATCGCGCGTGATGAGCGAGCGCCTGTATGAGGTCGGGCGCGTCGTTGTGGTGGCCGAGGCTGCCTATGGCGGTGACAGCGAGAACGCTCGCAGATTTCTGGGCCGCCCTCACCCACTGCTCGGCGGACGCACCCCGCTCGATCTGGCGATCGCGAGCTCCGCGGGCGCCGATGCGGTGATCAACCTGCTGCACAAGGCGGATGCCGGTTTCACAGTATGAGCCACCGCTTGCTCGACGCGCCGATGCGCGCGTGGCGGATTGGCGACCCACACGGCGAATTCCCGATCTGGGACGATGGCGGGGCGCGCAGGGCCGAGGGTCGCTGGCACCGCGCCGGGTCGGGCGTCATCTATGCCTCGCGCAGCTATGCGACAGCAATGCTCGAGAAGCTGGTGCACTATTCAGGCGCGCTCCCCAAGGGTCAGCACTTCATCGAGATCACCGTCCCTGCGGGCACGAGCTACGAAGTCTTCAGTGAGGCGCACCACTCAGGATGGGCCGACCGGGACGGAAAGGTCGCCCGTGACTTCGGCGACCAATGGTACCGCGAGGCGCGATCGGCGATGATGATTGTGCCAAGCGTGGTTGCGCGGATGGAGCAGAACCTCGTGATCAACACCAGCCACCCGGACTTTGCGCTGATAACGACCGGTCTCGAGCAGCCGGTGTGGTGGGATGAGCGCCTTTTCGCACAGTGACGCTTTCAGGCGGCCTTTGCCTGACGAACAATCGCCAAACCCCGTAGCCTGAAGCGGCCGCTGATGCACGCCTGGCAGTCCACAGAGCAGCCGACCCCGCCTTACTCAGCCGGCTTCTGGCCGTGCCAGTTTCATGGACCGGGTGACTGCGGTGTTTCCGTTGACACGACCGCGATCATCGAAGATTCGATGATCCAGTCGCTCGGTCGCTCCTGATTGACGGGCTCACCCACACAGCGCAGCCGGCTGTTGCCGACATCTTCCTCAAGGCAAGCTATGGCTTCGAACATGTCACGGACCAAGCGGGCGAGATACACGCTCTTGCCGAGATGAATGAGCCGGATGCGCCGGGTGCTAACGCGCGGAACGGCGGCCGCGGGTCCGGCAAAGGTCCAGTTGCTACCCTTGAAGTCACTGCCGACCGCCGCCAGAAACCACCTGCCGGTCGGCTGACCACCCTCGTGCTTGACCCATGCGAGCGCGCCCCAGGCCTGGCCGCGCTCGGCGACCACCTTTGCAGCCTCCCCGACCTGGTGCTGCCACATGTCTCGCAGCTCCAGCGCATCCGCGACGCGCTGCTGAAAGAGCCTGCGCCAGTCGCTGTTCGGCAAACCGGACAAATTTTCGACAAGATCGGACATGCGGTGTGCCGCATCGATGATCGACCAGGCATCGAGCGCCGCTTCGGCAATGTGATAGTTCTTGATCTCCTCCTCAGTGCTATCGAAAAAGCACAGCTGGCGCCACAGGCGATCGATCGCAATCCCCGCCATATCGGCACTGAACCTGATACCGTCGAGCAGCACGATCTGCCGCTCCGAGATCGGCAATGGCGGTTTGCGGAGGGGGGAATTATTGTCAATTCTGAGCATGTTGAAAGAGATGGCCGAAGCGACGGCGGATTCAATCGGCAGTTCGCTTGGCGTTGTCGTGCGTCCCGCGATGACACGCATAGGTGTAACGTACCGCCGAATAGGCAATCACGCGCCGATGTGACGACTAGGAGAAAGATGATGTCGCTGGATGCAAGTCTTCTCCAAACCAAGATCAGCTTCTGCGCCGCGCCAGCATCCGTGCCGCGGCGCCTGACGCAGGCGCAAGCTTGCGCCCGTAGCGCAGCGCCGTTCCGACCGAGGACCACCGCAGCGCCTGCGCAATCGGCCCTGCATCTTCGCCATTTGCGAACAGGTCCTGCGTCAGCCCCACTCGCAAACTGTGGGTGCTGAGCGCGTTCATCGCTTTTTCGAGCTTGTCGCCCATCAAGCCCACCACGCCAAGGTCGGCAGCCAAAAGCGCGCGCTTGCGAATAATCGCGTGCACGGCAGCGACGGTCAGCGCGCGCTCACCAATGACAAAGGTCACGCTCGCCTGCCTTGCCGGGACTGCCGCCATGCGTTCGGGGTCGACCACAGCATTGTAAGCAAGATCGCCGATTGTCAGCGCGCGGCGCGCAGCGCGGGCCTTGGTGCGGCGGATCGCGACCCGGCGGAACAACGGCCCCGAATGGATGACGGCTGTCTCGCGCCAGGCGGCGATCCGGCGGATAGTTTCGGGAGAGACCCAGACGAAGGCCCCTTGCCCTTCCTGATCGGTCTTGGAGCGCATGATCTCGAGGAGCCCGCTGCCGTCCTCCTGTACCTCCAGAGCCTCGACCGTCACCGCGAGCAGTTCGGAGGCACGAAGGCCAGCGTCATACCCAAGCGAAAGCAGCGCCGCATCGCGCATGCCCGGGGGATCCTGATCGCAGGCTTCGAGCAGCGCCTTGAGCGTGAATCCCTTGACCGGCGCATCGCCGATCGGCTCGCCAAGCCGGAGACCCGCTGCCTGGCGCTGCGCACGGCTCTGGCGCCGGCGGATGCCCCGTAGCGCATCGCGCACCAGCGGGCTTTTGGCGGGGTCAGGGCATTCCAACAGCGCATGGACCATACCCATGGTCGCGAGCTTGCGCGCGATGGTGGCCGGCTTCTGGGCGCGGGCCTCAAGGTGGTCGATCCAGGCAACGAGCCGCTCGGCAGGTGCCGGGATCGCCGCGCCGGGGCTGCCTGCAACAAAACGGGAATAGCAATCGAGGTCGCAGGTCATGGCCCGCAGGGTTGCCGGGCTGCGCGCTTCGAGGGCCTTGGTGAAATTGAGCTCGGGGATGGCGAGGTTGGCCGGAACAAGCGCGCTGAGAGCGTGAACAAAGCGATCCAGCGGCGACGGCTGCTTGGCTGTGCGGCGCTGCGGCAACGGCGCGCTGCCGGCCGCCAGGATGCTGATGATCTCTCCGCCTTGCGCGGACGATGCTGCCGCACCCGTCAGTGGCGCAGAAGGAGCGGAGCGGACGAGTGTTCTGCGCGGCATTTTTCCGGATTAGCAGCCGAAAGGGTGCGTGTCACTATATGTAAGGTTCTATTATCAATAGTGCATTCTCAGCCTATAGCCCTATGGTGCAGCTAACTCACTTTCGCTATCATCTGCGGACATGGCCTCATCTGTCCCCGCCCCGCTGCTGTTCCACCCGCTTCGGTCCGACGAAGATGCGCCCCATCACGCGCTCCTGCACGCGCGCTCCACCACCACCTTCGCCTGGGGCCTGCTGCAGGGTCGGCTCGCGCATCTGGCGCCGGAGCCCGCGCAGGCCTTCGGCTTCGGGCTGGTCCGCCTTGCTCTCAATGACGCGCTCACCATGTCCGGCTTCACCGGTGCTGCCGACTGGCTCCCGGCGTGGTTTTCAGGCCTGCGCCCGCCCCTTTGCGCAACCACCCATGTGGCAGCGCCCGCTGCTCCGCTCGCCGACGCCGTGCTCGGCGCGCTCACGCGCGCGCGCTGGGAGCCATTGGCTCTCGCAGCCCAGCAAATCCAGGGCGCAGCCCGCTATGATCGCGGCATCGACAGCATCGAGGACACCGCCCGAATTGCGGAGATCATTGCCGCTGCCGAGCGCCTTGCAAGCCTGGCACACGCGCGCGTCGAAGCCGACGACGACGAGAACGTCTGGCCGTTGTCGGCACTTGGCCATCTCCACGATCTTGCAGCCGCCACCCTCGAATTTGCCCCCCAAGCGCGCGAGCGCGCGGTGACTGTCGGCCCCGCCGGGCCCGTCGGATTCGATCTTGCTGCTCCCCCTCCCTCGCTATGGGCACTCGATCACTGGGCGAGTGGGCAAACGGCCCCGGCAGCGCCAGGGATTACCCCCCTCCCCCTTCCCGGCACGGTTCGCGCCGAGGCGCTGCGGCCCTATCTCTGGCCGCGCGAGCGCGCTATTCTGGTTGCGCAAGGGATGACGCATGCGGTGTCGCGGCTTTCAGGGCTGCTCGACATAGCCCTTGCCGCATCCCGCGATTGCGAGCGCAATCTGCACGCTGCGCGCTCAACGTCGCGCGCGCCCGCGCTCTACCGCGTTCTGCGAGGGTTCGGGCCGCTCCGCCCCGTCCAGATCGCATCCATGCTTGGCGTGACCAAAGGCGGCGCGCGCGAAATTGTCTCTGCGCTGTGCGATGCCGGCCTGGCTAAGGTAAGGACCGAGGCTGGACGCAGAATGATCGAGGCATCCGAGCGCCCGGCGGTGACAGCGGAAAAAATGACCGGGTTCGAGCACGCTGCTGAAGGCTCGGCAGACGGGGACAGCGCGCTCGCTGCCTTCGATGCGGCGCTGGCGGACATCGATCAGCTTCTCGAGCGGTTGAACCGCTCAAGCGTGGATAACTGAGGCGGTCGTCCCAGAATTCGCGCAAACATCGGATGGGCGAAGCGATCCGCCAGGCGTGCGCGCAGCCGCTGCTGATCGCCGAGCACATCGTTCCACGGATCTGGCGCGGCAGGGTCAAAAAACACCGTGTCGTCAGCCATTCCGCATTGCTTGAGGTAGAACAGCGCGTCCTGCAGCCCGCGCAGCGCCGAGACAGGTGCAGCGCCGCTCGCGGCCAGTTCAGCGGCGTAGCCCTCGCGCAGCGTTCGCTGCAGCATGCCACGCCGCCGGCGCTGCTCCTCAATGGTGAATACTACCGGGTACGCACGCCAGGCGCTCGCAAGCCGTTCGCCGAGCACTGCAAGCTTTGCACCATCCTGATCAAGGTTCCGCAGGATCGGGGCGCAACGCGCCGCTACAATATCGCGAAGAACAGAAGCTTCGTCCGAGCGCACGCGGCCGGTGCTGATCCGGACCGGCGCAGCGTCGAAGGCAAACATCTCGGCAAATTGCGCTGACGCCGCCCTCGTTCTTGTGTGCAGGCCGGCAAGCAGGACTGGGCGTGCTGAACTCAGATGGAAGCGATTGCCGATCAGTGCGTTAAGAAAGCGGTTTGAGCGTGGCACAACGGCATCAATGCCCTTGATCTGGTCATGACCAATGGCGGAATTGGCAAGAAGCCGCGAGGGCATGAGACCCATCTGGTCGATCATCGCGCGCGTTGCGGCAATGCGCTGTTGCAGCTTCCTTTTCGCAGTCCAGGAGCGCCCCAGAGCGTTTACTCCGTGCAAGTCGCTCAGCACAAGTGCGTGACGCTTGCACATCAGGCTCACACGCAAGATCCAGCGTCGTTCAATCCGCCATGGCTCATCGGCCTCCAGCCATTCAAGCCAGCATTGGGCGCAGCCATACCAACGCAGCGCAGGCGGCAGCAGGTGCAAGGATCGACACTTCACAAAGGTGCGCTCGACCCGGGCCACCTTTGCGCCCGTAGCGAAAGCCAGGCGTTCGACGAGCTGCATACGCTGCTCAATGTCGAGAGACCCCCAAACGGTCAGATCACGCGTTGCCCAGGGTTGGGGAATGCCGAGATGGGCAAACAGCTGCCGCGGTGTCGCGTCGTGCTTCGCTGAAAGGCGCTGCAGCCATGACCCGAAGCATTCTTCCGGCAGCGGCCGCACCCGATAAGCCAGCGGTTCGAGATCAGACCTGCTCATTGCGCACGGTAGGGCGTAAATAGTTGCAACGCTTCACTGATATCATCATGCGTCACCATCGATCGGCGATGGCGGCGTGCAACCTTGCCCGACCAATGCAAAATGCGCTTGAAATTGCCTGTCACACCGCTGCTCTCGCGCCATAGTCGTTCGGCGAAATCGGGTTCGGCCAGGTGCTCGGGCTCAACCAGCTTCATCCCACGCGCGAGGGCGCGGATGAGCCGCTGCGAGGGTTCGCCCGGCTGCCACAGCGGCAGTGACAGCATGATCGAGCGGAATGCCAGTTCGACATCGTCGGCAAAGATCTGGCGCGCGACATCGAGCCCCGCCACAACCATCGGCACATTGCCAGCGCTCATGAGAAACCGGAACGCATCGAGCGTATCGCGCCGGGCCACGCCGCTGGCGGTCAGGATCACATGCACATTGTCGATCGCCACCAGCCTCGTGCCCTGCGCTGCAAGGAGATCGACCACCTTGAGATCAGCGGTCCTGTGCGTACTGCTGCGGATCGGCCAGCCCTGCTTCCACAACAATGCGAGGTTGATCTTGAGCGAGGTCGGGCTCGAGGGGATAACCGTGCGTAAAACGGGCTGATAGCGCGCCTCCGAGCCCCCCGATGGCTCTGGAAAGTCCACAATCAGACGCCGCTGTGCTTCGCGCAGGATCGACGTTTTGCCCATTCCCGACTGCCCGGTCAGCACGATGCACGTGGGGCGCTCCTCGGGATCATCATGCGCGACCTCCACGATTGTTTCGACCGCGTTGCGCGCCTCGTCGAAATCGATCCAGAAGGCCGACGCCGCTTTCGAGGACTCGCCGAATTGCCGGTCAATTTTCAGCGATCCTTGAGCCATGTGTCCTCCCCAAGCTCGGCTGCGGAGTTCCATTCGATGCGTTCAGGCTGGGGCTGAGGTGCTTGGCGCAAGTCAGCAAGGGTCGTCCCCTCCCCTTCCCTGCGTTTAGCCTGCCTGCGGGCCTCGCTCGTGCGCCGCCGCGCCTGATGCACTTCCATGTTGGCGGCAGCGATCGCCCGCGCGGCAGCGGCGCGCCCGCCATCTGCCTGATAAGCCTGGCCAAGAGCCCTCACCCGCGCGCGAGACGCCTCCCATTCGGCTTCCCCGACCTCAGGATAGACTCCGATCACTGGCAACCGCACAAAGCCTGTATCTAGCTCAGCAAAAACATGCTGGATGGTCCGCTCGTCCCAGCTCACATCGATTTTCTGTCCGATGCGGTTGGCGAGCGCGGGATGCCAGTAGCGCCGGTGACGGATCTGCACTCCGCTGGCGTGCACCGTGAGGGTTTTGGACGGCAGAAACTGGCAGAACAGGGCATCGGAATCGATCGAAAGGGGCAGCAAGGGGCCATGCATTGCCGCCTCGCGTGCCCACACCTGCGCGGGGCACAGGCCGCCAAGCGCCGTGTGCTGCGTCAGGTGATAGACCGCGATCTGGCACAGCAGCCAGCGCTCAAATTCCGGGAGGCTCATCGCAGCCGCCTCTTCGGCGTCGTAACCATCGCGCGCAGTCACATTTGCCCCGGTCGCGCCAGGCAAGAGGCGCAGTTTTCCGACCATCGTCCCGATGAGCCGCTCGATATGCCCTCCCAGATGCGCCGCACCCGGCTTACGGACATCAGGATCGATCCCGTTGCGTATACACGCCCTTCGAAACGCTTCCGAGCGGTGCGGCTTGGCCTGATCCGCATGGAGCCGCCGGAACAACCCATGCATCGGGTAGGCAACTTCAATGCCGAGATGTGCGAGTACAGGCTCTTTCGGCAGCAATGCGCTCGCCACCGCACGGCCGCACCGAAAGATCGACGGGTCGCCGAAACTCACGTAATATCCGATGATTGCGCGTGTCCAGATCTCGATCAGGAACGTCACCCATGGTCGCCCGAGCTGCTCCCGGCGCACCCTGTCGACCAAGATCACATCCGCTTTCGTGTGATCCATCTGGACGAGATCAAGAAAGCCTTCGCTGCGATATTCGCCGGGATGCGGCTCGTGCGCGCTGCGTGTCTTCGTACCCATGGTCGACTTGGCCCAGATCCTGCTGGGGACTTCGGACAACAAGCGCTCGATCGTCTTCTCGCTGGGGATCAGGCGCTCGGGAAATTCATAAGCGCCATTCTCGGCGCGTAGAAGACCGCAAATCTGTCGCGCTGCCTCGGCACGCGATGGAGGCACCATAGTCAACGCGATCTGGTCGATCAGTTTATCAATGGCTTGCTGCACATTAGGGTCAATCCGGTGAGAGCCTGGAGACGGCCCTCTTGGCTGTGGAGCTAGAGACTCCGCCACCGGATGCACGCGATAGCGTGCCGCGAGCGTCCTGATTTGCCGTTCTTTCAATCCGGTCGCGGCACAGACTGCAGCGACCTGGGTGGACGTCACTGGTCCAATCAAGGGGATGTGCTTGCGGAAATGTGGGAACAAAGCGAGACCAGCCTCAAGTGATTTGAGGCTCCGCTTGCGCACGGGAGGTGGGATCTGTTCCACCATAGCATTGCTCCGCCATAAATTGGCGATCCCGGGACCAGTGTAACATACTCTGTCCTGCGCGAACGACCGGAATCGCTTGCGACGAAGTTAATTGCAGAGAACGCAGGTTTAATCATTGATAACTAGCTAGATTTTATTGCTGCAATGATGTATGTCCTTTGACACCTGCTGATCGCGCGCTCGAACGGCTCGATGCGCTGCTGCCGACCCACGATCCGATGGGCACCCTCCTTGAATGGCTGGCGGAACTGCGAACTGAGGAAATCGACTTTCTTGAAGGCGGCAGCGAGATGATCCAGGTCAGTGGGTTCGCGGTCACACGTTCGGCGCCCCGGGGGGCGGCCTGGGCTGCGTCGCTCGCGGCCGCCATGCGGCCACACTTGTTTGGGCTGGGCTCGGCG
>Ga0209278_1000256_pt1 | contig 51588 bp, 39 predicted proteins | sample JI81BgreenDNA_FD_187504 | JGI IMG/M metagenome (GOLD analysis project Ga0209278, IMG submission 187504) | Wastewater effluent complex algal communities from Wisconsin, to seasonally profile nutrient transformation and Carbon sequestration -... | ecosystem: Engineered > WWTP > Effluent > Algae... | reverse complement strand
CTTCTCGATAGGCCTTTTCAGAAAGATTCTCGTTGATCCTAGAATTTTCAAAAGCACGAGATTTAATTCGTAATAACTCCTCTGCAGAAAGTAAATAATGATATTCTTCAACAACTTGACGAGCTAAAACTTGAGATACCTCATCAACTTTTAGTTGGCTCGCTTCAAATTCAGATTTTGCAGCTTTTATTCTAGGACCTCGTTGAACGAATTCGGAGAGAGGTAAGGCTAGGTTAACCCCGTAGCGGTAGCCATTAGCTACATTGTTGATATCGCTATTAGCCGTTCCGCTAATAATTAAGCTCTGATTCCCGAGTGAGTAGTTATAAAAACCACTCACATTGGTAGACCAAGACCTCTTTTGCACCTTAAGTTTTTCAAAGCTTGCTTGAGACATAGCCTCATTTAATTGTATTGTTGGATGATTAGTAATTGCCAACAAAATCAGACTATCCAACGTTGGAAGCGATTCAGCTAGAGAAACAGGTTCTGGAGTAATAAACACCGCGGTTGAGTCCTGACCCTTTAGCGACTCGGCATAAAAAAACAAGGTGAGTATTATACTTGTGACCTTTAGCATTATACGTTTTCCTTTTGTAACAGTGCTGGGATGGTCCTAAGTATTAACTTAATGTCAGACCATAATCCGTATTGTTTGGCGTAACTGTTATCCAGCTCCATTCTTTCTTCTTCCGACATTTCACCTCCTTTTCCTCGTTTTGTTACTTGCCACAAGCCGGTAATACCTGCTGGTGCAAGAAAACGAAGTGAGAATTGATCTGTGGTGATTTTTTCCGCTTCGTAAAGGGGTAAGGGACGATTACCAACAATCGACATATCTCCAATGAGTACATTTACAAGTTGAGGTAATTCGTCAATACTCGTGTTTCTAATAAACTTGCCTACTTTGGTAATTCTAGGATCATCTTTGACCTTGATGAATGTAGCACCTTCTTTCGCCTTTTTTTTGCGCTTTGCCTGTTCCTCCGTTAAAACTTCACCGTCGGCATACAAAAGAGGTTGGCCATCAACGGCTAAATCTATGGCTGCCATTCGGCTATTCTCATTTTCAATGGCAGATTCTACATTGTTGTATTGGTTAAGATGCTTCAAGTCTTTCAATCTAGCATCTGCGCCTGTATACATGGATCGGAACTTATAGAATTTGAATATGGTATATCCCGTACCGACTCTTAAGCTATAATAAAAAGCAGGGCCTTTTGACTCCATCTTCACTGCTAGGTAAACAATTAAAAAGAGTGGGGATAAACCTATCAACGCTAACGAAGAGAAAAGGATATCGAAAAAACGTTTGCCTAAAGGCATTCTATACTCGGGCTCATCCTCGAAAGGAGTTTTTGCATTTGATTTGCCCGGAGGGTTGGCAATTAAAAATCGTAATCGTTTGTTGAAAGCCTCTTCTGTAATTTCTTCGTCAATAAGTTCATCGATACCTAATTTTTTGCTTATCTCGATAGTTTCGTTATCCGCTTCTTTAACTACAAGTAAGGTGTTAAGATTCGAATACAACTGAGTGGCGATTCTCAAGATCCTACGCAGAGGCTCATCAATACTCTCAACTACTATGATCAGAAGCTTGGCTGGCGGTGGATTAAGCAGAATTTTCCCTATTGCGTCATACCCTTCATAAACAGCAATATCCTCTCTAGATTTTACCCAACTGTGTACAGGAACGCAGTTGCTCAACTGCAATAAGATAATATTGGCGGTGTACATCAGTTTGCACGTTTAATTCGTCTGAAAATATTTTCAATTCGGGCATCTAGCTCCTCAGGATTGAAAGGCTTAACGAGATAATCATCAGCACCTAAGCGTAAGCACTTTATTTTATCTTGCGTACTATCATTCCCTGAGAGCATTACTAAAGGTATATGTCGGAAATATGCACTATTTCGAATATGTTCTATGAATTCATACCCATTTAACTCAGGCATATTAATATCGGCGATTATTGCATCCGGTATATGACCATTCTGCAAGTGTATTAATGCTTCTTGGCCGTTTGCCATAATTACTACATCATATTTATCCTTGAAGAAATGTTGAAGTAACTTGAGAATAGTCTTTTCATCATCTATAGCCAGCAGGGTCTTTTTCATAGCCGTTGAGTTATTTTTTCGAAATTTAACGAAATAACGGAGCCTTAATGTAATCTGACCTACTTTTTCGACAGCTAATAACAGCTTGTGGATGAATTGCTTTCGTCGATACTAGCTAATCGATATTTTCTGCTTTTGGCACGATGCTTGAAGAGCGGCTAGCGCTTTTGAATGGTATTCAAAAGCGTACCCAACTAGAAACCAATTTCAGAAACGATGATGGCAAATGACAAAATCATTCAAGGATGGACCTCTATGTCTATACTTCGCGAAATAGTGTATTTCGCAGTAGAAAGAGGAGGAGAGCTGCAAGAAATTCTTGCGCACGCTAATCTTACACAGGATGATCTCAACAATATACAGCTTAAAGTATCGAAAGAAGACACCAATCTACTTTGGATCAAAGCGATAGAATTAACCAACGATCCATTCTTAGGATTAAAATTAGGCCAGCATAGTAGTCCAGCTGTTTTGGGAATTGTAGGCCATTTGTACCAAACATGCCCTAATATTTATGAAGGCATGCTTAATCTGCAAAAGTTTAATGTGCTCTTTGGCGATTTGATCCAAATAAAAGTCCTAGAAGAGGATAATCTGGTTGGTTTAAGTTTTGAGGTAAATGGAATTGATAAGCACATGTCCAAAAGCTTGCGAAATGCAATCGATGCCTGGATGAGTGCTTGTGTTAATACCTTTAGAAAAGTCGCAGCCGGTAGTCCTAGGCCACATGCAGTTTGGATGAGTTTACCGGATAAGAATATTATTGGAATCTATAAAGAAATATTACAAATAGAATCTATCCAGATCCATGCCTATAGCAATGTTGTTTGGTACAAACGAGATGCTGTAAAAATGCCATTGATAACCTATAATCCTGGTTTGTATCAACATATGCTTATGTTGGCGAATGAAGAATTAGAATCCTTTTATGGAGCTAAAAATTTCACAAAAAGAGTAGAGGATTTACTCCACCAAGAATATAAGAATGGATTCCCAGGTATAGAGCAAATCGCATCAAGGATGTATATGACTCCTAGAACGATTCAAAGAAAGCTCAGGACAGAAGGATACACCTTTTCGGAGATTATAGAAAAATCGAAACAGAATCTGGCTTTTCAACTATTAAAGTCTCGAAGGTACAATGTTTCTGAAATTGCGTTTAAGCTAGGCTTTAGTGAACCAGGATCTTTTACTCGCACCTTCAAGAAATGGACAGGAAAGTGCCCAAAACAATATTTAAACTAAAAAAGCCGGTCAAACCGGCTTTTAACACTTAAGTAAGAGTTATTTTTTGAGGTACATAACCTCGTTTACGGCTTTTACAATCTTTTCCACCGAAGGAAGATAGGCATTCACCAATGGTAAAGCATAAGGCATCGGAACATCAGCCCCGTTTACCCGTAGCACTGGTGCATCTAAATAATCAAATGCATTTCTTTGAACACGAAACGCTATTTCAGAAGAAACCGAAGCGAATGGCCAACTTTCATCAATCACCACAAGTCTGTTCGTTTTCATTACCGATTTGATGATGGTTTCATGGTCAAGAGGACGTATGGTGCGAAGGTCAATTACCTCAGCAGAGATGCCAGCTTTTGCCAGCTCCTCTGCGGCTGCTAGCGTCACTTTCATCATTTTATTGTACGCAACTAGGGTGACATCAGTACCTGCGCGTTTGATATCAGCTATTCCGATTGGAATCAGGTATTCACCTTCAGGTACTTCTCCCTTGTCGCCATACATTTGCTCTGACTCCATGAAAATCACTGGGTCATTATCACGTATGGCTGATTTGAGGAGGCCCTTGGCGTCGTACGGGTTAGAGGGTGAAATAACTTTTAAACCAGGAACATTTGCATACCAGCTTTCAAAAACTTGAGAGTGCTGTGCAGCCAACGTGCCCGCCGATCCACTTGGTCCACGAAATACTATGGGAACATTAAACTGACCACCTGACATACTTAACATTTTTGCTGCAGCATTAACTACTTGGTCAATTGCTACTAATGAAAAGTTAAACGTCATGAATTCAATGATCGGGCGTAAACCATTCATAGCCGCACCTACACCAATTCCTGCGAAACCAAGTTCGGCAATTGGAGTATCAATGATTCTTTTGGCGCCAAATTCTTCAAGCATGCCTTGACTAACCTTATAGGCTCCATTGTATTCTGCTACTTCTTCACCCATTAGAAAAACACGCTCGTCACGACGCATCTCTTCTACCATAGCTTCTCGTAGTGCTTCCCGGAATTGTATTTCCCTCATGAAATTGATTTTATCTTGACTAGAATTCGACCGCAATGATAGCTAAAAAGCCCTAAAAAAACTAAATGCTATTGCTTGACTTTCGGTCCTTTCGGCATTAGTGGTCTTATTTCCACATCAACAGTTAAAAAGTTAGGATGAGAAATTAGAAGCTGATAAAGCAAGGTGGCAACGTCATCTGGTCGCATCATGTTAGCACTGGGCTCAATACCGTCTACGTTATCGAAAAAGTTCGTTGAAACAGATCCAGGATATACACAACTTACCTTAATCCCGTCTTCCCTTAATTCAGCATAGAGCGAATGCGAAATACCCCGAACAGCAAATTTAGTTGCAGAATAGCCACTTCCTTGAACTATACCATTCAAACCAGCGATCGAACTAATATTAATGATATGACCACGTTGATTTTCTTTCATAGTTGGAACTACTTCCCGTACACAATACATTAGACCATGTACGTTGGTGTTAAACATCTCGTGCCAATGACTTAAGGGTAATGATTCGACTTTTCCAAAGTGACCAAAACCAGCATTATTGATTAAACCAAAAATTCGTGGGCCTAATTGTAATTTAGTTTGTAAATATGCTGATGCAACTTGATGATAATCAGAAACATCACATTTGAAAAAGTGGAAATTTGGGTGGTTCCATTCCGGGGCATTTCTTCCCCAACCTGCTACTTTAAAGTTTTTCTCACAAAGCAATTGAGCAGTCGCCAATCCTATTCCTTTACTTACTCCTGTGATTATAGTGTATTCGTTTTCAGTCATGGGTTGTAGTTAAAAAAAAAATTGATTGAATAAGTGAAAACATAAAATTACGTACAGAACTGGGCTAAGTCTTCAACACTATTTGCATCTACTGGTTTTAAATCTCTTCTAATTCTAGAAATCCTCGGGAACCGAACGCTGTAACCCGATTTATGTCTTTTAGAACGAGTAACACCCTCGAAAGAAATTTCAAAAACCAATTCAGGTTGAACAGTTCGAACAGGTCCAAATTTTTCTAAGGTATTCCTTTTAATAAATGCATCTATTTCCTTTAGTTCAGCTTTGGTAAGTCCTGAATAGGCCTTTGCAAAAGGAAGCAATGTGCCGTCTTTCCATACCGCAAAGGTATAATCTGAATATATTCCGCTCCGTTGTCCATGCCCTTTTTGTGCATAAATCAAAACAGCATCAACACTAAATGGATCTATTTTGTGCTTATACCAAACTCCTTTTTGTCGTCCAATTGAATATGTACTATCTTTTCTTTTGATCATCAAACCTTCAGCTCCCAAAAGATTTGCTTCTTGTCTAAGTACTTCCACCTCGTCCCAATTTTGTGGATACACCATAGGAGGCAATTTGATTTCTATTTCTTCGAAAGTCGAGGAAAGTATTGAAAGAGTTCTATTTCTGGAAATAAGATTCTGATTACGAATATCCTCGCCATCCCTCTCTAAAATATCAAACACGTAAAAGGAAACAGGATTTGTTTGTACCAACTTTTTACTTGGCTTTTTTACATTGAGCCTACTTTGTAAAAGAGAAAATGATGGCAAATTGGTATGCCCAATTGCAACAATTTCTCCATCTAATACGGTTCCATCCGGTAAAGCGGAAAAAGATAAAAACTCAGGAAACTGATCGGTTATCAATTCTTCACCTCTTGACCACAAATAAAATTTACCAGCACGTTTCACCAGTTGGCACCGTATGCCGTCCCATTTATATTCAAATTGCCAATCGGTTATAGCGCCCAGGTCCGAAACTTCATTTGCTAATGGATGTGCAAGACAAAAAGGGTAAGGCTTGGATGGATCTTGATTATATTGACCTAATAATTTTTCGAGAGTATCTGTTTGTGGGTCCCAATACCCTGTAAGTGCCGTTATGAGAGTTGACTTTTCAACTTTTAGAGAAGAAGCTAATGCGCTCATAAATAGTTGTTCTGATACGCCAATTCGAAACCCGCCTGTCAATAATTTGTTAAACACCAATCGCTGTTCGCTTGAAAGAAATTCCCAAGCACCAATCACTTCTTTTTTGACTGCGTCCCTGGATAACAGCTTTAGTTCATTCAACAATTGAAAGATATCTGACAGAGACTTCTTCCATTTGCCTTTTCCATCAGGTATCAGCAAATTAAGAGTTTCTGCTAAATCTCCACATTGATTGTAACATTCCGCAATTAGCCAATCTGGGTATTCAGTACACTCTTTCAGCCATTCTTTTAATTCAGTTGATGAAGCACATTTTTTTGGCTTTCTATTCAGAAATAATGCCGTTGCAAATAGTAGCTGATCATTCGGAAGCCTACTTAGATAGGCCTCCAAAAGGTTTGTTTTCGAGATTACAGATCTATTACCTTCTAAGGCGAAGAAGAGTGCGACAAATTCATTCATTTGAGCATAATTACGAGTTTACTTCACCTTCAAACAGCGTACGTTCTTCGTGGGCATTCAAGCCAAATTTTTCTCTCAAAAATCTGCTGAATTCTGCAGTAAAACCATGGGTTGCGATTACTCTTTGAGCTTCAGTTGCGTGTACGGTAGAAATTAAGCCTTCCCAATCGGCGTGGTCGGATAGTACAAATCCTTTACTATGCGTCATCCATTTTCTTGTACCTCGTAATTGCATCCAGCCTGAAGCGGTGGCGGAATCAAATTCGCCTATTTTTTTTGCGAAAGTTGAATCACCGGAACTTGGCGGTGCAATAACTAACTTTCCATAACCGTGTTCTCTAAAGTTGTATTCTGAAAGCTTCATTCGTTGCGGTAGAGATAATCCACTTTTTTCTAAAGCTTCATTCACATCTTCTACAACTGGATGCGTAAATACAGTATGTCCAAGAGTAGAAAGCCCTTTGATTATTCGTTGCGCTTTTCCTAACGAATAAGCGTAAATTACTCCATTCTTGTTTTGGGCTTGAAGTTCTTTCATCCAATCGCTTATTTCTGAAAAAACTATTTTTTGAGGTTTCCAATGATAAAGTGGTAGGCCAAAAGTTGATTCTGTGATAAACGTATGGCATTTAACATCTTCGAATCCAGTGCTCAGTCCGTCATTTTCTCTTTTGTAGTCACCACTTGCCACCCAAACTTCCCCTTTATGCTCTACCCTAACTTGAGCAGAGCCTGGAATATGCCCAGCTGGGTGTAGGCTAACCCTTACTGGCCCAATCTGAATTGGCTCACCATATTTGACACCTTGAAAAGAAATGTTTTTATTAATTCTCAGTTTCAATATGTCTCGATTTAGTTCCTGCGCTAAATAATGAGAATTGCCAGGTCTCGCATGATCAGCATGTGCATGGGTAATCACAGCCTTTTCAGTAGGTTTCCAAGGATCGATGTAGAAATCGCCAAGTTCGCAATAGATTCCTTTCGACGTAAACCGTAATAAATCTTGCATTGAGACAGATACGAGTAGTTAATTGGTAAAGTAACTACATTTGTACGTATGAGGTTTCGACAAAAACTTACTTACCTATTAATTGTCTGGGCTAGTCTCTGTATTGGGGTTGTTTTAGTTTGGATTTTTAAAAAGAAAGCACATGAAACAACAATCGTTCTTTTACCTTCAGCAGGCTCTCTTGTGAAAGGTGGCTGGATAAGTATTGACTCTGCCTTAGCAAGAGGACATGTTGATGGTTTGCTTTATGAAGGAAGTTCATTAGGTGTTTCATACTTCTTTTCGAATACTCTAGAGCCATCCAGGGTTACAGCTTTGCAGGAGAAATATGAATCGAAATTGATTAATATCACACCTGATTCTATCTATTATTTGTCGGTCAATAAGTCGATGGAGCGCCTGGAATTAGCAGAAATTGATAGTTTGTACTCTGAAGAATTATTCACACTTAGGAGAAAGGCATTCTTTGATACTCATACAAAGCAAATTAATCGTATCGAAGCTTTTAATGTAATGAGAGGTAAAAAAAGCTCCAACTTGTATATCAAGTTATCAAAACGGTATGCTCAACTTTTGGTGCAGGGTCTATATAAACATCGTGACCTAAATGGTAATAGGAGGTTGGTGATGGTTGTAGACATTATCAACTATCACAACGTTAAAAAACTTTTGAGTAATAATCCTTCAATTAAGCTAGAAAATGAGATTTAGCCTCTATCTAGTTCTATTTGTATTAACTTTTTACCAACCAAAATTCTCTTTTTCGCAAGTATTGAATGCGGAAGCCTTTAAGAGTCAAGAAGCAAGAACCGATAGTTTCCAAGGGCAATTTACATTTGGATTGACTGCAGACCAGCAAAGAAGTTTAATTTATTCGGTTTTCAGCGATATCGACATGAGTTTTAAGATTAGATCTAAGTCTCTCCTTACAGCAGGACGATTTCGAATGACAGGAACTTCTGATCAAATGCTTTTAAATGGAGGTTTTATTCACTTCCGACTTAGAGACAATTCAGGCAAAAATTTACTTCTTGAAGAATACATCCAATATCAATGGGATGGGGTAAGGGGTATGAAAAATAGGTTTATCGCCGGAAGTAACATTCGCCAGAAATTATTGAATTCGACGAAAAGTCAGGTATTTCTAGGGTTTGGATTATTTTACGAATTTGAAGAGTGGGGGATGAGTGCAGTCTCTCAAGATTTAGTTCCTGAAGGGGTCTCTTCTATTAGTGTTCATCTCGCAAAATTTAATCTTTATTCTCGTTTTAGTAGACAATTCGGACAGAATACCCGTTTTAGTGGGGTATTTTACTACCAAGCTCTGCCTGAAACTTTCTTTGATCATTTCAGGTTAGCGGGCACATTCCAATTTCTTTTTAAAGTAGGTAGAAACCTAGACTTTACGGTAAATTATGACGGGATATACGACACTAAACCTATAGTACCGATTAGAAACTTCTACTTCAATATTTCTAATCAGTTCGTATGGAAATTTTAACCCTATTTTAGTGTTCCTAGTGCTAAATTAGAGCGTGCTTAGTTTTGTTAAATTTGTTTTGACCTTTTTGGTTTTCGTGCTTTCCAGCATGAAAGCTGTAGCACACTCCAACGGTGGTTACCTTGTGCCTAATCGAGGTCAATGGCCAGAAGAAGCTATTGCAAAAGCTCAAATAGAGGGGGCAGACTTATTTATTACCAAGTTTGGCTTTAGGATTAGATTATGGGATCAAAAGAAAATAAAGGAAGTTCATGACAGCAGAAATTATGAAAGCACTTTGTCTTCTTTTACTTTCGATTTGACATTTATAGACGGAGATTTTTCGCGCGTAGTTTTTTCAGATTCGGGTAACTTCCCAATCAACTTCTTAATAGGGAACGATTCATCCAAGTGGGCGACGAACATCTTTCCTGCTAAACAAGTCGTTTTTAAATCAGTATATCAAGGTATTGATCTAAAGATATACTTTGCCGGTGAGACGTTTAAATATGAGTTTATCGTCAATCCAAATGCTAATCCGAAACTCATTAGATGGAAAGTTTCTAAAGGTGTTTTAGCTTCACTTTCTAGAAATAATTTGCTCTATGATACCCCTTTAGGCACTTTCTCAGATATCGACTTAAATGTTTTTACAAAATCTAGGGGTAGGCAAATTAATGTGGGCGCTTCTTATAAACGACTAAAAGAAGAATTTACGTTTTCTATTGATAGATATGATTTGAATGACACGCTTGTTATTGATCCAATATTAATATTTGGTACATTCTCAGGTTCTACAACAGACAATTGGGGTTTTACCGCTACTAGTGACGAACTCGGCAATGGCTTTTTAGGGGGAATAGTTGGCAGTTCTGGTTATCCAGTTACTGTTGGGGTGGTAGACGACTCGTTTAATGGGGGAAATTGGGATATATCACTGTCTAAATTTAGTGCCGATGGCAGCCAATTATTGTATTCCACTTATTTAGGTGGAAACTTAGCCGAATATCCAATGAGTTTAGTTGTAAACTCAATAGGGGAGTTATTCATACTTGGAAAAACTCAATCAAGCGATTTTCCCGTTACTGCTAGCGCATATGATCAATCACATAATGGGCTATTCGATTTAGTGGTTACTAGGTTAAACTCTTCGGGTAGCAGTATAGTCGCATCAACGTTTATAGGGGGGACTTCCAATGATGGGCATAATAGGATTCCGGGCAATAATCGATATCTACCAGACACAAGTTCTCTAGAATACAATTATGGAGACGATAGTAGGGGTGATATTTTGATTGATTCTCTCGGCTTTGTAATTGTAGCAAGTAATACTTATTCTTCTGATTTTCCAACTATTGGTACGGCTCAATTTGTGTTTTCAGGGCAATCTGATGCAATTGTACTTAAACTAAACGCTAACCTTAGTACTCTTATTTGGTCATCATTTTTTGGAGGAGCATTACACGATGCGGCTTACAGTCTAACGTATAAGCCTTCTTCCAATATCATTTATGTTGCAGGTGGAACTCGAAGTCAAAATTTTCTTTCAAGTTCGAACGTTAATACGGGTTATGACTTGACACACAATGGAAATACTGATGGATTCATTTTGGGATTGAATTTAGCAAATGGTCAACTCCTATATCGGTCATTTATTGGAACAACTTCATATGACCAAGCCTATCTCATTTATGCCGATAATTTCAACGGGATTTATGTTACAGGTCAGAGTAGAGGAGCGATACCTGTCTTTCCTGCGACAGTATACCGAAATTCTGGAGGTAAGATATTTGTTCAAAAGTATAATTCAAGTCTTGATACACTTCAATTGTCAACAGTTCTCGGAACAGCGACGGTTAGCCCATCATTGGTGCCGACGGCAATGCTAGTTGACCTTTGTAATCGTATTTACATTGCGGGATGGGGTGGGAATGCCAATAGTATTTCTGGCCTTTTAAATAATTGGCCAATAACTAGCAATGCTTTTCGCCAAACTACGGATGGTTCTGATTTTTATTTTATGGTTTTGGAATCAGACTTGAGGTCATTGATATATAGTACATACTTTGGAGGTAGTGCTGCAGAGCATGTTGACGGCGGAACAAGTCGTTTCAATAGGAATGGTGTAATATATCAAGCGGTTTGTGCAGGTTGTGGAGGCTCAAGCAGCTTTCCTGTCTCTTCCAATGCTTGGTCTTCTACTAATAATTCACCGAATTGTAATGCTGCTCTTTTTAAGTTTGATTTAGAAACAACCGTTCCAGTCGCCCAATTTTCTACCCAGTATCCAGACACACCTGTTTGCGCTCTTATTCCAGTTCAATTTAGGTCCACGGGCACAATAGCCGCCGATTATTTTTGGGACTTTGGGGTTCCTGGAGCAACTTCAACTGCCCAAAATCCAAATTATACCTATTCAATTCCTGGTTTATATACCATTACTTTGATTGTAACCAATTGCGCAGGCAGTGATACGATAATAGGTAGAGTCGAAGTCTTGGGGCCAGCAACGATAACAAGCCCAAGAAATCAAAAGATTTGTTATAACGATACTGTTCAATTGTCTTTAGCTGGGGGACTCGGTTATCGTTGGCTGCCCGATGCTGTCCTTCTAGATACAACAGGTAGTTCACCTAGGGTAATGGGCATTACTTCAAAATGGTTATACGTTTTTATATCGAATGCCGCTGGATGTGAATCTCTGGACAGTATTTACATTCAAGTTACTGGCCAACGAGATGTGCTTAATGATTCTATTGATTTTTGCTTAGGTAGAAGCGTCATTATTCAGCCAATACTAGGGGATGAAATTAATTCTTGGACCTGGCTTTCTAGTCCGTTGATTGTAAACCCAACGCTACTTATTCAAACTATACAAACCACGGTACCGACGAAGCTTTACTTGTTGACTAATGATACAAATGGTTGTAGTCATTTGGATAGTGTTGTTTTAAATCCCGTGGTGACTGTTCAAATTTCTGCTGGTCCCGACAGATTAGTATGTGTTGATGATCAAGTTGTTTTGACAGCTTCAGGTGCTCTAAGTTATTTATGGAGTAACGGAGATACGACCAATAGTATTACAGTAAATCACTCCATCGCGGGCATATATTGGGTAATTGGGTTTATTGACAGTTGTAGAAGTATACCGGATACTGTTAGAGTTATACAAAACAACATCGAAGCTAATTTTGAAGTCGAACCAGATACCGCTTATGCACCTTCCGTAGTTCAATTTATCAATTTGAGTTCTGGTGAAGGAATTAATAGATTTAACTGGAATTTTGGAGATGGGGGAGAGAGTTCATTGAGTAATCCGTCCTATATATATCGAAATCCAGGAAAATATTCAGTTAGGCTTGAGGTGACAAACACAATATCTGGATGTTCAGATTCTATGATTTATAACTATGTATTTGTAGATAGCATATTACTCTTGCTACCAAATACATTCTCTCCGAATAACGATGGATTGAATGATTACTTTTTGGGGGTACAAAGAAATTTTGAAAAATTTGGGATTGTCATTTATAATCGATGGGGGGAGTTAGTTTTCGAGAGCGACAATCCTCAATTTTCATGGGATGGTAAATTAAAAGGTGATTATTTACCTAGTGGAGTTTATCCATATGTCGTAACTGCTCTTGGTAAAAACCGCAAACCTTACCAATTCACTGGAGAAGTTAAATTAATTAGATAATTGATGCTCATTATCAATTGATTATATTTTTAGGAGTTTGTAATGAGGTAATTAATTAAAAAAAGGGCTTTTGCTCTTTGGATTTGTGGTTTATCCCCATATCTTTGCACAACCTTTTCAAAAGGGAATAGGATTCCGTAGCTCAGCTGGTAGAGCATAACACTTTTAATGTTAGGGTCCTGGGTTCGAGCCCCAGCGGGATCACAAGGCGCGAGAAATCGCGCCTTTTTCATTCGAAAATTGCTCAATATACGGGTCAAAGTCATCCGGTTTGCTTGGCCTTCCGTGCACCGGCATATCGAGCTCAATCCTTGTTCCTTTTCCTGGTGATGAATTCAATCTGAAGGAAGCGCCTTCATATGCGCTTATTCTAGACTGAAAATTATGCAGGCCAATGCCACTTTTTGTTTTGGTTGTGTCAAATCCACGGCCGTTATCTTCTATTCGCAGTTGGATAGTTTCATGGATTAAACAAATATGCATCCATACGGTTGAGGCAAATGCATGTTTATGAATGTTTTGAAGGCTTTCTTGTGTAATTCTATAAATGGTCATTGCTACATCTGGAGCCATTTTATGTTCATCTACATCATACGTCAGAGAAAAATATGTTGTTGGGGTTAGAAGTCTGTATGTAGAAACCAGCTTTTCTAGTTCTAACTGCAATGAAGATTCCTTGAAACTTGGGGGCAATAACTGATGTGAGATATTTCGTACATCGTGTATACTTTGATCTAACGCACTCAATGCTTTTTCATAAAAGTTGAGTTGAGAAAGGTCGAAGGAATTGCGTAATTGATGTGGTGAAGGAAGTAAAAAGCGTGCCCCTACAAGGGTTCCAGCAACGTGATCATGTAAATCTCGAGCAATTCTTTCCCTTTCTTTTTCTTGACCATGGAAGAATTCTTTTAATCTGGCAGTTTTCTCTTTGGCTACTTCAGCTTGAAGCAATAACCGCTCATCGCTTAAAAGTTTAAATTGGTAAGCAAGAATCGCTGTAAATATTAAAATTTCCAAAGCACTACCATACCAGGGAGCATAATAGAGAAGGTGATGATAATTAATGACTTCTAGGTCTACAAGAATTAAGCATATAGCACCTACTAATGAGAAGCTAAAAGCAATCAGAAAGGAGTTGCTAGTTAATTTTGAATTACCTCTAACGCTATATGCCGCAATAAGTAAAGCTATGTAGGTGAAAAGAATTACCATGGAAACCCATGGGAAAAGATTATTAAAGTTTTCTCTTAAATACTCCATTAAGAAGAAACTTAAAAAGATAAATGATCCTATAATCCCCGTTGATACATTAAAGAGCCCGTGAAGAATGGGTAAGTTACTTCGTGTATTGAGAAAATGTTGAGCAAAGCGAATGATAAAAAAACTTGATAAAAGTGCTAAGTAGGAACGCAAAATATCATTATAGCCCGGATAATCAGGAATCAAATATTGGAAGCCATAACCAAAAGTAGAAATTGAATAACCCAACATGGATATCAAAAAGAACCCATACCATAAATAAATAGATCTTCTAAGCATGATTACTGAGAAAAAAGCTAAAGAAATATTTACCAATATGAACCCAAAGTAAACCCCTATAATTAGGTTAATTCCTTCTTGATATTGATGATATGCGTTTTGTGTTCGAATGCTTATGGGTACCATCACATTGCCTGAAGCTTCGTTATATGATCTGGTGTATAAATAGTCAACTTCCCCTGGCTTTATTCTCAGTTCGTAAACAGGTAATCTGCCGCGAATTGGCCAGTTCTTATGAGAAATATGGTCACCTGCTTTAGCCACAAGGTGTATTTGATTGCCAGAACGAATATAAAACTCTACAACATCCAAGTTCGGATTATCAATGGAAATCAAGATGTTCTGAGTTCTAGTGCCTATATTTTTTATAAGTACCCTATGCCAATAAGATGCTTTTACATACCCAAGTACAACCTTGTTTGAGAGTAATTCACCAGCTCTAACATCGAATATTTGAAGCAAAAAGTTTGGGTGGAGTTGAAATGAACCATCCGTGAACATGGGCAATGATATTGGACTCACCAGTTCGTTAAAATCATCCCCTACATACAAAGTGTCGTTTGCACCAAACGATCTACTTGAAAAAAGGGTTAAAAGTAATAGAAGTGTGAGAAGTCTCAAACCATGTTGTTTTTTAAAGCAAAGGCAACCAATCCTGCTGTACTATGAATCTTCAGCTTCTGCATTATGTTCTTTCTATGCGTTAGTACGGTGTCTTCACTTATGAACAGCTCTTCTGCAATCTTTTTACTGCTTTTATCGTGAGCTATATGTTTTAGGATTTCGCTTTCACGTTTCGTCAAAACTGCGTTTAAAGCGTCTTGATCTTGTTGAAAAAATGATGTTTCTTCAGGAAAGTAGCTTCCTCCGTCTAGTATGGTTAGCATAGCAATCTCTAATTTACTACCATCACCATTTTTGACGAAAAAGCCATCTGCCTTTGATGCCATCACTTTTTTGAAAACGAATGGGCTATCAAACATGGTCATCACCAAGATTTTAGTCTCAGCTGAGTTTTGTTTGAGCCAATCTATTAAATCATGACCACTAAATTCCGGCATTTGCAAGTCGGTCACTACCAAATTGTAACTTGTACCAGCCAAAATGTCTTGAATTAGTAATGGACCACTAGTGTATGCCTTTACCACCTCAACAAAATTAAATTGACTAATGAGCCACCTCAATCCATCGAGAAGGATTGTGTGGTCGTCGACAACGGCAATGCGATATTTCTTCATTTTTTCAACTATGAACATACACAATAAGACATTGAATTGGAAATTTGAATTATAAAAATCTTGACAAGTACCTAACTATTATCCCTCGTTTATTCGGGCGAGTGGAACAAAGCAAACTTTTCTTTTACTTGCGAGGAGTTAAATTATTTAAACTATGCTATCTATAATTCAAAAGTACTGGTGGTCACTAGCTTTAAGAGGCCTTTTCTTGTTGGTTTTCGGTTTAATCGCAGTAACAGCTCCTAATATGACTTCAGAGACTTTGGTCCTTTATTTGGGTTTTTTTATGGCCTCTGTTGGTGCCGTGTTTATTTTTGTTGGCATTATGATTCGTAAATCAGCTGATAACTGGTTAGCCTTTCTTTTTTTCGCGTTAGTTGATCTTTTGGTTGCGTACTGGTGCATGTTCCGCACTAATCAATCGGTGGTTTATTTTGTTAGTCTAATCGCGATTTGGGCATTATTGATGGGATTAGCACTTTTTTGGGTTGGATTAACTCAAAAGGGAACCACTCGTGTCCTATTGTTTATAAATGGCAGTTTGAGTGTAGGCTTTGGTGTGCTTATTTATATGAATCCCTTAAATATGACGAGTATCAACTTCATGTTAGGTTTTTACACTATTCTGCTTAGTATGTTTATACTTTACGTCAGTTTTCGATTGCGAAATAAAAATGTGAAATCAAAAATAACGTCAGATTTAAGCAAATAAGTAATACGGCTTCATAAGTCGTAAGTATGTAGCTGAATAATGGTTTCCTTCCCTGATTAAAAGTCTTTCAGTGATTACCTTTGAAGGTTCCCGTTTGAGCTGGATTACATGTAGACTTACTGGTTTTTTATTGTTAGCGCTAATTTCTATCCTACGATAAATGTGGAAACTTCCTTTTTCCGCGATTTCAGTGAAACTACAAACGGTGGACTGTGGTAGAACAACCGCAATTTCTCCATCAGGATTTAAGAGTCTTTCAGCGTTTGCTAGAAACTCAGCGAAAGTAAGTTGTGCTTGTGATCGGGCTAACCTTCTTGATTCAGAACTTATCGGATAACCATTTTGATAGTATGGTGGATTACTAATGATCAAGTCATAAGGATTGTTCTTATAATTTTGAAAGCTAGTTTTTGAAACAAAAAGGCGATTATTCCACGGAGAATTAAGAAAGTTTTGTTCAGCTTCAACTATTGAATCTAAGTCAATATCAATCGCGTCTATCTGCGAAGAAGGGAACCTTTGAGCCATAATTAACGCCAATACACCACACCCAGTACCAACATCCAAAATCCGTTTAGGCTTATTAAATGTTATTAATGCAGCAAGTAGGACAGCATCTGTGCCTACAGGCATACTTGATTTGTGGTGGTATATAGAAAACTGCTTGAAATGAAAAGGACTTAAGGTGCGAGTCTCTGAATTTGCCACAAATCATTCATTTTTTTAAAGCATATTCGATCATGTAACCTACTGGCTCTACCTTGCCAAAATTCAATTAGCTCGGGCTTTACTAAATAACCGCCCCAATGAGGAGGGCGAGGTATTGGGCTTTCTGAAGGAAACTTTGCCTCAAATACTCTTGTTAAACGCTCAATTTCTTCTCTGTTCGGAATCACTTCACTTTGAGGTGAGGCCCAAGCGCCTAATCTATTTCCCCTAGGTCTGCTATTAAAATATTCATCGGATACTTCAGAGGAAGTTTTTGAAATAGAACCTTCTATTCGTACTTGCCTTTCTAATTCTGGCCAGAAAAAATTCAAGCAAACGTAAGGATTGGCCAAAATTTCTTTGCCTTTTCTACTCGCGTAGTTTGTAAAAAACACGAATCCATTCTCATCAAAACCGCGAAGGAGTACTATTCTTGTACTAGGTTTCCCATTGATGGCTGTGGAAAGTGACATAGCATTTGGTTCTGGAACTTCACTTTCGATAGCAGCATCCATCCATTTCTGAAACTGCACGTAAGGAGATGGTGCAACATCGTTCTCATGGAGTTCCTCTTGCGTGTAGTCTTTCCTGATATCACGTACCGATTCATTACTTGTTCTCATGGTCGTGTTTTTATATTGTAAAATTACATCTTGAGGGACGAAAGTGACAGTTTTCTGTGATTTATTTGTTCTGTTGAATAAACATCTTCGTACTTAAGAAGTTTAAGTTGAAGTGAAATTATAGCGTGGAAAAGATTAAAATTGAAAGTGGCATTTTATTGATTTCGGAACCTTATCTGGAGGATCCGAATTTTAGAAGAACAGTTGTGCTTGTTGTGGAACACGATGAAAATGGAACCATCGGATTTGTTCTAAACAAGAAAACAGAATTATCTCTGAATGATGTAATAGAAAATATACCACGATATTCGACTAATCTTTACCTCGGCGGCCCAGTTGAACAAAATACGCTTCATTTTATTCATAGCTCATCCCTTTCAATACCCGGTAGCATTGAAATTGCTTCAGGTTTGAATTGGGGAGGAGATTTTGACACCTTAGTTGATTTAATCTCAGTTGGAAAGGTTGAAATAAATGAAGTCCGTTTCTTTCTTGGCTATTCAGGTTGGGCTAAAGAACAACTTTCATCTGAAATTGATAATAAAGCGTGGATCTTGAGCCGTTATAGTACCGAGTCAATTTTAAATATAGATGCCGATGAATTATGGCACCATATTTTAAATAATATGGGAGATGAGTTTAGACTAATTGCAAACTACCCTGAAAACCCTCAGTTTAATTAAATACCTCAAAATCAACTAATGAAAGCTGTACTCATCCTATCCGTATTTATTTTCTTTTCATGCTCTTCACCAAATTCTGAAATTCAAGAAATTACAGGTGAAACTATGGGGACCACGTATAGTATACGTTATTACGGTAATGGTGAAAAATCACTCAAACCATCAATAGATTCATTGCTTCGGGTAGTTAATCAATCTTTATCAACGTATATTCCTAACTCTACAATTTCTCTTTTTAATCGAGCAGACTCGGTCTTCGAAGCAGACACCTATTTCATTATTAATTTTCAAAAAGCGCAAGAAGTATACGAAAAATCTGACGGCAGTTTCGATGCCACTGTCATGCCTTTAGTTAATGCTTGGGGATTTGGGTTTGAAAAAATGAATTCCCAAATCGACAGTAATTTAATAGATTCCCTCTTGGATTTTGTGGGTTTTGAGAAGGTGTTTCTCTTAAATAATAAGGCCTACAAAAAAAGAAAAGGCGTGATGTTGGATTTTAGTGCGCTTGCTAAAGGTTTTGGAGTTGACGAGGTTGCACGTTTTTTAGTAAGTAAAGGAATCAAAAATTTTACCGCTGAAATAGGGGGGGAAGTCGTTTGTAGAGGAAAAAAACACGATGGTTCTTATTGGGCAATAGGAGTAGAAAAGCCTATAAATGATGTTTCTGGATCTCAACGAGCAATTGAACTCATTATTCCTTTGGAGAATTCAGCAATGGCTACTTCAGGGAATTATAGGAACTTTTACATCAGAGATGGTAAAAAGTACACGCATGAAATCAATCCTAAAACAGGTTACCCAGTCGATCACAATCTGCTGAGCGCTACCGTTATAGCTAATGATTGTATGACTGCAGATGCATGGGCAACTGCATTCATGGTCATGGGACTTAACAAGTCAAAACAACTTCTATCAGAGCTTCCTGAACTCGATGTTTTCTTCATATATGTCAATGAAGATGGAAGCACTTCAACGTACGCCTCCCCAGGAATGGAGAAAAGGATAGCACATAAGTAGTTAAAATTAATTAGATAGGTTTATTTGCTGGACAAACTGCCTTATATCTATTCGGACAAGTTTCACAATCAACACCCTTTTCAGCAAGCAAAGGATTATGACTAGAACATGTACCTCTAAATTCTCCTTGCTTTAAGAAAATGAGACGGATACTGAGGCCTGCAACACCAACTGCCAAAAAACCGAGAGTAAGGAGAAATATCTGCCACATAACTTTAAAATCGTGCAAATATAACCATAGTAAACGCCTAGTGGTTCAGAATGAATTTAAATTTGGAGCTTTTCAGTATCATTATGAGTAATTCTATAAAATCGTATGGAAAACCAAGATAAGCGGCTTGAGGCATTTGGAAGGCTCTTAACTATTATGGATGAGTTAAGAGAAAAATGTCCATGGGATAGAAAACAAACAATGGAAACCTTACGGCCTTTGACAATTGAAGAGTTATATGAATTAGCCGATGCTATTCTCAAAAAGGATGGAGATGAAATAAAAAAGGAATTAGGTGATATAATGTTGCACCTGGTCTTTTATTCCAAAATTGCATCAGAGCTAAATTTGTTTGACATAACCGATGTACTAAATGGTATTTGCGATAAACTTATTCATCGTCACCCACATATTTATGGCAACATCGAAGTGCAAAATGAAGAAGAGGTAAAACAAAATTGGGAAAAGCTAAAGCTTAAAGAAGGAAAAAGTTCTGTCCTTGAAGGTGTTCCTGTTTCATTACCGGCAATGGTTAAGGCTATTAGAATACAAGAAAAGGCGCGTGGTGTTGGGTTTGATTGGGATACTAAAGCTCAGGTTATTGAAAAAGTGTATGAGGAGTTGGAAGAGTTGAAAGTAGAACTTGAAAAAAATGATAGTCGTCAAATTGAGGCTGAATTTGGCGATTTTCTCTTTTCAATAATTAACCTTTCCAGATTTGTTGATGTCAATCCTGAAAACGCCTTAGAGAAAACCAATTTAAAATTTATCAATAGATTTCAATTCTTAGAGAAAAGGGCCAAAGAAAATGGTAAAGAACTAAAGGACATGACTCTAAACGAAATGGAATCTTTTTGGAATGAGGCAAAGGCAAAAGGATGAGGCCGTTTTCTTTGCTTTTGCTTCTTTTCCTATTGCCGTTTCAATCAATTGCTCAACAGATTAACCCACTTAATAGTAATTATTTAAAAAGTTATTATACCGATTGTAGGGATCTTATTTTATCTCCTGTCAATTGGGAAACCGATCATTGGGTCACTTTTACGGTTACGGGTCTATCAATAATTGGTTTGTCGAGTTTCGATGGGCCTATTAACTCAAACCGTTCAATTTTAAAAAAATGGGATACTAGTTTTTTATCTCAGACTCAAAATTGGGGTAATGGTTTGTATTCATTACCTGCCCTCGGATTGTTGTACGGATATGGATGGTTGAATCGAATGCCCAAATACCAATATGCTGCATTAGATGCAACTAAGGCATTTATTTTAAGTCGAGCACTTGTACAGGTACCCAAATTTCTATTTCAAAGAGTTAGACCTAGTGACTTTGATTCTAATCCATTTTTATTCCTTGGACCATTAGGTAATGGTGCAAATCGATCATTTCCCAGCGGACACACTACGTCTATTTTTGCTTCAGTTTCTGTTTTGAATTATTATTTTGACGGACGTTCCTTTAAAATTATCTCTTACTCCTTAGCAGGTTTAGTTGGTTTACAAAGAATAGCATCTGGTGAGCATTGGTTCACAGATGTAGTTGTTGGAGCAGCGTTTGGAATGTACTGCGGTAGATTTTTAGTTACAAATAAACCAATTCAGAAGAATCTTACATTTTATCCGTATTTCGGTCAATCAGGATTAGGAATTTTGGTCCGACTCTAAAGGTTTTATCTGTTTTTTTACTTTGTCTGTTTTTACTAGGCCTTCAAGTATTTGAATATTTACTCCATCAGATAACCCTGTTTTAATTTTCTTTTTGATGAAATTTTGTGGTTTGGTTTCAACTTCCACAAATGGTTCGTTTTTTTCAAAAATGATCAATGCCTCAGGTATTGTCAATACAGAATCTACTCGGTTTAACACAATATCTGCATTTGCACTATATCCTGCGCGGATGAAATGACTATTGTCAAGCTTTACCGCGGCCTTAATGGTAAATTGTATTGCCCCATTTTCAGTAATACCTTTTGGTGATATAAATTCTAAAGTTGCATTAAACTTTACCTGATCTATTGCACCAATAGTCAATATCAAGTCCATTCCTTCCTTAATCTTACCTACTTCTGATTCATCGATTTTTCCTTCAAAAATCATTTCCCCTAAATCGGCGACGGTTGCAATTGTGGTACCAACATTAAAATTATTAACCTCAATAACTGAGAAACCTTCTTGAACTGGGACGTCTAGAACCATTCCGTTGGCAGTTGATCGAACTAGAGTCAGGGTTGTTCCGCTTGAGCTCTTGGCTACTCCTTCTTTTATGATTTCTAATGCATCTTCTGCCGCTTTCACCTCTTCTTTTGCGTTATCAAAAGCGAGTTTGAATTGTTGAAATTCGGCCAGCGAAATAACCTTTTGCTCAAATAGTTGTCTATTCCTTTCAAAATCGATTCTATTCTGTTCTTGGCTTATTCTTGCACGATTTAATCTATTTTCTGCGTTACTCAAATTTGCCAGATTGGGTATTATTTTAATCTTGGCAATTAAATCGCCTTTTTTTACCCGATCACCAGCTTGAACATAAAGCTGCTCTATGATACCCGAAACTTGTGGTTTAATTTCAATCTCTTTTCTAGGCTTTATAGCTCCTGTAGCAACTGTCTTTTTTACTATATTCTTAATCGTGGGAAATTCTGTCTCGAAAACTATAGGTTTCTTGACCGACTTTTGATACAAATAGTAAAACGTATAAATGAATCCTACCAGCAGTAGGATGATAAGAGATATTCGAATGAATTTTTTCATATTAAAAAAATTTAAAGTTCTGTTCTAAGGGCGTCAACAGTAGGGATTGAAATAGCTCTTTTTGCAGGAATAAAGCCGGCAAACAATCCTGCTACAACCAGTATGACAAGGGAAACTACCCCTACACCAATATCGACAGAGGGGTTTAAAAACATGCTTTCTTCACTGCCTTCTCCAATTGCAGTTGAAATCCCCGCGAGAAGTGCTACACCTGCCGATAGGCCTAAATATCCTGCAGCAAAAGTCAATAAAATCGACTCTAACATAATTTGCCCAATAATTTCAGACGGTGTTGCTCCTATTGCTCGCCGAATGCCTATTTCTTTGGTTCTTTCCTTAACGACGATGAGCATGATGTTACTTACTCCAATCACACCAGCGAATAGTGTACCTATTCCTACTATCCAAACTAAAACCCGAATACCTAAAAAGAGACCTTGAAATTTTTCAAACTCCTTTTCTAAGTTAAAGGATCCGACTGCAGATTTGTCATGAGGATGAATTCGATGACGTTTTTGAATCAATTGTTTTAGTTTTTCCTCCACAACGGATGCTTTTACATGATCTTTACTCATGGCAACGAGCCAGCCAATTTTATCTCCCCAGTTAAACGTTTGTTGAAATGTTGTAAAGGGTATGAAAATAGTATTCATTACTTCCTCTCGGTCATTGGAGGATTTAGGAATGAAATGCCCAATTATTTGAAAATAAACACCATTAATACGTATGTATTGACCAATCGGATTTTCTTCAGGTTTGAACAAGGTCTCCTTAACCCTTGAACCGATAACGCATATTTTTCTTTTTTCCGAAATGTCAAAGTTATTCAGAAACCTTCCGCTAACTACTGTAACCGGGGAGATGTCTTGTAAGACAGGATAATCTCCATAAATCGAAAACGCTGCCGTTATTTTTCCTCTGGTAACGTTATTCCCACCTCTCCAACCCCCCAACTGGCAACGCCCAGCAATTTGATTTAGTTCGGGTATCGTCAATTTCGCCGCTTCTATATCGCTGTTTCGGAAAGAGTACCATCTACCACGTGGTAAACCGTCGAAAGGCAGACTTGTATTACGTGACCACATGAAGATGCTATTTGTGGCTTGACCTTGAAATCCTCTCGAAACTCCATTTTGCAAGCCATTTCCAGAACCCAACATGATCACAAGCATAAATATTCCCCAGAAAACACCAAAGGCAGTTAGAAAGGTCCTCAACTTGTTGCGCATCAACACAGACCATATTTCTTCCCAACGATCGATATCAAATATTCTATTCATCTCTTAGTGCATCAATCGTTGGAATTGCTGCTGCTCTTCGGGCAGGAAAATAGCCTGCTATGGTTCCAGCAAGTATTAAAATGGCTGTGCAGCTTAAAGCAGTCGTAATATCAACTTCTGGGTTCCTAAAAAAATCTGCTGCGGGCAATTGACCGCTCAATAATTCTAGCAATCCAATACCAGCTATCATACCTACATAGCCAGCAACAGTAGTAATGAGGATGCTTTCGAACAATATCATCGAAACTACATTCCACGGTGTTGCACCTATGGCTTTTCGAATGCCAATTTCACGAGTACGTTCTTTTACAGTAATCATCATAATGTTGCTAACCCCTACAACCCCAGCTAGAATAGTTCCTAGGCCTATTAACCAAACGAATAGGCGTATGCCTGTCATCAAGCCCATAACCTTAGTATATTCTTGATAGGTATCCCATATCCATAATGCCCTCTGGTCATCGGGATTAAACTTGTATTTGTCCGAAAATTTGCTTCTGACATCTTTCACAACGTTGGGAGTGTTTTGTAACGCATCTTTATCGAGTGTAAAAACGAATTGTTCAACTCTATTTGCATAACCAAAAGCCTTTGAGGCTGTACTCCAAGGGATATATGCGCGTCTAGTATCATTCTCATTTTGTTCCGTGAATGTCCCAATCACTTGAAATGAGATTCCGTTTATTTCAAAATATTCACCAATAGGGTCAATACCATTAAAAAGTTCATCCTGAATAGGCTTGCCTATACAGGCAACTTTTCTAAATTCCAGAACGTCTGTTTCATTGATGAACCGTCCAGTTAGTAAGGTGATGTTCTCACCCTCAAGCATTGCTGGCCCAACTCCTTTAGCATTCATATCTGCCCCATACTTGTTTTTCCAAGTAAATTGGTTGACTTCCCACATATTGTGGCGTAGGCTTAAATTTTGCCTGCCTTGAACAGCTGTCAAAAGTGAACTGTCTTCCACGGTTATACGGATCTGCCGGCCAGCTTGCATTCCTGCGTGCGACATCGTCGTTTGACCCCCGGTTATCCAGATTGCATTAATGGCATCTTGCTGAAACTGATGCTCAACGCCATTCCGCAGGCCATTTCCTGTGCCTAGTAAAATAATTAGCATGAAAATTCCCCACGCCACACTAAATGACGTTAAGAAAGTACGTAGCTTATTTTTGCTAATCGTATCGAGAATTTCTTTCCACGATTCAAGATCAAACATGAGTCAATTCGTTAACTATCAAACCATCCTTAATTTTGATTATTCGATTAGTTCTATTTGCTATTTCCATTTCGTGGGTTACAATTACAACTGTAATCCCTTGCCTGTTTATTTCCTCCAATAACTCCATTACTTGATCCGAAGTATGACTGTCTAGAGCTCCGGTAGGTTCGTCGGCAAGAATAAGGGAAGGTTTGCTAATTAAAGCTCGTGCAATCGCCACCCTCTGTTTTTGGCCGCCACTCATTTCGTTGGGTAGGTGATTAGCCCAATCTTTCAAGCCAACCATTTCCAAATATTCGAGTGCAATTGCATTCCGTTTCGAACGGGAAACTCCCCGGTAGTACAAGGGTAGAGCAACATTTTCAAGTGCATTCTTAAAGGATACCAAATTGAATGATTGAAAAACAAATCCAATAAGTTTGTTTCTGAGTTGAGCTGCGCGAGTTTCAGATAAATCTTTTATGAGATGCCCGTCTAAAACATATTTTCCTGAATCATACTTATCAAGTATACCGATAACGTTTAAAAGTGTAGATTTTCCAGAGCCAGATGCCCCCATGATAGAAACAAGTTCTCCCTTTTTTACTTCTAAGTCGATTCCTTTTAGAACTTCAAGTTTTTGTTGGCCTAAGGTGTAACTTTTACGTATTTGACTGATTTCAATCATGGGTAATTTTAAATCTAAGTTGCATTTTTTGGCTTCATATTTACACGGATTGGGCTAAGTTTTAGGTAATTTAACACTATAAAAAAAGCCAGCTCTTTGAGCTGGCTTCAATCAATAGTAACTTAATTTCAGTTAGCAGACAGATATTCTGCTACGCCTTTGTGTGTGTCAACTAATCCGGCTTTTCCATTTTCCCAATTCGCAGGGCAAACCTCACCTTTTTCTTCGTGGAACAGTAAAGCATCAACTATCCGTAATGCTTCATTCACGTTTCTACCTAGAGGGAAGTTGTTAACCAATTGATGCTGCACAATGCCATCTTTATCAATAAGAAAAAGACCGCGATATGCAATCATAGGGCCGGTAGCAATCATTTCGCCATTTTCATTATAATCATAGTCACCTGCAAGTACACCATAGTTCATGCTGATAGTTTTAGTAGTATCGGCTACTATTGGATATGTGATACCTTTGATACCACCTTCAGTTTTATTCATTTGCAACCAACCCCAGTGAGATTCTTCTGAATCGGTTGAAGCAGCTACCACAGCGACGTCTCTTTTTTCAAACTCGCTTAGTTTTTCTTGGAAAGCATGAAGCTCTGTAGGACAAACGAAAGTGAAATCTTTCGGGTAGAAGAAGAAGATTACATGTTTTTTGCCTAAATATTGGTCTAAGCTAAAATTGTCAATGATTTCCTCACCATCGATAACTGCTGGTGCGACAAATTTCGGGGCTTTTTTACCTACTAATACTGACATATTGCGTGTTGAATTTAAATTTTAAAGGAGTGATACTCGATACAAGAGACTAGATTCCCTTTCACGGTGCAAAATTACGTTTTTCTAATTTCATAAAGAAGATGTTGCTGAAAAAACCAACGAAATGAGACTTTCAGAATAGCTTTCATTTTGTTATTTTCGCACCCTCTTTGGTCCCGTAGCTCAATGGATAGAGCAACTGCCTTCTAAGCAGTAGGTTACTGGTTCGACCCCAGTCGGGATCGCGAAGACCTTCAGAAGGAAGCGTCTTTTTTTTTAGCAAATTGTACAACACCTGTGTCAAAGTAATATATTTGCACTCCCGCAGAATAACGCGGTCAGCCAAACAACGGTGAGATGGGTGAGTGGCTGAAACCAACAGTTTGCTAAACTGTCGTACGGGAAACTGTACCGAGGGTTCGAATCCCTCTCTCACCGCACATTCGGGGTGTAGCGCAGTCCGGTTAGCGCACCTGCTTTGGGAGCAGGGGGTCGCAGGTTCGAATCCTGCTACCCCGACTTACAAGGTCTTCTGTAAATTACAGAAGGCCTTTTTTATTTGTATCGCACTATATGTATCTATTTAATTTATATATACTTATGGTGATTTTTATTCTTGAGTCATATTTTTTTGATTTGTTATATTCTTTTGGTGACAACTAATCGATATGTTAACTTAACTGAAAATTGACCAGTCATGAAAATCAATTTACTTTTTGTCCTGTTCCTTTTTTCACTCACCATTGCTTGTAAAGAGGAGGGTCCACCAATTTTAGATTTCGAAGGCAGGGTGGTTTTAGCCGGTACCAATCGATCGCCCTTAGGTAAACCTCTTACCGTATATCTTATCAGGAAGGAAAGGGAAAAAGGTGGTTTCTTTTACCCCGTCGATAGTCTGAAGACTGATTCGAATGGGTATTTTAAAAAGTCATTTATAGTTGATAGGCAATATTCGGAATATAAGCTTAGTTGCGAAAAATTAAGCGGTTACGATGAATTAACCCAACTTGTTCCTTCCAACTTCGGTTTGAACAAGGGGGAAATTTTATTACAAGGGTATTCGATTGTCTATTTAATAGGAAGGAATTTTAAGAGTACAGTTAATGATACCGTGTATGTTGAAGTACTTCCTTATAATGAGCCATTTGCAAGATTTTACCTTGATCATGGTAATGAACTTAGATATGCAAAGCAAAAGGTGCCGGCAAACGAATTGTTAGTGTTTAAGGTACATCGGTTCGGCTTTCTTCCCGACTCCATTTGGTATTACGAAAGAAATTTTCAAGAAGACAAAGAATATGAATTGCTCATAGAGTATTAAATAAAACAGCCCCATGGCAGTGGGGCTGTCCATGACATAGGATCCATATTTCACCCTAAATCCATACATCATGTTACACAAATCTATTCATTTTTGGATTACTGCACTCGTATGTGTTGTAAATCTAACGTTTGCTCAATCTTCATTCGAGCAACATCAAGCAAGGTATTCAACTTTGCAGCCTTATACCCCGACGGGAATACTTGCCGATCGAAGTCCTCATCATTTAGCGGCTAACGACTCAATTAGAGCCGCTGGATTTTATCCGGGTTCTGGTCGTAACACATCCGCTTACCATTATAAACAACTTTACAACTGGGCCTATCAAGCAATGTTTGATGTAACTAATTGGATTGAACCGAGAAGTTTATCATTGCTTATTGATAGTGCTAGATTGGGATTTATCAATGCTCAAGTCCCATGGCCCCAAGTTGCTCAGAACCAATCGCGTGTCGACGTTATGATGGGAAGTTTATTTTTAGAATACAACGTGGTAGCTCCTGATGCATTTGAAAATAATTACATTTTTTATGACGATCAGGTGGACAAGTTCAAACTACGTCTAAATCCTTATCAGCACACCGATACAGTTTGGCTTTCAGGAACTCCTGGCTCGGGTAATTACCAAGTTCAAACGTACACATTTACTCCAAATCAAGCACAAACTCTAGGAAATTGGAAAAATCAAAAACAATTATGTGTTTTAACTGCCCTTGACCGAACGGTTATTGTAGGGCCCGGTCAGCCCATCAGATTTGCTTTTGATCATCATTTTAACAAATCAAATATAGCCGGGGCAAGTTTGGAAGTAGACTTCGACGATGGTCAGGGATTTAGAGTAGTTCAGATAGGCATGCTTATAACTACGCTCGCAAATCGCAGTGGTGAAGTCACACTCAAATACAGAGTTCGTTCTTCTAATGGTATGTTAGTAGGAGATTTGGTTAATACTACCAATATATTCATTGTTCGGTCCAACAGAATTAATGATTTAAGCTTTTATTCTTCTAATCCAGCTTCATGCAGTATTTCATTAAACGAAGGAGTGGGTGAAGCGCAATTGAATTTTGCTTTGTCGCCGCATTCAAATGGTAGGTTAACTAAGCCTTTTATTCTTGTTGAAGGGTTTGAGACGACCATGTTCGATAAGACAAATGCAGAGTTAGATTTAAAATCGAACGGCGGTTTTGGTGCTTTGAACTGGTTTACAATTAACTCATCGCAATTAAATAGTATTGGTTTTGAACAACTAAGCAATTTACCAGATCTTATTGATTCATTACTTAGTGTGGGCTTTGATGTTGGCTTTGTGGATTTCAGAACTAATCGAGCACGAGTTGAAAAGAACGCCAATGCCTTAGTAAGTTTATTGCAGCAGGTAGGTAATTCTTTAGCTCAAAACGGGAGCACCGAGGGTATACAATTAATGGGGGCAAGTATGGGTGGGTTGATAGCCCGTGATGCACTCGTTAGAATGGAGAAAGCAGGTTGTTGTCACGAGGTAAAGGTTTATTATAGTTTTTCAACCCCTCACATGGGGGCCAATATTCCCATTGGCCTTCAACACTTTGTGTATGATTTGGGCACTAAATTCAATATTCTCGGGGTAAATGAAGATCATCGTTTGACTTACACTCAAGTATTAAACTCACCAGCCGCACGTCAAATGCTCATTATCCACAAAGAATCTAGTGCCTACACCGACCACATCTCATTTATACAATACCAAAATCAAATGGGACTTCCTCAGCAGGTGAAGCGAATTGCTTTAACGGATGCCAGTTTGAGCGGTCACCTACAACGAATGAACAACGACGATGAATTCTCGCCCTTTGTTCAAGAACTACAAACGTTATTTGATTTTAAGTTGGCTGTTTGGGCACCGTTGGACTTCCCTGTACCAGACGATTATTCTGGTAGAAAATACACAGTAATGGATGCTAAAGGAAGGGTTATGCCACATAGCCCAAATGTTCAAAGCTCCGACTGGATTTACTACAGTGGAAGAAGTGCCGACGAGAACTTTGCTAATATCAGCCAACAATACCTTCGTTTGTTCCGGGGATACGGCTTTATAGCTTTGAATGTACTCTTTCACGAAGCTGCTAAATTGATGTTCCCAACTTTTGTAATTCCAATTTCGGTATCACAAGGGGTTATCGCCCAGGGAATTATAAGCTATCACAAGAATCAGCTCAACAATGCTATTGTTCAACATGAACAAATGAATATGGCACAACGAAATTATCGAATAGTTCCTCGTGCAAGTGAAGGGTATGACAATGCACCTGGTGATTACCGATCTCTTTTGGGAACACTAGAAGCTGGCGAGCTACATTTATTTTCAGAGATTTTACCGCACCATGCTTTTGTGCATGTTTCGAGTAGTATTAACGAATCACTCTCTTCGCGGACCGTATACATAAGCAATTCTTCGAATACACCCTTTTCCGGGCACTTCGAAAAGTACAACGGGGTGAGGTATTCGACGAAACCTGAATATAAAAACGAAAAACATGTTAGTTTATTAAAACTTAGGGAAACTTGGCTTATTGAAGCCCTGATCACATATTCTCATAACGAAATGATTACAAATAGTTATAAGAACCTAGGATATAATGGATCTGTAGATTTAACAAGTATTAGAGGAGATGAGAACTTGAATATTATTAATAACACATTAGTTAATCAACAAGGTAAAATATCACTCAATAGACAAAATATAGTAAACAACAATCTTGGATTCAGTTTCTGGCCGGTAGCTAATGCAACATTGGTGTTTTCTACCCTGAAAAACTCATGTCAAGAAACGATAATTGATAATTATGGCGAGATCGAATTAGGTGAGCCAATAGGTAGCAACTACTCGAATACAGCAGAGGTAAATCTATTCTCAAATAGTAGATTGATACTTAGAAATGGAAGTATACTACGAATCAATCAACATAGCAAACTGCTGCTTGATTCAGGGGCAACGTTGGAAATTCATGGCAATCCAACCATTATCATTGAAGAAAATGGCGAGTTAGAAATACGAGGAAAAGTAATTTATGCTGACACCAGTTCTCTGAGTATCGAGGGATTAGGTAAGCTAATTCTTAATCCATACTTGGCGCACAATGAAGATCCGCGTTCATTTATCAGAGCAACACAAGGAAAACTCATCGCATTTGGGAGAGGCAACTTGAATAATCGGGTTGTAATTCTTCGTCCTGTCTTTCTCCCAGAAGGGTTAGAAGTAAGAATAGAACGACTTGGTATAAGAATGGCAGAAAATACCAGGTTAGATATAACAGGGAGTGTCGTTATTAGAAATGTTCGTGTATCAAAACTTGGCCTAGGTAAACATGATGGAATTGTCCTTCATGGTCAGAATAAGGTTTCAGTAAATGACCTAACGATATCAGACGCTACAAAAGGTATTACTGCATTATTGGTTCATCGCCAAAATAGTTTATCTCTAAATAATGTGTCATTCGTCAATAACGAGGTTGGACTTGAGACACATGGCAAGTCAGTCCGGCTAAATGGAACTTCGTTTGTAAACAATGGTTCTGGATGGATTGGTTATGACATTGAAGGGGTAAATGAGGTGAAAAATTGCTCTTTTAATGACAATCAAATTGGTATTAATGTTATGGGACAAGGCGATGCTGATTTATCGATAAGTCAAACTTCAATTCTGCATAATTTCATTGGTATTCAGTCATTTGGGCAACTTTATGTAAGATTAAACTGCAATGACATTTCATCAAATACAATGGGCATTTACGCTGGAAATTATCAGGTTTTACTCGGTGGAGGGGCACGAAACAGATTTAATAATAACCAGTTGGCAATAAAGCTAGAGGAAGTAGATAATTTGTATTTGTCTGACGGTGAAAATGACTTCACAGGTAGCAATATGTACATTTCCGGCAGTTTTTCGGGTATCGCACTCAATTATTTGTCATTTAATTCATCTACACAGGGGTATGAAATTGATATATTAAATAATAGAATGCCTATTATAGGCGGTGATACCAGAATGTTGTTGAGAGATTGGAACTTGAATCCAATTTTTGGTAGAAACTTTACACCAATGCCTTTTGGTGTGCTAAGCTGTGAACCACTTCAACAGATGTCGCATGCAGACTTTGTACTAGCAAACTTCGTATCACAAACTATGATTAATACTGGAAGCGGACTTCAAAGTTTAAATGCAGCTATACAAGAAGCTCGCTCATATATTTCAGTTGAGGACACCTTTAATACTGGAAATCATTTACTGGCTTTGAATAGATTCAACATGCTATTTGGAAGTTGGAGAGCATTAAATGGAATTCCTGAGTTAAGTGGCAATAATAGTGTCCTTTACGATTTAGCCCTAAATCTCACGCTAAAAGCACACAATAATGCTTACCGCTTTGGTGAACTTGTTTTGAACAGAGCCAATCCTTCAGGCATTTTAAATAGTTACACAACCAGTGTTATAAATGAACTCGATATCAGAATTAATGAACTACTTGCTTCAGGAATAGCTGTCGAACCAGAGCGCATCTGGAATTTACAGCTATTGAAGGCTCAAGTGCTAAGAACTGCTGAACATTATTTGGAAGCAAAGCAAGAGCTCGGTAATATTCAACAATCTGGTACCGGCGACTGGGTTTCAGTTGCCAACTATTGGTACTGTGTCTGTGATGTTGAAGAGCAATTGATACTCGGACACATTTCGCCAGTCGAATTCGAAAGTGGTAGGATGGCATGTGCTGAGTTGGTACCTGGAATGAGATTAGACTTACCACAGTTTGGAGACCAAGCTATTGATTTATACAGTGAGCGCAATTATACCATCTACCCAAATCCAACTTCTGACTATTTCTACATCAAAAGTGAGAATCCGCATGGTAGCGCAATAATTTCCATATTTGATATGAAAGGAGTAGAAATTGAGCAATATACCTGGTCAAACAGAGGTGAATTATTTGAAAAACGTAGGATTAATCTTCCTTCAGGCGTATACCAAATCAGAATTTCAGACAAGGATAAGGTTGTAAATAGCCTGCTTGTGGTACGTTAAAGTCTGAAAACCTCCTTAATCACATCCTGGTGTGTCTGACCGAATTGGGTCAGGCACCAGGCTAGGAGGAGGGAGCGTTCCGAAGGACTAATCCATTTTATCCCTTTGATTAGTTCTTTACGAAATAAATCTTTGTCGAAGCTCACTTTGGTAAGCACGGTTTTAACAAACTCTAGCATTGGCTTCATAGTGAATCGGGATTAAAACAACATTAATATAACGGTTTCAAATTTATTTAAGTATCCATTCGACGAAAGCAACAACTCCCTAGCGTGTTAAAGTTCCTTAACTAAACCTTAATGCTAGTTGAGGTAGGCAATTTGATTAAGTACTACTAACTTTGCGACGCAAAATTTTGTTTCATGAAAAAACTGAAATTACTGTTATTCAGCATGCTATTCAGCGTAGTAGCTCTGGCGCAGTACCCATTAAGAAGTATCGATTCGATACAATTTGTTCCTATTGATTCGCTTTTGGTTGGAAATACCCTTTCTAAGTACGAGGGGGATACTGTAAGAGTTAGAGGACTTGTTATTTACAATCCTCGTCAACATGCCTTGAGTGCAAATTTTAAGGCTTCTTATCTTGTCGACACTAGCGCATTGTCAACAAATAACTGGAAGGGCCTTTTAATCAGAATGCTTTCCCCTGATTCTACTGCCACACAGTTTTTCAGCAACTTCATTCCTGGGAACATCGTAGAATGCACAGGAGTAGTCGCAGAATTTCGCGGTTCACAACCCAATTCTGGTGAAACACAAATAGATCTAATTCCTGTGGCCACGCAAGTAGTTGGTTTTGCAACTCCACCAGCACCTAAAGTGGTACCAATAAGCAATTTCATGCAATTTGACCCGAATGACCCTGTGATTCCTCAAAAAATCCAAAAGTTAACTGGTGAACAGTACGAAGGCATGTACGTTGAGTTTCAAAACGTTTTTGTTACAGGTGTAAGTACGTTCGGCGGAAATAGAATTGCATGGTTGGTTCGTGATGCTTCTGGATCCGAAATAAACGTAAGAGATGCGTCACAATGGTTTCGTCCACCTTTTGCTTCATCCACGGCATCAAACCCACCCAATCCAAATGCGCCAGTTTTCATTCAGCAGGGCAAAGCATTTGCATACATCCGTGGAATAATTACCGAGACAAATTTCCAGCCGCCTTTATATCCTCGATATGAAATTGTACCCTTGGTGCAAACCGATTTAGGGCCAGTGGTTGCCGCACCACCATTCGCATCAAACTTCTACTTTACGCCTTCTGCCCCAGCAGTAGGTCAGAGCGTAACCGTTGGTTCAACCATAGTGGATTTGGATGGATCTGTTAACGGAGCAAAACTATTTTATGCTGTAGGTCTCACGAATTCAACGTATGATTCTATTACCATGACAGCTGCTGGTGTGGATACGTTTGCAGCAACAATACCTGGTACTGCACTTACAGTAAATGGTTCATATGTGAAATATTATATACGTGCTACAGACAATCAAGGCTTCTCAGCTATTTATCCGGATACAACAACTGGTTTTAATGTATTTCGAGTTGTGAATGGGGGGATAAATACCGTAGCACAATTGCAAGAAACTCCTTACCGTAATGGTTCTTCAATTTATGCTAATCAAAGACTTACTGGGTTGAATATTCGCGGGAAAATTGTGAGTACAATAAATCCTGGAGATTTAGGGGCAATTTCATTTCAAGATGGGACTGGCCCATATTCAGGAATTATGCTCCGAAGCAACGCAACTGGCAATCTTGATTTAGTGAATAGGGGGGATAGTATACGGATAACCGCAGGCCGTTTAGTTGAAGACTTTGGAATTACAACTTTAACGGATGTTGATTATACCTTCATTTCAAGCACTACACCGATGGCGGCAGTGTCAATTTCTATTGACTCTATAATTGCTCGTTCTTATGATTATACTGAAGCTTACGAGTCTATGTTGATACAATTTGATTCAGTATATGTAATTTCCAACAACGCAGATGCTCCATCGAATTTTGGGGAATTCGCAATTTATCCTGACTCATCAACTGCTGGTACTGGGTTGAGAGTACGAACAGGGCCAAATACAAACGGTTTGTCGAGCCCTGCTTTTCCTCAAAACTTCAATGTAGATTCTCTTGTTGAAAATGAAAAATTGAATTTCATCCGTGGAATTTTGACTTTTAATTTTGGAAATTGGAAACTTACGCCTCGTTCTCTTAACGATATCTCAGGTTTTGGACCGGGAAGTGGTACTTTTGTTATCCCAGCCTACAGTAATGTTAGAAGCATGAGGCTATATCCTAATCCCAATTCAGGCAGCTTTATGTTGGATTTGAATCTCGCAGCAGCTGAAAAATTAGAAATATCTGTTTTTGACATGACCGGAAGAGTAATTCAAAAGGAGTTAATGCCAATGGAAAAAGGTGCTCAAAGGCATCCGATTAATGTGAATGGTTTAAATCAGGGAATGTACTTTCTCAGAGTCTATGGAAATGACAGTTATCTAGTTGAACGATTTATTGTAAAATATTAATGCCAATGTTCAAAAAGAGCCTCCTGCGGGAGGCTCTTTTCATTTTAAAGCATTTCTTGAACCATTCAAGTTGTTGTTGGTTTATGGAATAAACAGTTGTGGAAAACAGGATTAGTTCGAATGCAATTTTTTGCGTGATAAACTTGTTATTTTAGCACAACGCGATTGTTAATTAGAAAGGATATCAGATGGATGCTAAGTTTTCACCCAAGGTTAAAGATGTAATCTCATACAGTAGAGAGGAGGCCATCCGTCTAGGACATGATTATATTGACCCTTGTCATTTATTGTTGGGGTTAATTAGAGAAGGTGACGGGCAAGCAATAAAGACGCTCAAAAGTTTAGGAGTGGATTTAAATCGATTAAAAAAATCGATTGAAGATGCTATTAAAGGCACTACCTCGGTTAGTATGGTAAATGCAGAAAATATTCCTTTAACCAAGCAAGCCGAAAAAATCTTGAAGATTACTTTTTTGGAGGCCAAAATTTTCAAAAGTGAGTTAATTGGAACAGTCCATTTACTTCTGTCGATTCTTAGAGAAGAAGATAGCTTGGCGACTAGAATTCTAGAAAAGTTTGACATCACGTATGAAATTGTCAAGGAAGAAATGGATGCTATGATAGATGGAAGGGAACGACAAGAAACCCCAAAAGCTTCATTTGATGAAACTTACGGTGAAGACGACAAAAAGTCGTTTGACCAACCTCGAAAGCCAGGGGCATCCAAATCACGCACGCCAGTATTAGATAATTTTGGTCGAGACTTATCACAACTAGCCGAAGAAGGTAAACTTGACCCAATTATTGGAAGAGATGAGGAAATCGAACGCGTTTCTCAAATCTTAAGTCGTCGAAAAAAGAACAATCCCATTTTAATAGGTGAACCCGGGGTGGGTAAAACAGCAATTGCTGAAGGTCTTGCTCTTCGAATTCATCAGAAAAAGGTGAGCAGAGTTTTGTTCAATAAAAGAATCGTAACGCTCGACTTATCGTCATTAGTTGCTGGGACCAAATATAGGGGACAATTTGAAGAGCGCATGAAAGCGGTTATGAGTGAGCTCGAAAAATCACCAGAGGTAATTTTGTTTATCGACGAAATCCATACTCTTGTGGGTGCTGGTGGGGCAAGTGGCTCGCTTGATGCTAGTAATATGTTCAAACCTGCTTTGGCAAGAGGTGAAATACAATGCATTGGTGCCACCACGCTCAACGAATACCGACAATTCATAGAGAAAGATGGAGCTCTTGACAGACGTTTTCAAAAGGTTATGGTAGATCCACCGTCTCCTGAGGAAACAGTACAAATTCTATCTAATATCAAATCAAAGTACGAAGACCACCACAACGTAATTTATACTGACGCAGCGATTGAAGCGTGTGTTAAACTCACTGAAAGATATATTACGGATAGGTTTCATCCTGACAAAGCGATAGATGCGATGGATGAAGCTGGAGCGAGAGTTCACATTACGAACATCAATGTACCTCAGAACATTTTAGATCTTGAAAGTCAAATTGAAGAAATCAAAGAGCAAAAGAATAAAGTTGTTAAAAGCCAGAAATACGAAGAAGCGGCAAGACTTAGAGATACCGAAAAACGACTTCTAGAAGAATTGGATAAAGCTAAGTCTGAATGGGAAGCTGAATCAAAATTGAAACGGTTTACCGTAGATGAGCCAAATATTGCAGAAGTAGTAGCAATGATGTCGGGAATACCTGTAACACGTATTGCACAGGCGGAAAGTGAAAAGCTCACTCAGATGTCCGATGAGCTCAAATCAAAAGTTATTGGGCAAAATAAAGCTGTAGAAGCTATTTCTAAAGCAATACAGCGTACAAGGGCAGGGTTAAAGGATCCACGCAAACCCATAGGGTCTTTCATTTTTCTTGGGCCTACTGGGGTAGGAAAAACAGAATTAGCCAAAGAATTAGCTCGTTTTCTTTTTGATACAGAAGACGCACTCATTCGGGTAGATATGAGTGAGTATATGGAAAAGTTCGCGGTATCTAGATTGGTTGGTGCACCTCCAGGTTATGTTGGGTACGAGGAAGGGGGGCAACTCACAGAAAAAGTTCGACGGAAACCATATTCCGTAGTTCTACTTGATGAAATTGAAAAGGCTCATCCTGATATTTTTAATATCCTATTACAAGTTTTGGATGATGGTGTTCTAACTGACGGCTTGGGACGAAAGGTCGATTTCAAGAATACCATAATCATTATGACTTCGAACATTGGTTCGAGGCAGCTGAAAGATTTTGGAACAGGAGTTGGTTTTACTACACCGGCAAAAACTAAACAAATAGAGGAAGAAAGCAGAGGTGTGATTCAAAATGCACTAAAAAAAACCTTTTCACCTGAATTTTTGAATAGGATCGACGATGTTATAGTCTTTAACAGCTTGGTTAAAGAAGACATCTTTAAAATCATTGACATTACACTCAAAGATGTCCTCAAAAGAGTTGAAGACTTGGGATACACACTTGAAATCACCGAAAAAGCTAAAGATTTCTTGAGCGAGAAAGGTTTTGATCCTTTGTTTGGTGCTAGGCCCTTGAAACGTGCAATTCAAAAGTACGTGGAGGATACCGTTGCTGAAAAAATTATTAGCGGAAGTGTTAAAGAAGGAGAGAAGCTTTTGGTTGACCTCAATGATAAACTCGAAATCACAGTCGAATCTTTGAAAAAGACACGAAAAGTAAAAGACACCCCTTCGGAAGGGAATTAATTATTCCTCGAATTTAGTTGAGGCTGTCCGAATAGGTCAGCCTCTTCTTATTTTAGCTAAATGAATTACATTCTTTTTGACGATATGCTGTCTGAACGGCTATTGCCATTTACTTACACTAGACCTTCATGTGAAATACTGGTTGGAATATGGAATATTCGTGAAAAATGGGAGCATGCTTTTGGAAGGTCGATAAGTTACAAAGTTTTTAGATCGTACCTCTCAACGAAGTTCCCATTCAAAATTTCGGATGATAATGTATATGTAAATGGCAGGATATTGCCTGATAACGCTTTAGTCGATGCTATTCAAAACCTTGGCGTAGGCCAAGTACTTAAAAAAGAAGGAACAATTTTAGCCATTCGTTCCAACAGTATTGTTGAACGATTTGAAACTGAGGCCTTACAACTGATTGGTTTTGATTTGTTTGAGTATAACGCAGAAGTTGGAATACTTCAGTTCCCAAATGACATTTTTACCTTGAATGGGTCTGAAATCAAAAAAGATTTTGACAAAATAACTTTTGGACGCATTAGTTCAACTTTAGATGTCTCAAATCGTGTAGTAGGAGAAAGTAATCTCTTCGTCGAAGAAGGTGTGGTTGTTACTAACGCAATTATAAATGCCTCCAATGGACCCGTTTATTTGGCAAAAGATTCAGAAATCATGGACGGTGCCATTATTAGAGGTCCATTTTGTCTAGGAGAACACAGCACGGTGAAAATGGGGGCTAAAATTTATGGTGATACATCCATAGGACCGCATTGCAAGGTAGGAGGTGAAATTTCTAATAGCGTTGTATTTGGCTACTCTAATAAAGGGCATGATGGGTTCATGGGTAATAGTGTAATTGGGGAATGGTGTAATTGGGGAGCTGATACCAACAACTCTAATCTTAAAAACAATTATGACATGGTAAAACTATGGGATTATACTACAGGCCGTTTCAGGAGTACAGGATTGCAATTTTGTGGCTTGATGATGGGAGATCATAGCAAATGTGGCATAAACACCATGTTCAACACGGGAACAGTTGTAGGAGTAGGTGCAAATATTTTCGGCTCAGGGTTCCCTCGGAATTTTTTACCTGACTACACCTGGGGTGGGGCTCAGGGTTTTGAAACATTTCAGTTTGCAAAATTCCTTCAAACAGCAGAAAAAGTCATGCAAAGACGTGGAGTAGCGTTGGATGAAGCATACAAGAATATATTATTGACTGTATATAACGAAACCGCACAATACCGTAACTGGGAAAAATAAGAGATATGAATAGACCGAAAATAATTGCAGGCAATTGGAAGATGAATAAGTCCTTCGAAGAGGGTATGTCACTCTGCTCCGAAGTTACCAATATGCTAATTGACGAAGTTCAAGGTGACGTTAAGGTAATCTTGGTTCCTCCATTTTTGCATATCCATGCCCTAAGTCAACTTGCTAAGACAAGCAATCGAATTGCAATCGGAGGACAAAATTGCCACCATAAACAGGCTGGTGCGTTTACTGGAGAGGTTTCCGCCTCTATGTTGAAATCGGCTGGAGCTGATTACGTGCTTATAGGGCATAGCGAAAGAAGAGAATATTTCGGTGAAAAAGAGGATGTATTAGCAGATAAAATTCGGCGTGCACTAGAGTCAGGTTTAACTCCAATTTATTGTGTTGGAGAACTTAAGGCAGAAAGAGAAAATGGTGATTACTACGAAGTAATACGAAAGCAATTAAAAGGTGTTTTGGCAGAATTTTCTGAGCAGGAAGTGTCGCAAATGTTTATTGCATATGAGCCAGTATGGGCAATAGGAACAGGACTCACTGCAACTCCTGAACAGGCTCAAGAGATACATTCGTTCATTAGAATCGAAATTGAGAATTTGTTTTCTGCTGAATGTTCGCAATTACTTCCAATACTTTATGGTGGCTCAGTAAATGCTGATAATGCAGCTTCATTATTTTCAATGCCCGACATTGATGGTGGACTAGTTGGCGGGGCATCCTTGAAGTCTAGAGACTTCGTAAATATTATAAAGTCGATCTGATGAATTATTTAAGACTCGATTTGAGGCTTGAAGAAAACTTCAAGGAAATTTTGCTGGCAGAACTTTCGGAATTGGGTTTTGAAGCTTTTGAAGAAAGCGAAATAGGAACACTCACGGGATATGTTCAACAGGACTATCTGAATCAGGCTGATTTAGCTAATACTCTTGATAGGTACAAAAAAGAAATTCTTGAAGTGCTAGGTCCTATTGCAGTTGAACAACAAAATTGGAATGCGGTTTGGGAGAGCCAATATGAACCCGTGAGGATAGATGATTTTTGTCTAATTCGGGCGCCATTTCATGAGAAAGAATCGGGTTTTGTTCATGTATTAACCATTGAGCCCAAGATGTCGTTTGGAACTGGTCATCACGCTACCACTACCTTAATGGTTAAGGCATTACGACACTTACCTCTGGTTGGATTGAAAGTGTTGGACATGGGTTGTGGTACAGGGATTCTGGGAATTTTATCGGCACGTTTGGGTGCGAATAAAGTTGTTGGAATTGATATTGACGAATGGGCTGTTGAAAACAGTGCTGAAAATTGTGAGAGAAATCATGTGAGTATGACCCTCTATAAAGGGACTTCAGAATTTATACAGGAAGATTTTGATGTAATACTAGCCAACATCAATAGAAATATTATTCTGGCAGACTTGAATATTTATGCAAATCATATTCGAAAAAACGGAAAATTAGTTTGCTCTGGATTTTATAAACATGATGTAGATATAATTCGCGAAACTGCCGCGTTATATAGCCTTAATTTAGTATCGCTCGACAGTGAAAATGAATGGGCTGCGGCGATTTTTGAAAAAAATTAAGATGCGAATTAGTTATATCTGGTATGTTCTGATTTTAGTACTACCCTCTACTGCTTTCGGTCAGCAACCGGGTTCGTTTTCGAACAGTTATGAACAATTCATTAAAGAGCTCGATGAAATGTTAACTGCCTCAAAACGAGACGAATACATTGATTTATCAAAAGAGTTTACGAAGGCATGGACAAGTGCTTACATCGATGCCCAACGTGATATTATTATCCGTTCGATGAACGAAATGAGAAAACGACGGTTGACCGTTTATCCGTACTACGGAAATTATCTCGAAGTTTTAACCAAATTGAGGAAGAATGAAACTTCTTCTCAATACTTTTATGACTGGCACCTCATTTATCAGAAGGTATTAGAATTAAATCAGCGGTCAATCGATTTATTTCAAAAGTCTTCCGCTGAGTTTTATGAAGGCTACTTTGTTTACGTTTCTCCCAATATTAGGTGGCAAGTTTTACCCAAGTCTTTCAAATTTGAAGTTGAGAATGGTCAAATTCAGGTGAACATTCCTGAATGTGACCTAAAGTGTTACTACTTCCAAGACTCAGTTGTCATTAAAAGAACAAGTGGAGTTTGGAATGTTGTTGATCAAAAATGGGTAGGGGTTTCAGGGTTAGTTGACTGGCAAAGGGCTAGTTTCCCTTCTGATTCGGTTTATGCTGAATTGAATGCTTACACAGTACTTTTTAAAAATTTTGGTTATCAGGCAGATTCAGTTCGACTATACAATAAGGCGGTTGGACGTTGGATGTTGGGTCAATTGCAAGATCGTTGTTCTGCAAACCTTTCAGAAGAGCTAATTTCTTATCCAAGGTTTACTTCATACGAAGGAGAAATAAAATTAGATCAAGTATTTAAAAATGTTACAATTCGTGGAAAATATGCGTTGAGCGGAAATAGATATTTGGCGATAGGTACTCGCGAAAAACCTGCAGAAGTTTTTATATACCGAAACGACACCACAACAGTTAGGGCATGGTCAATGCAATTTGCAATCAGGAAAACTGATATATTTTCTTCTAATGCAGAAGTCAATGTTGTATTGAATAAAGACTCCATTTATCACCCTGGGATAAATATGAGGTTTACAACTGCCGATAGAAAGCTCTTGTTGTTTTTAGAACCAAATTCAATCAATAAGATACCTTTCAGCAATTCCTATCACAAATTAGATACTTATTGCGAAGCATTGAGCTGGAAAATTGATGAGCCATACATTGATTTCAAGATGCAAACAGGCAAAAGTGAGGCGATAGCTATTTTCACTTCCAAAGATTTTTTTGATAAAAAAGAATATTTAGCGGTTCAAGGCTATGCAACGTACAATCCTGTTGTAAGGGTTTATCAATATAGTCGTCAAATAGGGGCACCTAGTTTTAAAAGTGACGGATTTGCTGCTTATATGAAGTTGCCTGTGGATGCTATCCGCCAACTTCTTATCGATATGGCCAATCAAGGCTTTATTTACTACGATCGGGAAGAGGAAACTGTTACTACATTAAAGAAACTAGCTCATTATTACGATGCTATCGCCGGAAGAATAGATTATGATGTTGTTAAGCTGGTGAGCAAATCGGATAAAGACAATAATGCAAGATTGAATATCGCTACGAGAGAGCTTGATGTGAAGGGAGTTAGCGTTGTCATGTTAAGTGATACGCACACTGTTTTTGCGGTTCCATACGAACAGAAGGTTACTGTAGCAGCAAACCGAACCTTGAAATTCTCCGGGCATGTTCATAGTGGAACTCTTGACTTTTATGGGGATGGTTTCACTTTTGACTATGAAAAATTTAGGGTGAACATGCAAAACGTGGATTCTATGCGATTCCAAGTCATGACTGGAAATGTTGATGCACGCGGGATTCCTGTTCTGGCCAAAATAGAAAATGCATTGGAAAACATTACTGGTATTTTGTACCTCGACGATCCAAGGAATAAATCATCGAGAGTACCACTTTACCGTTATCCCTACTTTGAAAGTAAGCAAGAATCATACGTCTATTTCGATAAACCGAGCATTCAAAAAGGGAGATATACAAGAGATAAATTCTATTTCAAGGTTGATCCATTCGTCTTGGATAGTTTAGATTTTATGGGTGCAACCAGCAGACTTTCGTTGAATGGCACCTTAGTTTCAGGTGGTATCTTCCCAGATATCAAGGAGAAATTGAGATTTCAAGACGACTTGTCATTAGGTTTTGCCCTCTTAACTAGCGATGCCGGAATACCCATTTATAAGAAAGGAACTTATAACAAGAATATAACGCTAGATGCTCGAGGCTTACACGGTTACGGTCAAATTAGTTACAGAAATACGCTAGTTAGTTCTAATGATTTTATTTTTCTTCCAGATACAACGACCGGTCAAACTGAGAATTTCACCATCCAGGGAGGGAAATTTGGAGATGTAAGCTACGCATCAATCAACGGAAAAGAAGCAGGAATGCTCTGGGCAGCAAATGCCGATAGCATGACGTTTTACAAAGGAATTGAACCATTAGTTGCTTATAATGATGTAACTTCTTTTACCGGAGACTTGGTTTACACCCCTGAAGGACTGTTTGGAAATGGGTTTTTTCAATACGGGAGGGACCGCATACACTCGGGAAAATTCGTGATGGAAGAGAAAATCACATCTTCAGAGCGATTACGACTTGAATTGGCGTCAAATACGGATGGCCTATTGGCTGTTCAAACAGAAGAATTAAAAGGTACTATCGACTTCCCTCAGCGAATCGGTCAATTTAAGTCGATTGAAGGATTCGGAAGAGTTTTAATGCCACTTCACGAGTATAGCGCCCGAGTGAATGATCTTGAATGGGACATGAAGAATAACTTCTTGTTATTGGGGACTAAAGCTGAGCTATCCAAACCTCAGACAGTATTCAGGTCTGAAAATCCTGCTCAGGAGGGATTGCAATTTTATGGGGGATATGGTCAATTAGATTTAAACATTTTTCTACTCGACGTAAAAGGGGTACCTGAAGTTAGATCGGCTGATGCAATAATATTTCCCGATAGTGCGCAGTTGGTCATTGAACCTCGAGCCAGAATTAGAAAATTGGCAAATGCGAACATACTCGCCGATAGTTCAAACCGGACACATAAAGTTTATAAGGCGAACATTGAGCTAATTGGAAGGAGAGCTTATGAGGCGGATGGCTATTACGATTACGTTAATAATACAGGAGTCAGACAATCCATTTACCTCAATTTAATCAAGCCAGATAGGCAAGGCATAACAACGGCATCTGGTAACATCTTTCCGGATAGCAATTTTGTATTGAACCCTGGATTCGGCTTTTCTGGTTCAGTGACAATTAATGCCGATAAAAAAGAATTAAGTTGGCAGGGATTGGTGAAGTTAATCGAGCTTCCCGATACCATATTGAACGGGACATTTCGCTATTCTGGACTCTTTGATCCATCACTTGACTACATTAAGGTTCCAGAATTTAAGGACGAGTTGAATAGGCGATTGTATACTGGCGTATATCTTAACCTTTCAGGCTCGAGAGTATATCCGGTAATTGGAGCATTCCGTTGGAGTATGGGTGATTCTATGATATTGGATGTTTCCGGAGTCGTACAATATCTGGCAGGTAAAAGAACCTACAAAATTGGAGCGGAAGAAAAGGTGCTGAAAGATTCTAAACTAGGTTCTATCATGATCGTTGACCTTAAGCAAGAATTGGTTCGTGCCGAGGGGCAGTTAAATCTTGGATTTAGAAAGGAAGAAATTCAGTTGGTTGCGGCAGGCGAACTCACTCATCGGTACAACCAGGGAACAACGGATGTTTTACTAGTGGCAATGGTTGATATGTTGCTTCCAGATCCGGCCCTAAAAATGATGAATAACTCACTACTGGATAACGCTTTCGGTGCACCTGACGTAAATTTGGATCAGGAATACGTATTGAATGCGTTTACACAGTTGATGAATGAAAAAGATGCAGAGAGAATTATTGCCGATATTCAAACGCAAGGGACAATTCCTGTAATTAGCAGTACCGATTTTACATTCATATTTTCGAATCTCGACTTAAGTTGGGATCCAGCCACTAAATCTTTTAGATCAAGAGAAACGCTTGGTTTATCGCTACTGAATGGCGAAACAGTCAATAAGCGATTGAATGGTATATTTGAAATTCAGTATTTACCAAACACGCGCATCTTAAACTTCTTATTTGAACCTACAGAAGCTATATACTTTTTGTACACCTACCGAGCAGGTAGAGTTACACCTATTTCTAGTGTGATGGAGTTTAACGAGTTCATTAAAAAAGGTTTGGGCAAAAAGAAGAAAAAAGGAGTTGATAATAGACTTTCCTTGGGCATTACACAAAATCGTGATAGACTTGTGGCACGACAAAAGAACACTACTGAAGAATGATTCTAGCGAATGACGTCTTAATTCTTTACCTCGTGGCATACCTTCTCGGTTCTATACCTACAGCAGTATGGATAGGTAGAGTATTCTACGGAATTGACGTAAGAGAACACGGTAGTAAAAATGCAGGTGCTACAAACACGTATCGTGTATTAGGGCCTAAAGCTGCAATTCCGGTATTATTTATCGATATTTTAAAAGGCTTTACAGCAACTTCTTTAATTCATTTGTACCCTGAGTTAATACCAAATGAAACTAGCGCTTTTGTAATCGTTAAAGCGTTATGTGGGGCATTAGCGGTAGTCGGACATCTGTTCCCGGTTTTTGCTGGATTTAGAGGCGGCAAAGGAGTCGCGACACTTTTTGGAATGGTTATAGGGCTATTTCCTCAGGCCGCTGGTTTGGCTTTGCTTAGTTTTATTTTGACCTATTTGATAAGCAATTACGTTTCTTTAGGTTCGATACTTGCTAGCCTAACTTTTTCATTGGCGGTACTTTTCGTATTTAGAGATGAACGGTCTGCAATGATTATCTTCAGTTTATTACAGTTCATCTTAATTTTGTTTACTCACCGTAAAAACATAGTCCGTTTAAAAAATGGTGAAGAAAAGAAGATATATGTATTTTCAAAAAAGAGAAGTTTATGACACACAAACCGATGTTTTCTTCTCTTGAAGAACCTTTAATAGAGTATAAAGCCGAAGTCAAGAAAAAGAGCAACAATGAAATTGTTTTGTTCAATGACGATGTAAACACCTTTGATCATGTGATAAATTGCTTAGTGGATATATGTCAACATAGTCGAGAGCAAGCTGAACAATGTGCATGGATAGTTCATTTGAAGGGAAAGTGTGTTGTGAAGGTTGGGAGTTTTAAAGTGTTGTTGCCTATTTGCGTATCGTTGTTAGATAAAGGATTAAGCGCAGAAATAGCTTGAAATGAAAAAATACATACTCTTTTTTATTCTTCTTACCCTAGCTGTATCAGCTTGGAAAGCATGTAATCGGGTCCCGATTACTGGTAGAAAACAAGTGAATTTGGTTAAAGACAGTGAGATTAATTCACTTAGTGAATCGGAATACAAGAAATTCTTGAGTGAAAACAAAGTTATCCGTTCTGGAAGAGATGCTGAGCGAATCAAACTTATAGGTCAAAAAATAGCAGATGCGGTAACGCTGTACTACAAAAAGAACAACCTAGAATCTGAATTGTCGAACTTCAGTTGGGAGTTCAATTTGGTAGACGACAATACGGTAAATGCTTGGTGTATGCCAGGTGGAAAAGTGGTATTTTATACTGGGATACTACCGATTTGTGAGGATGACAATGGAATAGCCGTAGTTATGGGGCATGAGGTCGCCCATGCAGTGGCAAAACATGGTAATGAAAGAATGAGTCAAGGTCTTTTAGCACAATTTGGAGGTGCTGCCCTCAGCGTAGCATTAACCGGCCAAAATCAGGCGACTCAGGAGTTATTTATGACAGCTTATGGAGTAGGAGCTAATGTAGGCTTGCTTTTACCTTTTTCGAGAAAGCATGAATCTGAAGCCGATAAATTGGGATTAGTATTTATGACTATGGCTGGATTTAATCCAGAAAAGGCTCCTGAGTTTTGGACAAGAATGGCCGGTGGTAAAGGAGGAAATGCTCCTCCTGAATTTTTGAGTACGCACCCAAGCAACGAAACCCGAATAAAAGATTTGACCGGATATATTCCAGTTGCTCGACAGCTCTCAGATCAATACCGTAATTAAAGCACTTTAGCCTTCTGTATGGCATTCTCCCAAACTGGAGCCATATTGATAGCTGGTAAAATTTCTTCGGGAGTAGTAACTACTGACCATAAATTTCTGTGTTCATTGGTCATAAATTCATCCTCAATGCACCGTTCGAATTGCTCAATTAATGGGTCGTAAAAACCATTTAGATTTAAAATCACGATCGGATTAACATACAAGCCAAGTCTTTTCCAAGTTATGGCTTCCAGCAGCTCTTCAAGAGTTCCACTACCACCTGGTAATGCTACTATGGCATCTGTTCCAATCAGGAACTTCTTTTTTCGTTCGTGCATGTCGGCCACAAATTCGATTTCTTTAAGTTCTTTGTGAGCCCATTCTACTTGCCGCATAAAATCTGGCATGATACCGTAAATCTTACCAGATCGCTTAAGTACTGTATCAGCTAGACAGCCCATGAGTCCAGTACTTCCGCCTCCGAAAACTATTTTTATGTCATTATCAACACAAGTATTTGCAAATTTTTCTGCGGCCTCAAGATAAACCCTCGGGGTTTTAGCCGATGAGGCGCAGTAAACGCAGACCTGCTTTATCATAATCAATTAATCAAGATATTTCGGGTAAAGCCCGGGCTCCGCATCCTGCATGATGGCATAAACTTTTTCGAAAACATCATCAACACTAGGCTTACTGAAATAGTCGCCGTCTGATCCGTATGCAGGTCTATGATTTTTGGCCGTTAAAGTGGCTGCTGGACTATCGAGATGGTAATAGCCATTTTGTTCTTCAAGCACTTTTTGCATCATAAAGGCAGTAGCACCGCCGGGAACATCTTCATCTAAGAATAAGATTCTGTTCGTTTTTTTCAATGACTTGACGATATCGTGGTCGAGATCGAATGGCAATAATGACTGAACGTCTATAATTTCAACATCAATATCTACTTCCTTTAGTTGTTCTGCAGCTTCCAACGCAATCCTACAACAAGAACCGTAAGTGACTAAAGTTAAATCCACTCCCGATCGCAAAACCTCGACCTTTCCGAGGGGGACTGTAAAATTGGCGTAATTATCAGGCAATCTCTCTTTCAAACGGTAACCGTTTAAGCATTCGATGACTAAGGCTGGTTCATCACTTTGTATAAGCAAGTTATACATCCCAGCAGCTTGAACCATATTGCGTGGAACAAGAACATGCATACCTCTAACGGCATGTAGAATCATCCCGATAGGTGAGCCTGAATGCCAAATTCCTTCCAAACGATGGCCCCTAGTACGAATAATCAATGGTGCTTTTTGACCACCTTTGGTTCGATATTGCAGTGTAGCAATATCATCGCTCATTATTTGCAAGGCATACAACAGATAATCGAGGTATTGAATTTCAACCAACGGTTTTAAGCCTCGCATCGATGCTCCCAGGCCTTGTCCTACGATAGTCATTTCACGGATGCCAGTATCGGATACCCTGAGTTCGCCATACTTTGCTTGTAGGCCAGAAAATCCTTGATTGACGTCGCCAATTTTCCCTACGTCTTCACCTATCGCAAAGAACCGAGGTTCTTTTTCCAGTAAAGAATCAAAGACTTTGTTTAATATCTCGAAGCCGTTCATTTGAGGACTATTTTCTGAATAAACGGCATTTGCAGCATTAATATTTAAGGCTCTAGTTTCAGAAGAGCTATGTAAATAGCTGGAGTATTTATCCTTGTTTGCCTCATCAATTTTAGATTTCCAATTTTTTAGTGCTACCAAAGAATCAGATTTTACGCCTCTCACTAATCTTAAAACTTTTCGTACAGAGCTCATAATGTCTTTACGAATGGCTTCTTTTGTGCTGCTTAAATTATTTGCAATACGCTCAATCTCTACTTTCAAGGGCTCGCCGACTTCGATGCTGAGTTGATTCAATAAATTAAGAGCGGTTAATTTTTCTTCTTCTATTTCTTTTCTGAAAGCATCCCATGCACTTTTTTGCTCCTGTTTCACAAAATCGATAGCTGTAGATTCAAGTGAATCGAGTTGTTCAGAGCTAGCGATACCATTGGCCAACATCCATTCTCGCATCTTTTTTAAGCAATCGTGCTCTGCTTCCCATTTCAGTCGGTCTTCAGATTTATAACGTTCATGAGAACCCGAAGTAGAATGTCCTTGGGGTTGCGTGATTTCGGTAATGTGAAAAATAACGGGCATATGCGTTTCCCGAACTTCTTCAATGGCTGTCATGTACATCTCACACAAAGCGGGATAATCCCAACCTTTGCAGTTATATATCCTATATCCGAGGCCATGTTCATTGGTCTCAAATCCTTTTAAAATTTCAGAGAGATTTTCTTTGGTTGTCTGGTATTTTGCCGGTACTGAAATGCCATACTGGTCATCCCAAATATTCACGGCCAAAGGTACTTGTAATACTCCAGCTGCATTTATGGTCTCCCAGAAGTGCCCTTCGGAGGTAGAAGCGTTGCCAATAGTTACAAAAGAAACCTCATCTCCATTCTTGCTGAAATTTTCAAAACTCTTTAAGTCTGGGTTCTGGCGATAAAGTTTTGACGCGTATGCTATTCCTAGTGCCCTACCCATTTGTCCGGCAGTAGGCGAGATATCGGAAGTGCTATGTGGTTCCGACGTTAAATCTTTAAAGTTACCAGCATCATCGAGCATTCGCGTTGCAAAGTGGCCATTCATTAATCTTCCAGCAGATGCAGGTTCTGCCTTCACATTGACATGGGCGTAAAGCTGAGCAAAAAATTCCCGAATGTTTGACATGCCCGTCGCGAACATAAAAGTTTGGTCGCGGTAGTAGCCCGAACGAATGTCGCCATTTCGAAAAGCCTTGGCCATGGCCAATTGGGCTACTTCTTTACCGTCGCCAAAAATGCCAAACTTGGCTTTGCCGGTAAGCACTTCCTTTCGGCCTAGAAGACTGGCTTGTCGACTTTCAAATGCAATTTTGTAATCCTGAAGAACTTCGGTTTTAAAATCTTCAAATGTTAATTGCGGAGTAGGAGCGGAAGCCAACTTTTTCGACATGTTAAATCTGTAAAGGTGAACAGCAAAGATAACTAAATCAACACATCCTTATTGGAGATGGCATACAAGTTGTCAGACATCTCAAAGTTCTTGATGGAATTTTAATGCAATAAGCCTTGAACTTTGTTAATTTTGATACAGTTAAACGATAAACAACTTTAATCGACATGAAAAAACTTCTTGCAATTGCCGCTTTACTCGTAGTAGGTCATTCTGTAATGGCTCAAGAAAAAGCTGAGGATAAAAACAAGCCCGATTTCAAATTCGTAAAAGAGACTCACGATTTCGGAAATATTAAAGAAGGTGAATTAGCGACATATGAATTTGTCTTCACTAATGTGGGAAAGGAGCCTCTTATCATTACCAATGTGGCTGCAAGCTGTGGATGTACCACGCCTACTTGGACACGTGAGCCAATCAAACCAGGTGAGCAAGGAAAAATCAAGGCTGTTTACAACTCTGCCAATCGTCCGGGACCATTTACAAAGTCAATTACAATTTCTTCAAATGCCAAAACGCCTACTAAGGTGGTAAACATCAAGGGTGTTGTTGACCGTGTTCAAAGTGGAATTCCCGAGAATAAGCCAGCAACAAGTCCGGTAGAGAAACCTTAATTCTACGTTCTAAACTTCAATGACCCCGTGTATCTTTGCACGGGGTTTTTTATTTCAACTTATGCCAAAGATTTCATCGCGCGGCACAAATATGCCGGCATCTCCAATCCGAAAACTAGTTCCTTACGCTGAAGAAGCGGCATCAAGAGGGGTAATGATTTATCACCTGAATATTGGTCAGCCTGATATTGAAACTGCTCCCAATTTTTTGAACGCAGTACATGACTTCCAGGGTAAAGTTCTTGAATATTCACATTCGGCAGGACTTGAAAGCTATCGTCGCAAATACGCAGAGAAAATGCGGAATCGGGGCATTGAAATTACTCATCAGGACATTATCATTAGTACAGGCGGATCTGAGGCAATTGTCTTTGCCATGATGAGTTGCTTAGACGCTGGTGATGAAGTAATTATTCCTGAACCATTTTATGCAAACTACAATGGTTTTGCGCAAATGGCCGGCGTAAAAGTAGTTCCAATAACCACCCGTATAGAGGATGGATTCGCTTTGCCCGCAGCAGAAGCATTTGAAGCTCTAATTGGTCCAAAAACTAAAGGCATTGTAATTTGCAACCCCAACAACCCTACGGGTACACTTTATACTGACCAAGAGTTAGCCTCTTTACGCGAAATAGTGTTGAAACACGATCTCTATTTGTTTGCTGATGAAGTTTACAGGGAATTCGTTTACGGAAATAACCAACATAAGTCTATACTTTCCTTGAACGGACTTGAAAAGAATGCAATAGTAGTAGAGTCAGTTTCGAAGATATATAGTGCTTGCGGAGCCCGTATCGGAGCATTAATAACGCGAAACGCCGATGTGATTAACTCAGCAATGAAATTTGCACAAGCGAGATTGAGTCCCCCTACCATAGAACAAATAGGGGCGATGGCTGCACTAGATACTCCTCGATCTTATTTTGAAAA